>ENA-OQEB01000005-OQEB01000005.1-human-gut-metagenome-genome-assembly--contig:-NODE-5-length-83185-cov-3.934853_pt1 | contig 83185 bp, 82 predicted proteins | sample MGYA00242787_ERZ504619 | MGnify/ENA primary metagenome ERZ504619 (study PRJEB26092, sample SAMD00036317) | human gut metagenome | host: Homo sapiens | study: EMG produced TPA metagenomics assembly of the... | reverse complement strand
CAATCCACGCTCTCCATGAGGAGAGCGACCCGAAACCAACAAGCTCACCGCCCAAAATCTCATATTTCAATCCACGCTCTCCATGAGGAGAGCGACTCGTGCAGTGCGATGACCGAGCCGGTGGCGTTGGAATTTCAATCCACGCTCTCCATGAGGAGAGCGACGCGAATACGACGGCAAGCATACCGCTGTAAACGACATTTCAATCCACGCTCTCCATGAGGAGAGCGACGTAACCCCCTTGAAAACGTCGTCCGTCTGCGCGAGATTTCAATCCACGCTCTCCATGAGGAGAGCGACGACACCATGCGCAATTTTCCGTATCTGCGCGATATTTCAATCCACGCTCTCCATGAGGAGAGCGACTCGTGCGCAGCCAATTGGAGAGCGGACGGCGTAACATTTCAATCCACGCTCTCCATGAGGAGAGCGACAGATGGCGAGAGCACCCAAATTGGGTGCTCTCTATATTTCAATCCACGCTCTCCATGAGGAGAGCGACACATATCACCTCACCGCCGGCGGCATGGTAGACACTATTTCAATCCACGCTCTCCATGAGGAGAGCGACGCATCAACCAAACCAAGAGATGGAGGACAAAATGATTTCAATCCACGCTCTCCATGAGGAGAGCGACTTGCATCCAAGTAGTGGCAGCACCCCTTGACCTGATTTCAATCCACGCTCTCCATGAGGAGAGCGACTGTTGTAATCCTTACGAAGCTCTTCATCCGTCTTAGATTTCAATCCACGCTCTCCATGAGGAGAGCGACTGTTTGGGGGTATTGTTTTGTGCGAATACGCTCATATTTCAATCCACGCTCTCCATGAGGAGAGCGACCCGTCTTCATGGCATTCAACACTTGCAAACGTCTACCATTTCAATCCACGCTCTCCATGAGGAGAGCGACCGGAATTATTACGATCGATACGCGCGGTGAAACTATTTCAATCCACGCTCTCCATGAGGAGAGCGACGCTTCACACAATCAGGCAAAACCTCAAACACCTATTTCAATCCACGCTCTCCATGAGGAGAGCGACTATTGTCCTGTGAGCGTTGACTATCGACTGAGGTATTTCAATCCACGCTCTCCATGAGGAGAGCGACCTGTCCAATCAGCAGACCATGCAGCTTGCCGATATATTTCAATCCACGCTCTCCATGAGGAGAGCGACCCGCAGGGCATGGGAGGCACGACTGGCCACAGGCATTTCAATCCACGCTCTCCATGAGGAGAGCGACTCACCACAGGCGGGGACGTGCAGAAGGCGTTCCCGATTTCAATCCACGCTCTCCATGAGGAGAGCGACAGGACGCTTCGGCGTGTCCCGACCATCGGCCTGATTTCAATCCACGCTCTCCATGAGGAGAGCGACACTACACGTTAGCGGCCTACACGGGCGAAATCGAGATTTCAATCCACGCTCTCCATGAGGAGAGCGACAGTGCAGCTGGACATTTTTGTCCGCTTTTTGAGACGCAAGCCAGCTGCCTAGCTTTAAGCATATCAAACAACACCGCCGATACGACGAACAACATGTCTAAAACGAGCAACTGGCTTTCTGTCTCATTTTAATGTCCATTATTTAGTTTTCAAAACGCCCCACGAAAATCACAATTCGGATTTCGATAGTTTTTCAGGTGCGAAAGACGTCCCTTATCATGAGCGCTTACACTTCGCACAAACACCATTCCAAGACCGGCCACCTTGCCGAAAACACAATACTGCTGGCTAGAAAACACACTCTGAATACCGGACGGCACACTCAAACGCTCAACCCAGCATACCCCACACCATATCGTTATGGCACCATGCCATTTTGCCTGTGCTATATCATCATCACATCATTAACCGGCAAACTCCGTTCACGTCCATAATGCTCAATCCTATCCGCATATCGAGCGCCAAGTTTATAAAAGCGCAGGCTGTCCTCATCGGTATTGGCAATCTTCAGCAAATCGTGCACCAACACCAGATAATCGGAAGGACTCACCGAGCATTCGAAAACACTGTTCTGCACACGCTGTCCGTATTTCACGCATGTCTTCGCCACCAAACGAAGACGACGCTTCCCCTCAGGGGTTTCCGTACTCACATCGTACGCAACCACAACCATCATGGTTTTCACCTCCAATAACGTATCACCACGAATTATCGCATACCGCCACACACAGCTACGCACCTTTTACTTCCACATAAATGGCGGGTAATCATCAAGATCACCCCGCAACGATCGAGCTAGCAGCAGCGCTTGCACATACGGAACCACCCCCATGAAATTTTTTCTTGCAGGAACGGATGAAGAATCTGATCGCTCTTCTTTTTCTGCCACGCCGTAAGCACTTTCTTCCGCCCGGAATCAGACAGCAGCACACCACCATTCTCCCGTATTTCAAAATCCCCCGGCTTAACAGCGCCTGTATTAACCAATGTCAGCACAAAGCGGTCAGCCAACACCGGGCGAAACTCTTCAACCAGATCCAATGCCAGAGAGGCTCTCCCGGGCCGATCCATATGCATAAAACCAACATACGGATCCAGCCCCACGCCTTGCAAAGCCGCAATGCAATCATTCGTCAATATGGAGTAGCAAAAAGACAACAATGCATTTAGTCTGTCCAGCGGAGGCCTCCTCGACCTATTGGTGAAAAAGAAATCATCTTTATTCTTCAGACCAAATCGTCAAAAGCGTAGAAATAATCTTTGGCAGCAAGCCCTTCGACACCCCTCAACTCATCAACCGTCAAACTTTTCCGAGCTTCTAACAATGCCGCCGACAATTTGCCGCTCTGCTCGGCAAGTCGGTCAATATTTACCCGCAAAGCATGATCACGTTTCGTACGTTCGAGCACCCATTTCGCATTGTAAAGTTTTCCAACAATGAAAGATTTCGCGTAACACAAAGATTTTTGTTCGTCATCCGCGACTCGAAATTGTTCACGGCGAAGTAGCACATTACGATTCTCCTCCCCTAACACGGAACAGTAATAATGGCCTCTCGGTGAATAGAATGCCATAGAAACGCCCAGTTTGCCGCAGCGCCCATAAGAGCAGGCGAAGCACCCTTATACGAGAAACACATGATTCCCTCAATTGACCGTAACGGCACTTTCGCCAAGGTTTTGTCATTCTGATGAATCACAACATTGTCGTTCTCCAAAGCAAGATAGGCATCTTCCGTCATCACAAACAGCGTGTTTAACAGCTGCTTCATCACTCCCCGCTTTCCTTGAGCCGTTCTTCGATATATGCTTTTGCCGATTTCACCTTCCGTAATTCAGGCAGGCACAAATCCCGTAGAGAACATGACGAACACGATCTGGTCTGTTTCACTTTAGGAGTCCATCCGCGGGAGAAAAGATCATGCATTTGCAAGAAGTCAGCTTCGACCATGTTGCGAAGATCTTCGTCCAATTTTACCCGCTCACGACGTTTTGTCTGCCGATAGAACAAAGCACCTTCAGGAATATCACACGCGAGCATTTCTTCCAAGCACATCGCTTCCGCGCATAGCTGTAAACGATCAGCATCAATCGTTTTGGATTTGCCGTGTTTGTATTCAATCGGATATGGCAACCACAATCCATCTCTTCCGTGAAGCGGAACACCATCATTAGACTTATGGAATTCCACAACATCACAGGCTCCAGTTATGCCGAGCGCTCGCGAATAGACTCTCAAATCCCGCATGATCAGCGTATCGCCGCGAGATTCAGAAGTCGCATAATCGTGGGCGCGTTCATGTTCCAGATGCCCAGCTGTGGTCAAATAATTCTCTGACCACAGCTGTTCGATATGGATAAGAGCCACTGTCGTTTGCAGAATGAGAAATGCTGGATGCCCGAAAGGGCCAGCCAATCTTCTTCCGGATATCCTTCTGGCCCTTTCATGCAACACCCCTTACTCTCTCAATTCCAAACGCTTCAGCGTCCTTCAATCACTTCGTACCGCAAGTCGGGAATAGAAGATCCATTCACTGCCACCGTTCCGTCCACATTAACGGAAACGGAACGATGAACTTTGGCGGAAGAGTATTGCCCTGACTTGCTGTTGTGCGTGAACCACACAACGTCCAACACTTCCATGGACCCCGCAGGACGAGCCGAACTTTCATCATTCTCAAACAACGTGACGAGAGCTTCCTTGATTTTTTCGGCGTCTTCTGCAGTAAACCCGGTTTTTTCGGCAAGCTGTGGGCTGATGCTGCCATACGTCGCATACACCGCACGGCCGGAAACACGGTATTTCATTCCCATGGTATCGGAGGATTTCTTACCGGTGTCCGTGGTTTCACTGTTCACTGACTTAGTGATCTGCACGTCGTCAATGGCGATGGGTTCAACCGAGAACGCAGCCTGAATGGAAACCGGACCGCGCACGCCCAAGGAAACTTCGTCAACATCCTTAGCTTTTTTGAATGCGAATACTTGTCCGAACGCACGTACGTCAAGCCACTGTTCGCACACTTTCTGGAACACCAGGTTCTTCTGTTTCTGCTCTTCTTTCGGCAAGGTTTTCAAATATGTGTTGAAACGGTCCGACAATGATTTTGCGCCGTCATCGGAACGGTCATCGGACTGCACGAAAATCGTTTCACCAGCATCTTGCAGGCGATTGCGAATCTTCCTTTTCAGTGCAACGTCAGAAACCTCGCCCAGCCCTTCCGATGTGGTTCGTGGACGATTGCCATTCAACGGATCACCATTAGGATTGGCATTATTAGACGCAAAAACGACTGCGAAATCAATCTTGTTTTCCAAAGCTGCCATGATATGACTCCTTAACTTTTTCTTTGATAATCAACGTCGATAACTTCAAAAACTAAACACTAGTTTTCTTTGCTCTTCTGGGATGCTTCTTGCGTTTTACGCATAGACTCCCTTCGCTGGCATGAATAACCGAGCAGAAAGAGCGGTGAAAGTGCACGGTTATCTTCGAAGTCTCCTTCTTTGAAAAGCGCCATGACCTCATCCACGCTGTTCTGGAACCAGGGCGCGCCATTCGCCGATTTCAGGTAGGGCATCAGTTGCTTCCACAGCGTTCCCCATGTTGTAAACGGCTTTGCGACGAAATTGCTCATGAGCTTAACGGCATTGGTCGGACGGGTGTCACTGATTCCTTGCTTATACAGGACACCGTTTTCAAAGCGGTCCGCGAGTGCCAGCAATCTCCCGTATAAGTAGTCGCGGTCATTTCGTGTTGGTTCAAGGTACATGGATATCGTGTCCTCCTGTTTGTTTTGCTTCCTCGCGTCGTCAATGTAATGTTTTTTCCATAGGCTGCATGCGATTTCAAAATCTCTTAGCCATGCTCCTGGAGCGTCATATCCCATAGGTTTAGTGACTCTGTGGTATGTGGCGTCCAATATGAAGCGGGGAAGCGATTCTCCTCCGAACATGCATTCTATAAGCTGCTTTTTCGTGTTTTTCGCAAAACGTTTATAGGCTTTGCTGCTTCTGTCTGACACGTCATATGCGCAGCTGATGATGTCGGCAAATGGTGGCGCACCTTCATATGCGACAAACTTCTTTTTTTTCTTTGTCGTACATTTTCAACGGCCATGCCGCATCAACATGCCACCGCAGGATACTTTCGACATATTCGTCTTTTGAAAGTTCACGGTAATATGTAACGCTCAAACGCCCTGATGTCGCCGCATCCAGAATGACAATCATCATTGGTCGGCATGCTTTTTGAGTTTGTTAGCATTGCCATATCCGCGTAGTACCTTCGAAAAAACTTGTGCGTATTGAAAGTTTGTTGCGGTCAGCGCATCTGCAATATCGTTGCGGGGAGCTTCCGGCTCGTCCACATCCGATGAGAACAAAGAGCCAAAATCATAAGAACCTTCCTGAGGGTCAAGCTTCGGCTTTTCGCTGGGGTTTTTCACCGAGCAGATGACTATGGCCTGGGTATCGGTAATCGTTCCATGATTATTGACCAACCATTGCAGCGTCGAATGTATCTTCTGCGATGTTTCACCATCGACTTGCAAAGCCTCCTCTTTGGATGCGAAGCGCCCTCGATAGGTGAAATTCGTTGAATCGTTTGCCGATAACAGTTTGGCGTTGCCATTTACGCTGACAATTTTCTTAGGGAAGTTCAATATCGGAGCATATAGGTCCTCTCCGAACATATCCTTCCCTTTTTTCTGTCGATCATGGTACAAATAAGAAATCCATTGCGCCTGTATATCGGGATCGTTCGAGACATCTGAGTTTTGCAGCCCAATTTCAACTTCGAAGCAAACACCTGCTTTCCGGTCTTTTTCGGTTATTTCCACATTGAATCGAGCGGCTTCTTCGCTGATGCTGTGTTCCGAAACGCATCGATAGATGGCATTGAGTTTGACGTTGTCGCCTTTCCAAGCGGCAAGCTGCTCCAAATACATGGAGGTTTTCTCCTTGTCGAAATGCAAGTCGAGATATTGGAGCTGATCAAACAGAGGATGCGGTACCGGCTTGATGGTGCGTCCCATGGAACTTTCTGTGCACGGGATAACAATCGTTTGTTTTTCCCTCAGAAGCCGTAGTATCTCACCATTCTCGTTTACCCCTAGCGTCAATAGTGTCGGAAGTGTCGTATGCCCCGGAGGAATCAAGGCTTTCCTAATGTCAAGCGTAGAACCGTCGCCACTTCTCGGAATTTTTCCGGCGGCGTTGTGCACAGATTCGTTGATAAGCAACAGATTGTTCGACAGGCTCATCACTCACTCCTCTCCCACCGGCTGCAGATTGCTCCCCAAAGCGAATTCCTTGACGCTCTGGTTTTTCCTGATAATTCGTCCATCCAATTTCGTGGATTCCGGACGCTCAAATTCGATGATGCCGTCGGACATAACAGGCGACCAGAATCGGGCGATAAAATCGTGGTCCTCGTTTTCATCCGGATACGTGAATCCATGGAACATGTATCCCATATTCCACTCGCCATAACCGTCATAAAACCCTTCGCCAGATCCGAACTCACATGGTTCCACATACCCCTGGCACTCGCGCGTCCCCAAGAATATGTCTCGGCGACCGCCTTTCTGAACGGATCTCAAGGCGATATTATGATGTTTGTTTTCGTCGCGGTCAGCGACAAGATCTTCACGCTGATCATTCCATTCGAAATGAGCCAAAACCTGATAACGCACGTCTTTGAGATACGTGTAGTACGAAAGATCATTGCCACCGCTCATTTTGATGGGTCGAATTCCCTTTCCTTCAGTCTGAACTCTGTTCATCACACGAACAGCGTCAATAACCCACATAAAAGTTGGCTTCCAATAGATGCTTTCCGTAATGCCTTTCAAAGCTTGGTACGTTGGCACCTGATACGAAAATTTCTCACCCCCAACACGTGTTGCTGCTTCCGAGAACAACGCATATCTGCCTGATACCTCATATTCAATTGAGTTGCGATGTCGTTGCATATAACTCCTTCGTTAATCGTTCCCTCAACCAGCCACTGTCAATATAGCACATTTTACGCTTATTGTACATAGAACTCTTTGAGTGTTTCTCAATCAACAATCAACCAGTTATTCTTGTATAAGTAGGTTTTCCTACTGTCGCCACATTCATGGCGTGGATTGAAAATATGTACAACATGCGTATTTACCAAACGAAACTCTCCTGCAGATTCCCATCGACCTGCAGGAGAACCACTGCCCTTTCATATCATCAACAGAGACATGTCCGTCTCTGTCACCACGCCATATTCGCCTTTGTAATAATCTCCATTCAGAACGCAAATATCGAAATCCTCGCTAGCGATGGAAATCGCATGTTTTTCGTTCAAAATCTTGTATTCGTAATCGAAAAGGGAAACCGTGTATTCCTGTAGCCGCCGCAGAATCGCAATCTTCTCCTCAACTCACCGTGGCCCAACATATCCAGTAATTCCATCGCATTGCCATAGGGAACCACAACATTGTGCGTGATTTTCGGAATCACACGATATTCATTGCCGACCGTTTTGAACGCCTGGGCAAAAAACGGATTGTATCTCTCCCCCATCGTATTGTTCTCGAATTGCTTACGTTGGCTTTCGTTGTATGCCAGCAACTCATAAATCGTTTTTCCAGCGTTTTCCTTTTTCCAAAGCGGACCATCCAGCAAACTATTGCCGCCATCTCGATCCTCACTTTGAAGCAGCATGCCATAAAACTCATTGAGCATGCCAGTAGAAAGCAGATCAGCATCAGGATGCTCACCCATAATCTGCAAAGTGAGCTTTTTGCCTCTGTGAATCTCTGGAAGATAGTCCTTGAACCTTTCCTCACCTTGCAACGGATAGACATACACATCCTTGATTTCTTTCGATTCACCATTCCTGTTGCACCTGCCAGCCGCTTGCATAATGCTATCCAGACCAGCCATCGCCCTGACTACGCATGCGAACGAAAGGTCCACTCCCGCTTCGATAAGCTGCGTGCTTACGCAAATCACCGGCTTGGAATCATGAGGATCAGTTAACACCTTTATTCTCGCTAACTGGTCTGCCCTATGTTTGCCACACATGGCAGTACTCAAATGAATCAACTCAAACTGCCCGTCAGCATTGAGCTCTTGCAAACACTGATACATTTTGCGCGCTTCACTCTTCGTGTTGACGATAGACAGACAATTGCCGTTCCGAAGTGCCTGCTCATATATGATGTTCGCAAGTTCCTCGCAACTCTTGCTTTCCTGTGAAGCAATAATCCGGGTACGCTTGAGCTTCTCTTCGTAACCATCAGTATTGTCGATAAGATCAGGCTCGTCTGACAGACGCAGATTCTTTCGCGCCGTTCGTTCCAATAAAGGCTGCGTAGCTGAGCACAGCAGAATAGTCGAGTCCAATATCGTCGAAAGAAAACTCACAACTTCATTAAACGGATTGATGATATTCAATGGAAGCGACTGAATCTCATCAAAAATGATGACGCTATTGGCCATGTTGTGGAATTTACGAAGTTTCGTACCACGCGCCGACATAACCGTTTCCAAGAATTCGACCATCGTAGTCACGATGATCGGATTATCCCAACGTTCAGACGCCAGTTTACGTTGACGTTCCTTCGCATCCTCTTCCTCACTTGTGCCGATAGATCCCGTGTTACCGGAATTCTGAAGGCCCGCGGTGGAGTAATGCTCCAGCACAATATTGCTGTCAGCATCCAGACCAAGCATATTCCGGAATGTTGCCACGGTCTGTGACGTAATAGACAAGTACGGAATCACATAAATGATTCGTCTTTTCCCTGTTTCCAAAGCATGATGCAAGGCGAAATTCAACGAAGCCAACGTTTTACCGCCTCCGGTCGGAACCGACAATCGGTAAATCCCTGTCTCTCTGCTCCCAGCTTGACGGCACTGTTCCGTAATCTGTTGACGGATTTTATTGATTTCGGATGTCGAATCGAATGATTTCATGCTTTCGTCAAGACGGCGAATCAGTTCCGACCAATCCGCCTTGATCGGATGATATTGCTCTTTCGTCTCAAAATAAGCCGTATCTGTTCTATCGGCATCAATCAAACGAGAATAAACGTATTTAACTAGTAATCCCGAGTAGAAATAACGACTATCTTTCGACAATTTCAGCAATTTAGTTCGTCCTACAAAATCGAAAACATCTTTTTCGGCCTGCTGGAAGGTGTCTTGCAAGTCGAGGTCCAAATCATGTAGCCCCTGTTTGATTTCCCCATACGCATATTTAGGATTCTGTTTATCTGCTTCCGTAAAACCTGTGAGAAAAGCCTCATCACCGATTTCATTGATGCAATCAGGAAGCTCTCCATGATGTTTTGCAATAACAAGTTCAAGAATCTCTTTCACGATTTCCGCTGCCGAATTCGAAATCGGCAGGTCATTGACGACGAACGCACCCTGCCTCGCATGAGGAATCTCACCACGACGTCCCTTGCCTGATATCAGATACGTTTGAAACTGTTGCGCGACCTTTCCAACATCATGCAGGAGCGCCGCCATTCGCGGAATCTGAGAAAACTCCGATTCATAGCTTTCCGCTAAGTCACCCGCATTGTGAAGATGGTCACGCAACGTCTGCACACCGCCATCCGCGTCCTTGTGCGCCAGCAAAGTCATAATCTGCTCCTTCACAGATATGTTCAAGCACCCCTACATTACCATAGCGTTACAGTTCTCACGAGCATTGCAACGAGGTTCGGCATATAGAGACAGAAGACTTTCAAGTGGAATAATCCGCATATACGCATACTCATTGGTATACCTATTCATATCTTTCCATTTTCAATTCCAAATGGAAAGATATGAATATTTTTTGCGTTAGCTACACTTAACCGAATAAGTGTAGCTAAATTCCGCGTTAGCCACATTTATTCGCACATAGAAAAAAAAACCGGACAGCGGATTCTTGGAATCCACCCACTTGGGCGAACCCGTTGAATCCGCCGTCCGGCGGCGCGACTGCTTCTCAAGAATGTGTGCTTGACTCACATGGATGGTACTGAGAACCATTCGCTTAACGATCTGTTTCCGTGCGCGCCAACCGCGTAAGGAACGCGGCTGCGCGGCACGGACACAAATCAAGTCTTGAGTGGACTCGAGCCGCGGTGGGCAACGCCACGGCGGCTCGAAAGCCAAGGGATTACTCTAGCCGCAGCTTGGAATAATCGCAAGCCGACCGAGCTTCGTTCAGTTCAGCCTTGGCAACCTCCACGCTGAGCTCGGAGCCGCCTTCCTTCACATTGAAGGAGGTGGCGAGCGTCTCGGAAGCGATGAGATCCTTGAACTGCTCGACCTTCGCCACGTCATCGGCCGGCACGGTCAGCACCAGTGCGATGCGGTCGGAGATTTCCAGACCGGCGGCCTTACGGGCGTCCTGCACGGCGCGGATCACGTCGCGGGCGTAGCCTTCGGCGATCAGATCATCGTTCAGCTCGGTGTCGAGGATCACGAAGCCGCCGGTCGGCAGCGCTGCGGAAACGGAGTTGGCGGCCTCTTCGGCGTTCTTCTCCTCCACGCTGTTGATCAGCTCGTATTCGCCTTCCTCAAGCATGATCTCGCCGTTCGGCGTCTCGCATACCGGAGCGCCGTCTGCGTTCACATGCCATGCGCCGGACTTGGAGGCCTTGATGGCGAACTGTACGTCCTTGCGCAGGCGCTTGCCTGCCACGCGAGCGTTCACGCGCAGCTCGTTGATAATCTTCAAGCCTTGGGCTTCGGCATCCTCAAGCGTGCACAGTTCAACGTTCTTCACGTTCAGTTCGGATTTCAGAATCTCGTCGTATGCGGCCACGGCATCAGTGTTTTCCACCACCACGGTCAGCTTATGCAGTGGCTGGCGCACGCGGATCTGCTTCGTCTTACGCATCGACAGGGTGCCGGACACGACCTCGCGCACCTTCTCCATCGCGTCAACCAGAGCCGGATCGTCAACAAGCACGCGACCCAGTTCTGTTGCCTTTCCGGTCCGTTCGTCGGCAAGGAACGGCCAGTCGGCCAGATGCACGGACTCGCCGCCGGTCAGGCACGCCACACCGCTTCCGCTTCCATCGGGGCGAGCGGTGCGATTACACGCATGAATGCTTCAAGCACGGTGTACAGCGTGTTGAATGCGTTCGCATCCTCGTTCCAGAAGCGATCACGATTGTTGCGGATATACCAGTTGGTGAGCATGTCAATGAAATCGGACACGGCTTCGCATGCGTCAGAGATCAGGAAGTTGTCCAGCGAGCTTTGCGTCTTTTCGATCAGTCGGCGGGTACGTGCCAGCAGGTAGCGGTCCATTTCCGGCAGTGCGGCGACCTCATCGGCACGCAATGTACGAGCATCGAAGCCGGCGCCATTATTGGCGGCGTTCGCATACAGGGTGAAGAAGTAGTACGAGCTCCACACTGGCAGCATGACCTGACGCACGGTGTCGCGAATGCCATCGGCGGTCACGATCAGGTTGCCGCCGCGTAGGATCGGCGAGCTCATGAGGAACCAGCGCATGGCGTCGGAGCCGAAATCGTTGAACACACCGTTCACATCCGGGTAGTTGCGCAAGTGCTTCGACATCTTCTGGCCGTCGGAGCCAAGCACGATGCATGGCAGATCACGTTCTTGAACGCCGGCTTGTCGAACAGTGCGGTCGCCATGATGTGCTGCACGTAGAACCAGCCACGGGTCTGGCCGATGTATTCCACGATGTAATCGCACGGGAAATGCTGTTCGAACGTTTCCTTGTTTTCGAACGGGTAATGGTACTGGGCGAAGCTCATGGAACCGGATTCGAACCAGCAGTCCATCACGTCGGTGATGCGGTGCATGTGGCTCTTGCCGGTCGGATCGTCCGGGTTGACGCGGGTCAGCTCGTCGATGTACGGGCGGTGCATGTTGACATTGCCCTCATGGTCGCGCGGATAATCGCCAAAATCAGCCTTCAGCTCGTCCAACGAACCGTACACGTCAACGCGTGGATACTTCGGATCATCGGAAACCCACACCGGAATCGGCGAACCCCAGAAACGGTTACGGGAAATGGACCAGTCACGTGCGTTGGCAAGCCATTTACCGAACTGGCCGTCCTTCACATTGCCCGGAATCCAGTTGATCTGCTGGTTCAGTTCGAGCAGACGGTCCTTGATCTTGGTGACGGACACGAACCAGGAGCTCACCGGCTTGTAGATCAGCGGAGTGGCGCAACGCCAGCAGTGCGGGTAGGAGTGCACGTAGCTCTTCTCCTGGAAAAGGATCGCGCGCTGGTCTTCCGGAATACGCTCCAGCGGGCCGTCGCCGGCACGCAGGTTACGCAGGATCGGCTTGTTCGCATCGAACACATACATACCCTCGTAATCCGGGCACAGCGAAGTGAACTTGCAGCCCGCGTCGAGCACATCAACGCTCTTGATGCCCTTGGCATTGAGCGTATTCATATCGTCTTCACCGTACGGAGCCTGATGCACGAGGCCGGTACCTTCAACGGTATCGACGTAGTCGGCGGTGAAGATCTGATAGCCTTCCGGACCCGGAACCTTGCCCTCGACGGCGTTCTCGTCGCCTGCGAAGTACGGGAACACCGGGTAGTAGCGCCAGCCTTCCATCTCGGCACCCTTGAGTTCGCGCACGATCTCATAGTTGTCGCCAAGTTCCTTGGCGTAGGAGCCGAGCAGTGGCTTGCCCAGGTAGAACTTCTTGCCCGCGAACTTGCCTTCGGTCGGGCGTACTTCCACATAGTCGATGTCTGCGCCGACCACGATGGCGAAGTTGGTGGGAACGGTCCACGGCGTGGTGGTCCAGAACACCGCGTAGGCGTCTTCCTCGTCGCGCAGCTTCACGGCCACGGACACGGTGGTGTCCTGACGATCCTGATACACGTCGGCGTCCATGCGCAGCTCGTGCGCGGAAAGCGGCGTCTGATCCTTCGGACAGTACGGCAGCACGCGGTAGCCTGATATGCGAGGCCCTTGTCGTACAGCTGCTTGAACGCCCACATCACGGATTCCATGTATGGAATGTTCAGCGTCTTGTAGCCATGCTCGAAATCGACCCAACGTGCCTGACGGTGCACGTAGTCCTTCCACTCGTTGGTGTACTTGAGCACGGAGGCACGGCAGGCGTCGTTGAACTTGTCGATGCCCATTTCCTTGACCTGATCGACCGAATCGATGCCCAGTTCCTTCTGGGCTTCAAGCTCGGCCGGGCAGACCGTGCGTATCCCAACCGAACACACGATTGACCTTGCGACCCTTCATGGTCTGGTAACGCGGAATCACATCCTTGGCGTAACCGGTCAGCAGGTGGCCGTAATGCGGCAGGCCGTTGGCGAACGGCGGACCGTCGAAGAACACGAATTCGTTCTGGCTGTGATCGCCGGAAGGACGGCGTTCAATGGACTTCTGGAAAGTGTCGTCCTTCTCCCAATAATCAAGGACGGATTCTTCCAGCTTCGGGAAACTGGGGTTCGGCGCTACATTGGCGCTCTGCTCACCCGCAGCTGCCTTCGGATACACGTTGTTTTCGCTCACCGTATCTCCTCGTAGGTTCTTGCTATCTATCTCCTACGAGGACGATGGCCGTAACGTCTGCTGGACGCCGCCACCGCGGTACCACCTCGTTTGCCGCACTTTCAAATATACGTGCGACCGCTTGTATGTTCGGCTATTCGGGCCTTCCCGCCGGGTCTAATAAGTCGCTCACGCGACCGTTCTTCCGGAAGCTCCCCGCTGATAACGGATCATCGCTCGCATTTCGGTTGTCACTATAGCATGCAGCGCGAACTATTTTCGCTTGTTTTGCATGATTATGGACGATTTCACAATAGGTTTCATGGCGATTCACAATAGCTCTTATGTAGGATTACATACAACAGAAATGCCGATACTGACAGCCCATCAGTATCGGCATTGTAATCGTATTTTCAATATGTATTTTTAGAACATACTATGTTCGATCATTCGGAGATTTCACCGGAAGCAAGCTTGGCTTCGAGCTCTTCGACAATCTCGTCGTGCATCTTCTCGGTGATCTTCACCTTGAAGAGGAACACGAGCAGGCTCAGCACGATGATGCCCAGCGGCACGTAGAATGCGCAGACCTTGAACATGCCGATGTTCGCGGCGGTCATATCCGCGGCGGTTGCGTCACCGATCATGCCTGCGGCTACGGCGATGAAGCGACGATACCGTTGGAGCATGCGCCTGCGATCTTGTCGAGCATCGGGCGGACGGACAGGGTGACGGCCTCGTTACGCTTGCCGTTCTTGAGCTGACCATATTCGATGGAGTCGGTCAGCGACAGGATGGCGGTCATCTGAATGAAAGTCTGCGGCAGGTAGAAGAAGACCAGACCGACGATGACCATTGCCAGATTGCTGGAGCCGACGGCGAACAGCAGGTAGCCGACGATCATGAGCACCATGCCACCCAAGTACAGGTAGCGGCGCGGAATGCGCTTGTTCAGGATCGGGTACAGCGGAGCCATAACCAAGCCGGTGATGACCGGGATGACGCCCACGATGGAGTATGCGGCGGTGTTGTCGAGGATGTACTTGAACAGGTACATGAGCACGCCGGTGGTGGCCACGTTGGCGATGGCGTACAGCAGGTAGCTCAAGGCAACCCACAGCAGCTGATCGTTCTGGGCCAGAGCTTGAAGGCCTGCAGCGGGCCGCCGTTGTCTTCGGCCTTGGCACGCAGCGTGGTGGTGCTTTCCTTGGTGCCGAACGCCACGGAGCACACGGTGAGGATGCCGAGGATGGCCACGATGATGGCGAAGCAGGTCCAGCCGGACTGGCTTTCGACGTACTTGCCGGTGAACACCCAGCTGAAGTAGGTGACGATCGGGATGACCACGATGGTCAGACCGTTGTAGCCGATGGAGCCGCCGAAGGAGCCGAGTGCGGTGTAGGTGGAGCGCTCGTGGGAGTCGGAACTCAATGCAGGGATCATACCCCAGTAGGAAATGTCACGCAGCGAGTAGAACACGTCGAGCACAATGAAGGTGATGATGAACAGCACGATGAACAGGGTAGTATTCACGTTCACCAGACCGAACAGACCAGTGTAGACGAGCACCAGCAGGATGGCGGAAACGGTACCACCGATGAGCTGCCACGGCTTGAAGCGACCCCACTTGGTGTTGGTGTTGTCGATGATGTTGCCCAGCAGCGGGTCGATGAAGATTTCTGCGATACGAATCACCACGACCAGGCCGGTGATGATGCCAATCAGCTTGGTGGCGACGCTCTTATCGACGCCAGAGAACAGCGAGCTCGTCACGTAGACGATGAAATAGGTGCTCAGTGCGTTGTAGAACGCGGACTGGCCGACGTTACCGAACGAGTACGCCACGCGAGACAAGAGGTTCCCGCCTTTGGAACCGTTGTTGCCATTTCCCATCTTTGCTTCTCCTTAGAAGTCAGATACAGGTCCTTCCTTGACCTAACTATCAGTATATCCCCTTACCTAAAGTTAGTAAAATTTATCACTGAACATATCGCCTATCGGCGTGTCATATTTTGTGAGCTTCTGTTCGAAAGATAGCCAAAAACGTTATTTTTTCGCCATTTACACAACAAAATAGGCAAACTGTCGCATTATCTTGTGGCAGCTTTTACCAAAATCGATATTTACGATATGCAAAAGCTTCCACGTCGAAACGAAACCAAGCCAATCTGGAAATAGCCCGATTACTATACAGTAAGTAAAGAAATAACCGCTATTTTGCCGGCACAAAACTATCGCGCACCACCAGCGACGTCGACAGGTACGCATGCTGACGAATCGTGCGTTTGCCGGAAATGGCATCACCCAACATCAGCGTCGCCACGCGCGCAAGCTCGTTCTGATCGATGGAGAATGTGCTCAACGGCGGCGAGGTCAACTGCGAAATCGTTTGATTGTTAATGCTGATCACGCTGATATCGCGCGGCACCAGCACGCCAACCGCATTGAACGCCTGCAGCACGCCAACCGCAATCACATCGGCAGCTACGATCACGGCATCAGGCAGCACGCCATTATGGTCGCGCACGAATTGCTCCCCCAACGCACGGCCGTTGCTCACGGTGAACAAGCCGTCGGAATACACCAATCCGTCGGATTGAATACCGAAACGCCTTGCCTCACGACGGAAATATGTGGCGCGATTCTCCTCATCGACCTCATAAAAGTTCATCAGGCAGCCTTGCCTCCGATGAATCCAACGCGCTTCATGCCCTTGGCAGCACAGGCCGCGACCGCATCATGCATGGTCTGCTGCAAATCAGGCTGCACGGAATCGAACAGATTCGGCGCCGGATTCACGTCAATGAACACGCCATACGGCATGGCCCTATGCAGCCGCTCCAAGTCTTCCTCGCTGATCTGGTCGGCGCCTATCGCCATGAACCCGTCGAATTTGGAACTGCGAGCGATCATATCGTCGAGATTGTGGAACACCGTCATTTCCATGCGTTGCTGTTCCGCATTGCATTCGAGCGCCGAACGCAAATCGGTGAAATAGGAGTCCCGCAACGCCTCGTCGGACTTTTCATTGTCAAGCAATGCAACCTCATGAGGGATGACGATGCGCTTGGTCTGCACGCTATAGCCGAGGTCCTCGCTCGCCTGAATGATCTTGCGACGAGTCTCTTCACGCACCGATAGGGTGGGATCCCCGTTCAGAAGTCGAGACACCGTAGCCTGAGAAAACCCGGTACGTTGCGCAATCTCTTTAATCGTCGCCATGTCTCGCTCTCCAATTTAGTAAATCGTTTACCCATGAAAGGATAACCTATTATTGACATAACGACAAACCAAGCGAGATTTATGCAACGATTACGCAAGCCAATTATAATCGCTGCTCATGCAGCAGTCTCATGAACGTATGACGGAACCGCCTTCACGGAAGGCGGGCTGGCCGCAGCCGAATACCATGCATGGCAAAGACAATAAGAAATCCCTTGCTTCAAAATCGCAATTTCAAAGCAAGGGATTTTCCAGAGGATCCGTGCCGTTCAAAGCCACCGGCCATAAGGCGGTATCAGCCGACAGGGATCGAAGCGCGGCTAGTGTAGAACGCTAGCGTGTGCTCGCATCGCTCCAATTCAGGAGACTATTAGATTATTCGAGTTCTACGGCACCTGTGTAGAGCTGATAGTACTCGCCCTTCTGCGCGATGAGCTCGTCATGCGAGCCGCGTTCGATGATGCGGCCATGGTCGAGCACCATGATCACGTCGGAGTTGCGCACCGTGGAGAGGCGGTGGGCGATCACGAACACGGTACGACCCTTCATGAGGTTGTCCATGCCGGCCTGCACCACCTCTTCGGTACGGGTGTCGATGGACGAGGTGGCCTCGTCGAGGATCATGGCCGGCGGATCGGCCACGGCAGCACGTGCGATGGAAATCAACTGGCGCTGGCCCTGGGACAGGCCGGAGCCGTCGCCTTCGAGCACGGTCTGGTAGCCGTTGGGCAGCATGCGGATGAAGCCGTCGGCGTTCGTGAGCTTCGCGGCGGCGATGCATTCCTCATCGGTGGCGTCGAGGCGACCGTAGCGGATGTTGTCCATCACCGTACCGGTGAACAGGTTCACGTCCTGCAGCACCACACCCAGCGAACGACGCAGATCCGGCTTGCGGATGCCCTTGACGGAAATGCCGTCATACAGGATCATGCCGTCCTGAATGTCGTAGAAACGGTTGATCAGGTTAGTGACGGTGGTTTTGCCAGCACCGGTTGCGCCCACCAATGCGATCTTCTGTCCGGGCTTGGCGAACCAGGTGATGTCGTGCAGCACCGGTTTGTCGGGGTTATAGCCGAAGTTCACGTCGGTGAAGCGCACATCGCCCTGCAGGAGGGTGAGGCGACCGTCCGGTGAGGTAATGGCGGTTTCACGGGCTTTCATGGCCACTTCGGCGGCACGCGGGCTCAAGGATTGCGCGGCCTTGAGCGAACGGGTGCCGTCATCGCCTTCCTCGCGCTTCCACGCCCAGTGACCGGTTTCATGGTCAACTTCGGTCATGGTGCGTCCATCTTCGCCGAGTTCCACGTTCACCAAGGTCACGGAACCGCCGTCGTCCTCCGGCTGCTCGTCCATAAGCGCGAAGATGCGGGATGCGCCTGCAAGCGCCATCATCACCATGTTGAACTGCATGGACACCTGGCCAAGCGGGTTCACGAAAGAGCGGGACAGCGTCAACAGCGAGATCAGCGTACCCAAGGTGAGCGGGCCAGCACCGGACAATCCGAAGTTGCCAAGTCCGGAAATCGCTGCGGATCCGCCGAAAATAGCCAGCAGAATGTACAGCAGGTAGCCCATGTTGCCTACGATTGGCATGGTCACGTTGCCCCACGTGTTCGCTTCGGCGGAAGCTTCGAACAGTTCTTCGTTCTTCTTGTCGAAGGTGGTTTGGGTGGCGTCTTCATGGTTGAAGACCTTGATGACCTTCTGGCCGTTGACCGCTTCCTCCACGAATGCGTTCACGTCGCCGATGGCGATCTGCTGCTTGACGAAGTAACGTCCGGAGCGGGAAACGACCTTGCGCACCACCACGAACAGAATCATGGTGAATGCGAGCACGAAAATGGTGACGGGCACCGACAGCCACAGCATCGACACGAGCGCGGCGATTGCGGACACCGCGGACGAGAACATTTGCGGGAACGATTGGCTGATGGCCTGGCGCAACGTGTCGGTGTCGTTGGTGTAGCGGCTCATGATATCGCCGTGTTCGTTGGTGTCGAAGTAGCGGATCGGCAGGGTCTGCTGGTGGGCGAACATGTCGTCGCGGATCTTCTTCAACGTGCCCTGCTCCACGGTGACGATGACCCACTGCCACAGCCAACTGCAGAAAATGCCGGCCGCATACAGGCACGCCATGAGCGTCAACGCGCGCAGCAGCGGCATCCAATCAGGATCGGAGGCGCCGACCATGGGCAGAATGTACGTGTCGATCAACGACTGCAGGAACAGCGACGATCCGGCCTGCGCCGCGGCACCGACGAGAATGCACACCACCACGAGCGCCACACGCCACTTGTATTGGAAGACGTAGCCGAAGATACGCTTGGTGGTGCCGGGTGCGGCTTTCTGCATCGGCGGTTTGCCATGCGATTGCTGCATCTGATTTTGCGGCTTCCGCCGCTTCGCCTGCTTTGTCTGGTTGCCAGCCGCGTTGTTGTTTTCCTTGGATTTCAATGCGGAAGTTTGTTCAGTCATTTTTGCCCTCCTTTCACTGCAGTTCCTCAGGCTGGGCCTGATTCTTGGTTTGCGATTCATAGATGGAGCGATATTCGTCGCAGGTTTCCAGCAGTTCGTCATGCGTGCCGGCCGCCATGATGCGGCATGATCCATGAGAGAATCATGTCGGATTCCTGCACGGAGGCCACACGCTGGGCGATGATGATCTTCGTGGTGTCGGGAATCTCATGATGGAATGCGGCGCGAATCAGCTGATCGGTTTTGGTGTCGACCGCGGACGTGGAATCGTCGAGAATAAGGATCTTCGGCTTTTTCAGCAGCGCACGCGCAATGCACAAACGCTGGCGCTGACCGCCGGAAACGTTGGTACCGCCCTGTTCGATGTACGTATCGTACTTGTCGGGGAATTCCTGAATAAAGCCGTCGGCCTGCGCAAGCTGGCATGCGTGACGAATCTCTTCATCAGTGGCGTTCGGATTGCCCCAACGCAGGTTTTCGGCAATGGTTCCGGAGAACAGCACGTTCTTCTGCAATACCATGGCGACCTGATCGCGCAATACTTCCAAATCGTAATCGCGCACATCCACGCCGCCGACCTTCAGCGAGCCTTCGGCCACGTCATACAAACGTGGCACAAGCTGCACCAAACTGGACTTTGCGGAACCGGTGCCGCCGACGATGCCGACGGTCATACCGGAACGGATCTTCAAATCAATATCGTCAAGCACCGGCTTTTCGGAAGTGGCGGAATAACGGAAGGTGACATGGTTGAAATCAATCTCACCATTCTTCACTTCCATAACCGGATTTTCCGGATTCGTAACCGTGCTTTCCTCGTTCAGCACCTGGCAGATGCGTTCGGCGGAGGCCTGCGAAATAATGCACATCACGAAAATCATGGACAGCATCATCATGGCCATGAGAATCTGCATGGCGTAGGTGACCAGTGCGGTCAGATCGCCGGTGGTCAAGCCCAAGGCCGCATTGTTGCCGGATGCCACGATCTGCTGGGCACCCATCCAGGCGATAAGCAGCATGGACACGTACACGCACAGCATCATGAGCGGATTGTTGAAGCTCATAATGCGTTCGGCCTTGGTGAAGTCCTTGAAGATGCGCTCGGAAATGCGGTTGAACTTTTCGGTTTCGTGGTTTTCGCGATTGTAAGACTTGACCACGCGGATGCCCTGCAGGTTCTCGTCTACCACGTTGTTGAGCTTGTCGTACGTGTGGAACACGCGCTCGAACACCGGATGCACCAGTACTGCCAGACCGCACAGGCCGATGGCGAGCACCGGAATGCAGGCGAGGAACACCAGCGAAATGGATGGGCTGATGCGGAAGGAGAAGATCCACGCCACAATCACCATGATCGGAGCGCGCACACCCATGCGGATGATCATTGAATATGCGTTCTGCAGGTTGGTCACATCAGTGTCAGTCGCGTGATGATCGAACCGGTGGAGAAACGGTCGATATTGGTGAAGCTGTAGCCCTGCACCTTCTCAAACTGGTCGTGACGCAGGTTTTGGCGAATCCTGCGCCCGCAATGGCCGAGAACTTTCCGGCCAAAAAGCCGGATGTCAGCGAAACCGCCGAACAAATCAGCAGAATCAAGCCGAATTTCAAAATCGCCGGCATGCTGCCACCGCTGATGCCCTCATCAATCAGCGATGCCATGACGGTCGGAATAAGGATTTCCAGCACGCTTTCCACGGCTACGAATACCGGGGAGAGCAGGCTGGCTTTTTTGTATTCGCGCAGGGATTTGCCCAGTGTGCGAATGACGTGTTGCTTTGGTTTTGACGTTGTGGACGTCGTTGCGTTTGCCGCTGTCACTCCTTGTCCTTTCTTTTTCGTACTTACTTGCTTGCGTGTGTTACCTGAGGTTGTTTGCGATCGCCATTTCCTGCGACATTCGCAGTATGCGCGAAACGTATTCATCATGAGAATCGCGATTATGCGGATTCCGCCCATCGCATGATTCTTGCGATTCTTGCGAAACCTGCGGCTTTTGCGAAACCTGCGATTCGCCAAAATTCTGTTCCTGTATTTCCAAGCTTGAATATCGGCTTTCGTCTCCGATCAAACCTGTTTTCACCAGATTCGTCTGCATGACGTCAAGCATGTGCATGAATTGGCGGATCTGGTCGTCATCAAGACCTTCCAACAGGATTCGTTCCATGTTTTTCGCATTGTCGTGCAGCACTTCGGCAATATGCTCGATTTGTCCGTCAATACGATCTTTTTCAGACGTGCGTCACGCTTCACCGACTCGCGGGCGATCAGCCCCTTCTGCTCCATCAGTCCCAACACTCGGCATGATGTGGATCGGGTCACGCCGAAACGTTGCTCGATGTCTTGAGGGAAGATCTCCTCGTTATCATGTCTTGCCAAGTACACGATGATGTCAACGTTGCCGTTGCTGACGTCTTCCGCCTCTTCGGGACGGGTGACGCGCAAATACCGGTTGACCACGTTGTGCAGCGAGCGAATGGCCACGCTGGGAGGCTTGGTCAGGCCACTTTCCCAGACTTCGGCAAGTCGTGAACCTGACGGTTCCTTGTATTGTTCATTCGTCACTTCTGTCACACCACACATGCTAAACCGTTGCATATACAACTGTTGTACATGCAACGGTTTAGCATGTCGCGCATCTCATCGTCCGCGACAAAAAAGGCCGAGGAATCAGATCCGCACCGGTTCAGCGTTAACGGATCGAATCCCTCGGCCTTAAGCCTTGAATCCTACGAAACTACTTGGTGAGTTCAGCGTACTTCTCAAGCATGTATTCGAAGATCTGCTTGCCATCGGCGCCCATCAGCACCGACATGCTGTTGATCGGCATGGAATCGAGGAACAGGCGGGTCATGTCGTTGTCGGGCACCACCGGCATGCGGCCGACTTCGCCCTCGGCACGCAGGATTTCAAGCACCTTGGAACCGAGCGGATCCTTACGCCATTCCATGAAGTTGGACCATTCGGTGAGCGGCTGGGCCTTGCCGTCGCCGTCGAGCTCCACCACCGCGGAACCGGCGATGTCACGGCTGGACGTGCCGACCTCGATGGTGTATTCGCCGCTCTCCACGTGCCAGTCATTGAACCTCTCAGACCAGTAGGCAAAGGCGCGATCGTCGAGCTCGAAGGAGACTTCTGCGGATTCGCCAGCTTGAGGAATACCTTCTTGAAGCCCTTAAGCTCGTGTTTCGGGCGGGCTACGTCGGCCTTGCAGGAGCCACGTACACCTGCACGGTTTCGGCGGCGTCAACGTTCGAGGTGTTCTTGACCACTGCGCTGACGGTTGCGGTACAGGCACCGGTCTTGACGGCCTTCACGTCGCTCACTTCGAACGTGGCGTAGCTCAGGCCGAAGCCGAACGGGTAGTCGACGGCCTTGTTGTAGGTGTCGTAATAGCGGTAGCCCACGAACACGCCTTCGCCGTAGTCGACATGCCCCTCTTCGCCCGGCCAGTTGATGGTGCTCGGATCGTCGTTGATGTCGAACGGAATGGTCTGCGCGAGCTTGCCGGACGGGCTCACCTTGCCGAACAGCACGTCAGCGAGCGCCGGACCGCCGGACTGGCCGAGCAGCCAGGATTCGAGGATGCCCTTGGCGTTCTTGGCCCACGGTGCCACGGTGACGACGGAGCCGTTGGAGAGTACTACCACAACGTTCTTGTTTTCGGCTGCGACGGCTTCGAGCAGTGCGATCTGCTTGGCCGGCATGTCGAGGGTCTCACGGTCGAAGCTTCGGATTCGGCTGCTTCGGGGAGCCCCAGGAACATGAGCACCACGTCGGCGCCCTTGGCAGCGTCGACGGCTTCGGCTTCGAGTGCCGGATCGGCCGGTTCGAGGTCAAGGGTGAAGCCTGGGGCGAACTTGGCGTCCACGCCGCGTTCGGTGAGGGTGTCGAGGAAGCTGGTCATCTTGGTTGGGGTGATGTGCGAGGAGCCGCCGCCTGGTAGCGCGGAGTGCGTGCGAATTCGCCGATGACCGTGACCTTGGCATCGCCGGCGATCGGAAGGATGGCATCATCGTTCTTGAGCAGCACCATGGATTCGATGGCCGCCTGATGTGCGACTTCGTCGTGAGCTTCGATGTCGAAACGATAGTTTTCGATGCTCATGGCTGCGCGCGTCTTGTTGACCAGGTCGATCATGCCTTGTGCCATGTGGTCGAGCTGTGCCGGCTGGATGCGACCGTCGCGTGCCGCATACACGATTTGGTCGTCGGTGTAGCTTGGCGGCATTTCGAGGTTGAGGCCCGCGTTGAGGGATGCGACGCGATCATGGTCGGCGCCCCAGTCGCTCATGACGATGCCTTGGAAACCCCATTCGTCGCGCAGCACGTCGGTGAGCAGCCAGTGGTCCTGGGCGGCATGCACGCCGTTGATGCAGTTGTATGCGCACATGATGGTCCACGGCTGGGCTTCCTTGACGATGTGCTCGAACGCCGGGAAGTAGATTTCGCGCAGCGCACGCTGGGAGATGTTGGCGCTGATGCGCAGACGATCGGTTTCCTGGTTGTTGGCGGCGAAATGCTTGAGCGAAGTGCCCACGCCCTTGGATTGCACGCCGGCGACGATGCCGATGGCTTCATGACCCGCCAGGTACGGGTCTTCGGACCAGTATTCGAAGCAACGGCCGCCAAGCGGGTTGCGCTTGATATTCACGCCCGGGCCGAGGATTACGGCGACCTTCTCCTGAATGCACTCTTCGGCCATGCTTCGCCAACCTGGTGGATGAGTTCCGGATTCCAGGAGCTGGACAGACCAGCCGCCGGCGGGAAGCAGGTGGCAGGCACGCAGTTGTTCAGGTCGACTTCGCCGGTGGTGGCCGAGTTGGACTTGCGCAGGCCGTGGGGGCCATCGGTGATCATATAGCCGGGAATGCCCTTGGCTTCAACACCCTGCAGATGCCAAGCGTCGCCGCCGGAAGTCAGGGATGCCTTCTCTTCAAGCGTCAGATCATTGATGGAAGGATAGGTTTTTTCGCTCATACGTTCCTCTTTCGCATCGTTTTCTTGAGTTCGTATCGGTTAACCGATCTGCATGAGACCTCAACCCCGAAATCTCTACTAACCGGTTGGTAGGTACTTTATCAAAACCAACACCGCAACACGCCAATCTTCTTTGAAAAATCAATTAACCGACCATAAAGTAACTGCAGTACTCATAGCATACGAGAAGTGGCATTACCACGCACTATGCGTACGTAAATCGTCATTATGAAGGGCAAGAGGGGAATCAACATGTCCAACGAAGAAGTCGACCGGAAAGCGGCGATCCTCAACGCGGCCGTCGAACTGTTTGGGACGCTCGGCTATTACGGCACTTCCCTGCAGAAAATCGCCGATCGCGTAGGACTCACCAAGGCTGGCGTACTGCATTATGTCGGCAGTAAGGAAGGACTGCTCACAGCCGTGCTGGACGAAGTCTACGATTCCGAAACCGAAGACATTCTGACAAACATGGTACGCGAGCCGCGCCCGCTGATCGCGGATATGTGGCGCAGGATCGTAGCGGTGAACGCACGTAGACCGCTTCAGGTGCACATGTTTTCCACGTTGAGCGCCGAAGCGATCGACCCGAACCACCCTGCACACGAATATTTCGCCAATCGAGAGCTGCATAATGCCGACACCGCGCTCAACATTCGTTGGCGTGTGCCCGAAGGCGTTGATACGCGTCGTCTGCTTAATGCGGGATTCGCCATGATGGACGGCGTGCAGCTGCGCTGGCTGCGCACGCCCGGTCAGGACCTGAACGCCATGTGGGCGGAATGCGAAGACGCCCTGTTCCCCCTGCCCATGTGGGAAGGCTACCGCTAGGCCACTGCCCCGGCACTGCATTACTGTATGGATGCAGATGTAAGAGGAGGCATGTATGCGGGTTTTGCTGGCGCCGGATTCATTCAAGGAGGCCGCTTCGGCCGAGGTGATTGCGCAGGCGATGGCTCGTGGCATTATGCGCGGCGACCCGCAGGCCGAATGCCGGCTTTTGCCGCTTTCCGACGGTGGCGAAGGATTGACGCACGCCTTGGTTCATGCCACCGCCGGCACGTTGCACAGTGCTGAGACAGTTGACGCGATCGGCCGCCCGATTACCGCTCAGTTTGGCTTTCTTGGCAATAATCATGCTTCTTGTATTCTCCACACCGCCGTGGTCGAATTGGCTTCGGCAAGCGGACTTGAACGGGTCTCCCCTGCCGACCGCAATGCGTTGGTTGCTTCCACGTTCGGTACCGGCTTACTGATTCGTGCTGCGATTGACGCTGGCGCGGATTGTATTGTGCTTGGTTTGGGTGGTAGTGCCACTACGGATGGTGGCACGGGATTGGCTCGCGCGCTTGGATTTCATTTTCTTGATACGGCAGGTCATGATATTCCGCTTGGTGGCGGTTCTCTTGTTGATTTGTCGAGGATTGATGATTCGGAAGTTCCCGATTTTGTAAAAAATGTTCCGGTTGTTCTCGCTTGCGACGTCACCAATCCTTTGACCGGCCCGGAAGGTGCCGCCCATGTGTTTGCCCCGCAAAAAGGCGCGACCGCAACACAGGTCGAGCTTCTCGATCAGGGGCTTGCGAATCTCGCGCGCGCAATCATGCAATATAACGGCCGCGATATCGAGCACACTTCGGGAGCGGGCGCTGCGGGAGGTACCGGAGGTGGCATGCTTGGCCTGTTCAACGCAACAGTGAAGCCGGGAATCGAACTCGTGCTTAATCTTGCACATGGCCGTGAAGCGTGCGCTTGGGCTGACGTCGTCATCACCGGAGAAGGTTCTATCGACAGTCAAACGCCATACGGCAAAGTGCCAAGCGGCATTGCAAAATTGGCGCAATCGCAAGGAAAACCAACCATTGCCATCGGCGGAACGGTAACCCGTGACCCACACACCGTCGAAGCGCTGAACGAAACCGGCATTATCGCAACATTCGGCATTGCGCCCGGGCCAGCAGATCTTACAACGTTGATCGCCAACACGGAACGCAATGTCGAAATCACCTGTGCCGCAATCGCCAGCACATTGCGCATCACCGCAGCTACTTCACCCTGCGAATCAGCATGATGAACACCGCACCCAGCAGCACCGCGACCACAGCGATCGGGAACAGCGCCGCATAACTGCCAGTGGCAAGCACAATCGCACCGACAACCACAGGCGCAAGCACCTGACCAACGGTGTTGGCAAGATTCAGAATGCCCAGATCCTTACCAGCTTCTTCCTGACTTGGCAACACATCGACGTTCAACGCCTGATCGACGGCAATGTAAATGCCATAACCGGCACCGCCGATGCCTGCAAACAGCATCATGCCCAAAGCATTCGGCATGAAACACGGAATGGCCACACCAATCGCGATAATCACCGAACCGATCGCCACGATGACCTTGCGGCGCTGCAGACGGTCCGACAGCGGACCCGACACCATGGACATGACGATCAGCACAACCATGGAAATCACCGACATGGTGGAAATCGTCGCCGCGGAATCCTTTACGCTCAACCCGCAGTATTTCTGCAGAATATACAGCTGATAGCCGGAAATCATGTTCCAACCCAAGATAAGCAGCAATCTGCCATCAATGCCAAGTAAAAATCTCGGCAATTCTTGGTGGGAGGAATGAACGAACGCAGCAACTGCTTGACATCGAGCTTTGCGGTGGCATCCGAAGACTCGACGGAAGCCACAGAAGCAGCCGAGGAGCGTTCGCGCGGCCAGATCAGCACGGTCACGATACCGGTGACTGCGAACAGTGCCGCACCGATCGCAAATCCGGTGCCCATGTTTTCAATGAATTTCGATCCGAGGAACGTTCCGGCGATGATCCGACGATCTGCGCACCACCATAGAATGCGGAGAACGTACCACGCACGTTTTCCGGAATGCGGTCGGACAGCACTGCCACAGCCGGAGCGATCATCATGTTGACGCCGACCTGCACAATGCACCATCCGGCCACAATACCCACCAACTGCGCACTGGAGAAGGCGAGCACATAGCCGGCTGCCGTAATCAGACCACCTGCCACAATCCATGGCGTGCGCTTGCCGAAACGCGAGCGCGTGATGTCGCTTAACGCACCAAAAATCACGTTGGAGAACAGTGCGAATACGCAGCTACGGAATTCATGGTGCCGAGAATCACTTCGGGCATGCCTATGTTCAGTTCGGTGAATCGTTGCGGCAGCAGCACGGCCGATCCGGAAGTGCCTGCGACCATCCAAATCAGCGAGAAGAGCACGAAGCCGACGCCGAATCGCCATTTTTCGGTGGATGTCAGTTTGCGGCCGCTGTCAGGTGCGATATCACTCAATACTGCGGTGCTTGGCTCGCGTGATGCGTTTGCTGTCATGATTCCCCCTTTGGAAGCATGTTCTTTTTTGAAATATTGAAATGATTTGAAATATACGATGAAGAAAGCTTTTTTTCATTTTTGGTATGATCGCAGTCCTGCCGACGCCGACTTTTATTTGGCTTCAGCTTCGGCAGGACTTTCGTTCATACGATTTCACACGATTCCGTACGATTACAGCGCCATCTGCAGATGATGCGTTCCCGCAACAAGATCGACGCGCTCATGGTCGACGATATCCACGAATGCCGTGGTTCCGGCAGGTACCGCAACCGTCAGATCAAGCACATTGTCGTTGACCTCCCATTGCACTTCCGCCTTGCCATATGGGGTGATGTGAGAGGTTTCGGCATGGGTGAGATCTCCCCCGATCACCGGAGCGATACGGAACCGCTTCCAGCCGGGTTCAACGGCTTCAAGGCCGCCGATATGCGCATGCATCCATTCCGCCACCGATCCGAGCGCGTAATGGTTGAACGAGGTCATGCCGCCGGGGTTCAGCGAACCATCGGCCCGCATGGAATCCCAACGTTCCCACGTGGTGGTGGCCCCCATAACCACTTGGTAAAGCCAGCTTGGGCATTCGGTGGAGGTAAGCAGCGCGTAGGCCTCGTCGTTATGGCCGGTCATGGTCAACGCCGGAAGCACGAATGGCGTGCCGGCGAATCCGGTGCTTACCTTGCCGCCGGATTCGCGCACCAGGCAGGCGAGTCGATTGCCGGCCTTCACGCGGCGCACCGGTTCGCCGTCAAGCAGTCCGAAGGCGATGGCGAGCGCGTAGGCGCACTGGGTGTCGGATGTCATGGTGCCGTCAAGGTTGGTGAAACGCTGCAGGAATCCATCAATCACACGGTCACGCAGGGCGGCGAATCGAGTTTCATCATCGGTTTTGCGAGAATATGCGCGATGTGCGTGCCTTGCATGCAGCTGCGTGCGTAGAACGCGGTGGCGACCAGTTCCTTTTCGGTCATGGCCTGCGTAGGATCTTCCGGAGGCGCGGTCGGATCAAGCCAATCGCCAAGCTGCCCGAGCGGATAGTCCGGCTTGCGATCCCATACGCCATCGGGCGAAAGGTATCCTGCCACTTCATCGATCCAATCACGGATCAGATCGTAGGAATCGGCGAGCACCTGCACGTCCCCGCTTTCCATGTACAGCGTCCACGGCACTTCCACCGCCGAATCGCCCCACGTGGAGATGGCTTGTGGATGCGCCCATACGCCCAACGGCACGAACGCACGTAGAACGGCACAGTGCCCCACTTGACCTGGTCGGCACGCACGTCTTTCAGCCAGCTTTTCAGGAACCCGTATACGTCATACAAATAAGCCGCGGTAGGCACGAACAGGCAGATGTCTCCCGTCCAACCCATGCGTTCGTCGCGTTGCGGGCAGTCGGTTGGAATGGACACGAAGTTGGAACGCATCGACCATACGGCGTTCTCGTGCAAACGGTTGAGCAGCGGATTCGATGTGGTCAGTTCGCCGGTGCGTTCCATCACGGAATGGTAGACGCGGCAATCCATGTCGGCTGCGGTCAGTTCTCCTGCGAAACCTTCGATCTGTGCATAGCGGAAGCCGTGCATCGCGAATCGTGGCTCCCACCAAGCGTCGGAACCGTTGGAAGTGTACACATCGCACTGCTGGCCTCTGCGCAAGGTTCGCGTGGCGATGGATCCGTCCGGTTCCAACACTTCCACATGACGTAACGTCACGCTTTGTTCTGCTTCAAGATCGCGCATGTGCAGGCGGATGCGCTGCGAACAGTTCTGTCCGAAGTCAACCAGCCATATGCCACGACCATCTTCCGTGTTGCCGATGCGTTCGACGCTGACCGGCTCATGCGATTCATGCGCGCGCACCGGCGATGTTTCAGGATTTTCAATACGTGCCGGGTCATACATGACTTCCGCGACCGGCTGCCAGGAGCTGTCGTCGAATCCTGGTTTCGACCATCCCGGCTGTTCCAGTCGAGCGTCATATCGTTCGCCTTCGCACAGATCCGAGCAGACGATCGGTCCGAGCGTCGCCTTCCATTGGCGGTCCCATGCGTTGGAATATATGTTCTGCATACTGCCGTCGGCATATTCGACCTCAAGTTGCGCGAATACGGCAATACGATCGCCATAGAAGTTGGAGTAACCGCCATCGAAGCCGAGGCGTCCGCGGTACCATCCGTCACCGAGCCAGAATCCAATGCGTTGGCACCGGACTGCAGTTCGTCGGTCACATCGTAGGTGAAGCATTCCACGCGCTGGTTGTAGTTGCTCCAGCCTGGTACGAGCGCGTCATTGCCGACTTTGACGCCGTTGATTTCGGCTTCCACAAGACCGAGTGCGCTTAGATATAGGCGTGCGCGTTTGGGTTGTTCCTTCAGTTCGACTTCGGTGCGCACTAATGGCAGGTGACGATGGTCAGTTTCGGATTCGCTCCACGATGGTCCGACGAAATCGGCGACATGCTCATGTTCTTCCAATAGTCCGACTTCGAAATGCAGGGTTGCGCTCGGTTTGCCCAATGGCTGGTGACTTGCCGAAACGGCCTGCATGGTGGCGAACACTTCTTCGCGTGAGGCGAGCGGCGCGAACTGCCATGGAATAAGCACTGAAGTGTCAGTGGGCAGGTAGGTGCGTTCTTCCACAGGTTGTCCGCCGGGAACACGTCGTGTCACTTTGAGCAGGATCTGCGCGTCGATTGGCAGCATGCCGGAGCACACCCATGTCATGCGTGGGGCTGCGGTGGCGATGCCGAGCGCATCTCCCGGGTAGTGTTCCACGGTGAAGCTGATGATGTCAAGATCCGAAGCCAGCGTACTGGGCACAATCTGCGGATCAGTAATGGCCATGATGACCCCTTTGTCTACAAAAATAATAGATCACTTGTTTGTGATGGTGGGAAGCCAAAGTCCGAGCCATGCCGCAAGGAGAGAGAAACGAACGGCGACGATGGCTGGGACTTTGGCTGGCAATCGCAAGGTATTGCATAACTGACTTGCGATTGGAGATATTGAGTTGTTATGTGATTGCTGTTGCTAATCAGGCTGCGATCTTGCGTGCCTGACGTTCTTCGTCGGTGCCGTACTTCTTCTGAGCACGGATCATGATGGTACCGGCGATGCCTTCGATGATTACGATGCCGAAGAAGCACCACATAGTGGTCTGAATGGTTTCAGGAAGCACCAGAGCCGGGGTGATGAGCGCGAACAGGCCACAGCACAGGCGGGAGAAGCCGTTGATGAAGCCCTGGATGGAGGCGCGAATCTCGATCGGGAAGGATTCCTGGGTCCACACCTTGTACAGTGCTTCGCCTGCCAGCGGGGATCCGAGGTTCATGAAGCTGTCGCGCCGACGATGACCCATAGGTTCGCACCTCCCATGGCCATGGCGGCCATGGCGATCAGCGAGATCACGATGCCTGCGAAGAACGCCTTGTTACGATATTTGCCGCCTGCGATGGACGCGAACACGATGTTGAGCACGAGCGTCACGAAGTTGAGGATGATGCCCAAGCCGGTGGCCAGGGACTGGGCGGCTCCGGCCTTGGAGAACATGTAGGTCTGGAACTGGCCCCACGTGTTGGCAAGCAGGTTCCAGCCGACGTAGAAGATCACGATGGCAAGGAAGTAGGTGAGCAGCACCTTCTTGTCGGCGCCGAACAGCACCTTGGTCACGGAAACCTTGCCGTTGCCTACAATAGCCGGACGTGCGGCGTCACGAACGTCGGCAGCTTCATGGAAGCGGCGGAAGGTCGGAGAAAGCAGTCGCCACAGCCATGCGATCACAGCGAATACTGTGAGGATGGCGAACACCACACGACCACCGGTGGCACCCTGCATGGCGGAAACCAGGAACGCGCAAATGAAGGAGATGAACACACCCACCTGCCAGAACACCTGGTGGTGGAGACGAGCTGTGCGGCGGTGGCCTCGTCTGGAGCATCATGGGAGACGATGGTCATGGAAACCGGCAGATCCGCGCCGGAAGCCAAACCTGCAATGATCAGGCCGATCAGCAGTACGGTGAAGTTCGGGGCGAACACGCAGATGGCGGCACCGATGGCGTAGAACAGGTTGATCCAGTTGAAAAACAGCACGCGGCCGATCTTGTCGGCCAAGCGGCCTCCGAACAGCGAGCCGAAGGCGATGGCGAAGGTCAGAATACCGGAAAGCAGGCCGACCTGCGTGGTATCGAGTCCAAGGCCTTCCTGCCAGACCACAATGGTTGCCGACAGACCGACGATGATGCCGGATCCCAGCATCGATCCGATGCCTGCGGCGAAGGCGAGCGGCATGTATTCGCCCAATCCTTTGCCCTTCTTGGTTGAAGTATTCATTGCTCTTTCCTTACTTTTTCATACTTGCATGCGTTTTTTCACACAAGTATGTCCTTCTTTTTTTCAAATGATTTTCACTGCGTTTTCAAATTGCCGAGGCATCTCCTTTGATCTGTCCAGCATTCAGAAAACACTGCGATTCCATTGTTTTATACACCAGAACATCCTGCCGTCCTCAGCAGCACCTCCAGTGATGTTGTAGTTGAAATACTACATTCGTTTTTGAAAATTTCAAAATCGTCGCGCGTTTTTCAATATACAATTTCAAAAGAGAGCGCGTAGACTATTGATACATCAAGGAATAACCGGTTTATGTACGAACAGGAGCAATCTCATGCCAGCAGCAAAACGTGTGGGCGTTTCCGACATCGCCAAACATGCCGGCGTCTCCATCGGCACCGTATCCAACTATCTCAACTACCCCGAACGCGTATCGGACACCTTAAAAGAGAAAATCGGCGCAAGCATCAAAGAACTGGGCTACACCCCCCGCAGAAACACGCTTCTCCCCCAGCGAGAGAACGCCGGACCGCGCCTCATCGGCTATATCATGACCGATATCGAACATTCCCTGTTCACCTTCATCCATGAAGGAGCGCAGGAGGTCTGCGAAGAAAACGACCTGCAGCTTATCGCCTTGAACGCATCATCCGACGCGCAACGGCAAAACGAACTGGTGAAAACACTCATCGACATGAACGTGGCCGGAATTCTGCTCAGCACCATATCCGACTCCCCCGAAGACGTGGCCGCGGCACGAGCGGCCAACATTCCCATCATCCTGCTCGACCATACCAATCCCCGTCACGCCGATCAGGTGTGCTGCGTGCTTGAAAACAATATGGCGGCCGGGCAGATCGCAGCCGATGAACTCATTCGCATCGGATGCAGCCGCATCGCGTTCGCCGCACACTCATTCGACTATGAATCCGTACAAGATCGGCAGATGGGCGTCGAAAAAACCATTGCGCGCACGCATGGAAGCACGCAATTGGAACTCATCAATTCCAAAGGTCTGATGTTTGAAGACGGCTACCAGCTCGGCCTGGACATCATCGACACAATGAAGCGTAGCGGCCTGAACGCCATTCCAGACGGCATCATCACCGTCTCGGACGCGCTTGCCGCCGGCGTGCTGTCGGCATTCCATGACCATAACGGCCCACGGGTTCCAGAAGATGTTTGCGTCATCGGCATGGAGGGGGCACGGTTGGAGACCAAATGCCCCATGTCGCTGACCGTAGTGAACGCGCCCGCTATCGACATGGGGCGCAAGGCCATGGCGCAGATGCTCGACTACATCGACAATCCCGCCGCACATGTGCACAGCACCACGCTTATCGAGCCGACTCTAATCCGACGCGAATCCACACGCGCATAATCGCATGCGGAACACTGTTAGCACAGCCCAACTCGACGCAACACAACGGCAAGGTGGGTCTCCTTACCTGGCGAAACCCACCCTTACTACTATTCTGCAGCGTTTGAAAATTTCAAACCATCAGACTGCGGCACGGGACTTGTCTTGCAAGTCACCGAATACCGGTGTGGCCGAACCAAGCCAGTCGCGCTGTCCCTCATTGCCCATGGCATTACCTCCTACCGCCATTCATCGTCGAAGCGGCATATCATTCAGGCTCCGCATCCTCACGGAGCAACCTCACGGAATGATAGACTTTGCCCCGAGGGCAAGGTCAACACGAACAGTGAAGCCCACGACAAGGAGACAATACGTGGCCGGCGATGATGACGAGCTGCTGACGATTGGCGAAGTGGCCAAATTGGACGGCATCACCGCCAAGGCGTTGCGCTATTACGATGCGCATAACATCTTGAAACCAGCCGCGGTAGACCCGGCTACCGGCTACCGGCTACCGGCTACCGGCTACCGGCTACCGGCTACCGATACTATACCCCCGATCAAATGCTTGACGTCGATGTGATGCGTATCTGCATCGCCGCCGGCGTGCCATTGGATTCGTTGGAGAAATTCCGTTTCGAAGACGGTTCGCTTGATTGGCGAGCGTTACTTGCCGCAGCGCAGTCGCAGGTGGATGAGCGCATTCAGCAATTACGACGATTGCAGACGTCAATCACCGATTATTCCGGGGAATTGGTACGCAAGGCCTTCTCCCCCGAAGATGGGTTGGTGCGTGCCGATTTGCTGCCGACTTGGCTGGTTGCACGACCTTGCCTCTACGGTAATGTTTGCGATATAAAACGATATTTACGCATAATGACGTCGTTGCGTACCTTGATTTGCGATGCGCAGGCACCGCATTTGCTGCGCAGAGGCATACTGTTGGATTTGGTGGAATGCAAGGCGTTCGCTTTTCAACAGTTCGCGCCAACGCAGCGCATGCTTGATATTTTCCATTCCGGCGATCGTTCGCAAGTAACCTACGATTACCACTTTCCCACTGGAACCGTTGTTATCAATCCTCCCGGAGGTCCTGCGGAAAGTCGCGTAATCGAGCGTGAATCGTTGGCGCAATGCTTTGAGGATGGCATGGCGTTGGCTGAATCGCTCGACGCTGAGGATTGGCCGCATGTCACCATGACTGAGATTTGGGGCAGTCATGCCCCAAATGGTTCGGCTTGCAGGCTACTCCTGAGCACGCTTCACCGAGAAGCGGAACATGAGCAACGCCAGAATCTCACCGCATACGGCCATGCCGAAGAACACCCACATGCTGGTGGAGAAGCCAGCCACATAAGCGTCAGCCTGCTGCATGCCGGCATTCACGTTGGCGGCCGAGAATTCGGAAATCAACGTGGATGCCACAGCCGTGCCGATGGCGCCTGCGAGCTGCTGCATGGTATTCATCACCGCGGAACCGTCGGCGTTCATGGAAGACGGCAACTGGTTCAACGCATGCGTCTGATCGGGCACCAGCACGAATCCGGAAGCGGCCATGAACAGCGCGTATGCCACGGCAATGGCTCCTTCGTGCGAGCCGCCAAGCATCATCGCCACATCCATCACCGCCACGCCAACAAAACCGCAGGCGATGAACTTCGGCGGGAAATGCTCTTTCAACGCGCCGCCGATCAGTGGAGCCGACACCGCGCCAATCACAGCGCCCGGCAGCAAAATCAAAGCGGCCGTCATCGACGCATGCCCCAATCCTCGCTGCAGCAGAATCGGCAGCAAGAAGTTCACACCAAGCACACCGCCGGAAGACATGAGCAGAATCACCATGCCGAGCGTGAATCCCGAATATGCAAACGTACGCACTTCCACCAACGGATGAGCCATACGCAACTGCAATACGGCGAACACCGCCAACACCACAATGGCACCGATAAGCACACTCCAGAATCGCCAATCGCCATTCCATTGCGCGAAGAAACTGGCCGCAACAATAATGCCGGCCAAGCCAACAGCCACCAACAGCAGTGATGGCACCGACAGATAGCCCTTCTCACCGTGACGGATGTCAGGCACGGTAACCGCGCCAAGCACGAACGAAATCACCAGGAACGGAATCATGGCATAGAAAATCCAATGCCAGTTCAGGAATTCCATCACCAATCCGCCGAACACCGGCCCGATGGCCGGAGCCGCGCACGTCACCAAACTCACCAACCCAAGCATCATGCCGCGCTTGTGGAATGGAGCCTTGTCGAGAATGATGTTGGTCAGCAGCGGCAGGGAAACACCCGTGCCGAGCGCCATGATCAGTCGTGCGGCAAGCAGCATCGGAAAGTTCAATGCGAGCGCGCCGACGAGCGTTCCCACGGAAAACAGCGCGATGGCCATAACAAACAACGCTTTGGTCGGGAATTTGCGCACCATGAACGGTGACGTCGGAATGGCCACGGAAAGCAACAGCAGATACCCGGCGGTCAGCCATTGCACCACGTCGGCGGAAATCGCAAACTCTTCCATCAACGCCGAATATGCGATGTTCAGCGAAGTTTCCGACAGAATGCCGAGGAAGGTGAGAATGGCGAGCGTCACCACCACGATGGTGAGTTTGCCTTCGCTCATACACTTGTCGTTGATTGCGCCGCTTTGTACGCCGTTGGTGGCGGAAACCGTGCCGTTTTCGGCATGTTCGATGGGTATGTCTGATGGTGCGTTCCTCTTATCCGTAGACACTCTGCTCCTTCGATAGAAAGGTTGTGTAATAGTTCTTGCTTCGAAATTGTCGACGATATTCGCATGCCGGCGCGGCTACAGTTTGCGCCGGCACACACCACACATTACGTAAGGCAGAACATTATGTAAGGCAGAAATGTTACGTGAAATTGCATGAGCCGCCTACGATCAGCATTTCGTAGGCGGCTCATATCAGTCTGGCGTGTCGATTATCGGGTTCTGCGACACGGTTTATTTTGGTTGCTTATGCGACGGTGAAGGTGGTGCGCTTCAGGTCTTCGCGGCGGCTGGAGTGACCGATAAGCACTTCGAATTCGCCCGGCTCAACGATTCGGTTAGCTTCAGAATCGACGATGGTGCAATCGGAAACCGGAATATCGAAGGCAACGGTCTCGCTTTCGCCCGGTTCGAGTTCCACACGCTGGAATGCTTTGAGTTCACGATCCGTCCAGCTATAGGAGGTCACGATGTCGCCGATGTAGAGCTGCACTACTTCCGTGCCCTTGCGATCGCCCGTATTGGTGAGGGTGATTTCGGCATGCACGGTGTCGGTTTCGGCGAACATGCCGGATTCCGGAACGTTGGTGACGGTCGGCTCTCCGTATTCGAACGTGGTGTAGCTCAGACCTTCGCCGAATGCGAATGCCGGATTCTGTGTGAGGTCGGCGTAACGGTTGCCGTGCTGGCCGCGAATCTGGTTGTAGTAGACCGGCAGCTGGCCTGCATGGCGTGGGAAGGTGATCGGCAGTCGTCCGCTCGGCTCGGTTTCGCCGAGGATGATTTCGGCGATGGCCTGACCGCCCTTCATGCCCGGGCTTGGAGCCACAGCAGAGCCGAAGTGCCTTCGGCCGGTGTTTCGTCAACAATCACACCGTTGGTACCGATCACGGATGCCGGCAGCACCTGCGGCTTGGAGCTGACGAGCACCACCACGAACGGCTTGCCGGTTTCGCGAGCCACGTTCGACAGCGCGTCGATCAGTGCATTCTGGCCGCCGAGCAGTTCAAGCGTAGCGGTGGAGCAGCCTTCACCAATGGCTTGAATCACATCACCCACCACGGCCACGATCAGGTCGCTTTGGCGAGCGTTTTCCACGGCTTCATCGAGCAGTGCGCGGTCGAGCTTGGCGGAAACGCCGATCTTCGGGCGAGGCTGGCCATCCGGTAGAACTCGCTTCCGGATCAGGCACCAAATCCACGATATTGGCACCGCGGGAGTACACGACCTCGCAGCCTTCCGGAGAGAGCTGCTTGAAGCCATCAAGCACGGTGGTGATCATCTCGCGCGGGTGGCCGTCAGGCATCCAGTTGATCTGACCGGAGCTGCCCGCCCAGTCGCCCAGCTGAGTTTGCGCATCGTCGGCAAGCGGACCAACGACCGCGATACGCTTCGCGCCAGCCGCATTGAACGGCAGCGAACCATTGTTCTTCAGCAATGCCACGGCTTCGCGAGCCACTTCGAGATTGAGCTGCTGGTGTTCTTCGGAGCCGATCACCGCATTGATGCGTTCCTGATCAGGCAGACGCGGATCTTCGAACAGTCCAAGACGGAACTTTAGTGCGAGAATACGAGCCACGGCGGCATCAATCAACGATTCGTCAAGCAGACCGGTCTTCACGGCTTCGATCGCACCTCGTAGAACTTCGGGGTGGTCATCACCAAGTCGTTGCCGGACTTGACCGCGTCAGCGGCGGCCTGCACATAGTCCGGCTTAACCTTCTGCTCCCATACGGAACGGCCGACGTTGTCCCAATCGGTGATAAGCGTGCCCTGATAGTTCCAAGCGCCACGCAGCCTGTCGGAAAGCAGCCACTTGTTGAAGGTGACCGGCACGCCTTCGATGGATTCGTAGCCAAGCATGAAGGTGCCACAGCCTTCCTTGGCCACGCGTTCGAACGGCGGCAGGAACCAGGATTCCAGCTTGCGGTGGCTCAGATCGGCTTCGGAAGCGTCACGGCCTCCCTGGGTTTCGGAATAGCCCGCGAAATGCTTGGCGCATGCGAGAATCGCGTCTTTGGCAAGCGGCTCGCCCGCCTTGGCACCACCCTGATAGCCTTTGACGATGGACGATGCCATTTCGCCGATCAGGTACGGGTCCTCGCCAAAGGTTTCGCCCACGCGACCCCAACGGGTGTCTCGCGCGATGCACAGCACCGGAGAGAACGTCCAATGCACGCCGGTAGTCGACACTTCCTCGGCGGTGGCACGGCCCGCGGCCTGCACTTTTTCGGAATCCCACGTGGTCGCCATGCCCAATTGTTCCGGGAAATGGTGGCTCCCGGCCAGAAGGAATAGCCGTGAATGCAGTCGTCACCGATCACCAGCGGAATGCCGAGACGGGTTTTGGTGTTCACCGTTTCCACGGCTTTCGGCAGGTCGGACGGTGAGGTGTGCAGAATGGAACCGACATGCTTGTTGACGATTAGATCGTCCAAGTCGCCGCTTCGCGCGTCAAGTTGCATCATCTGTCCGACTTTTTCCTCAAGGGTCATACGGCCAAGCAGATCGGCGATGCGTTCCTCAGTGGGAAGTTCCGGATTCTTATAGGGCAGATTTACCGTATTTTCAGTGGTTTCGGCCATGGATTGCTCACTTTCCTCATTGAAGCGATTTCCTTTAATTACCAATTGGTAGTTTAGTATATCATATACGCATCCGCAACTCGACATAATCCCATCAACGCAAAAGGCGAGGGACCCATCAGCCCCTCGCCTTTTCGCACGCGCACGCAATGCAATCTCAACAAGTATTCAAAATCAACGATACGCATCCCACAACGGGGATGGAAACAGCATGTTTTCCATCTGAGCCCACTCTTTGCACAAATCAACTTCAGGTTCGCGCAACCACCATAATTGCACGCCATCCATGATTTCCATGGCCTTACGCACCACCGGACGCATACTCGACTTCCACGAACCCAATTGCGGAGGAATCAGCCAAGGATATCGCGAATAATGCTCCCAAATATCGTCCATACGGGCAGTGAATTCATCATGCAACGGATGATCAGGATTCAACGACTCCGCAGAAAGCACGGTAAACAACTGCACCATCATGCGACGACGCGAATTATGCCGCACCAAATAACGCAAATACGCAGGAAACAGCGGCGCAGTAGGATCACTGCCAGGCATACCGGATGCGAAGAAATCCTCAGGAGTGCCCGTTTCACCGTAATATTCGTTGAACACCATCGCCAGCATATTGTCTTTATTGCCCACATACCGAAGTACACCCTGCTTGGAGATGCCAACACGATCAGCCACATCCTGAATGGAAATACCGTTATACCCACGCTCGCTGATCAGCTGCACCGCGGCATCCAGCACTTCCTCACGCCGCTCCTGCGGTGATTTTCGGATACGTTTCGGAGTCTCTTCCTCTGCCATGATTCCGAGTCTAATGCACCTTGTGTCGATTGCCGTTGATTGACTGACTATGGCATGTCATCGTGAGAGGTATCCGCCCGAATCCATCCATGACGCCATACGCGAGTCAGATCCCACGCCTCAAGATTGCCGCCGTTGCGAGGATCCCGCGGCGGTTTCCCTTCGCCACTACCCGGTTTCGCGGAGCGCGCAAGCTGGTAGCTCCAATAGATCTGTCCCGCCGACACGTCCCATGCCGCGCGTTGCAATCGTGACACTTGGCGGTATGCAGCCGATCGGTTTTGGCTGTGTAGGGCCACTGATTCTCCACGCACCACTCGCCCACCAGCACGGGAATACGACGAGCCGCCGAACGAATGGCGATACCACTCGCGCCCACCAGCATCCGGTACAGCCATGGCAGTCGCCGCGATCGCAGGTACAGCCGGCGTGCCGGTCCCGAAAACAGCGGATCCTCCATCGCGATGAGATACTGATGGGTGTCGAGCATGACGTTGCGCATGCCAGCACGACGAAACCAACCGCCCCAGCGGAGTAGTCGGAAACCGTCATGGAATACGATCACGGTTTCCGGACGCAGCACGGCGCGCAACCGGGCGTAAGCGTCGCGGTAGAAGCGCTTCAGAAACCGCAGTGAGACATACGTGCTACCGGAAGCCTCATGAGAGTCTTTCGCCGTGTTCGACGTGCTATGGAACACCGACCAGCTCACTGGTTCGTTGAGCACTTCGATGCTGTGCAGGGCCGGTTCGTCGCGGTATCGGCGAGCCAATCGCTCCAGCACGTTCAGCGTGTACTCCACCAAGTCCGTATTCTGCGCCCATTTGCACACACCCGTCAGACCGCCGTTGTCGAAACCATTCTGCGATTCGGGAACGGTATGCAGGTCAATCATAATCTTCAATCCCGTCTCCCGCGCCCAACGGAACGCGCGGTCGAGGTACGTGATGCAGCCCGGATGCCCGGGCCAGTCGCCGAAGATGAAATACGGTATGGGAATGCGTACGAGGTTGATTCCGTGACCGACGATAATACGGAAATCCTCCAGGGTGATGTAGGTTTCGCGGTGCCGGCGCAGTTCCTCGGCGAGATTCCGTTCGGACCAGAGGGATACGTGCGTGCGGTGCATCCAGATTTCATCGTCTTCGGCGCTGCGGGTGAACGGTTTCGGATCCATCCATTTCTCCAGCACCAGCCAGTTGCGAGGTTCACGCCGTCGATTCGCTCATCGATGCCTAGCACCATGCGTCTCACCGCCCTTACGCTCGGGGGTTGCCCGACTTTTCGTTTCCGTCCATCACAACCCATGGCAAAACCCATTCGGCCCAATGGGCCAAGGAACCGTGCGTCATTCGCAACATTCCTTGGTCCATTGTATGTGCCCCGCGAGCGGCCACACGGCCGCTCGGAATCGGATCACGACCGGATCAGGGTCGTTGAATGATCGTGGTGGCCGCCCGGGCGGGATCAGTCGACAGGCTTCGTTTCGTCCGCCTCATAATCGAAGAAATCAAAATCGGCGGTCTTCTCATGCAGCGAAGCATCAGTGACGGCAATACCGACCATAGTGCCGGTGAACTCACCGAACTTGCAGTATTCGTCAGAGAACGTGGTGGTATCGAAATCCGGACCGATCTTGGTCCAATTCTCGCCATCATAACCCCATTCGAACCAAGTGCGACGGCCCTCAATGTTCAAACGGAAGTAAATCGGCTTATCTTCCACGGCAACACGAGTGTCAAGCATTTCCGTCTTTTCGCCGTTTTCGAGACGCACGATCGAAATCGCGCTGCCACCAAGCGTCTGCGAATAATACTTGCGCAGGAAAATGTTATTCATGTTGTCGTAGTAGATGGTCAAGCCAGCGCTGTGCTGGTAGACTTCCGGCTCGAACTCCATCTTGGTGGTCACCGTGGCATACACGCTCGTCAGCTTGCGAGTAAGCAGGCTCGTACGATTCAGCGAGGCAAGCGATTCTTCACCGCGAACACGCAGCCAGCCCGGGCGTTCCGTAGCATTCGCAAACGTGCTCGGCATCTGACGCGGCGAGTAATACCAGTTGCCCAATTCGCCGCCATCAAAGTCATCAAAGTTCGGAATCTCCGGCATCGGCACATCCGGCAGATTCGGTTCCTCAACCTCAATCTTCGCCAGATTGGAACCGTCAGCCATACGCAGCCAGCCATCAGACGTCCACTGCATCTTCTGGATAGCGGTTTCACGGCCAAGCGTGCAACGCAATTCCGGCACGAACGGACGGCTCGTCAAATGCACCAGATAGGTTTCGCCATTCGGCAGGTCAACATACGAGCCATGCCCGGACTTTTGCAGCACGGAATCCGGGTTGAAATAGCGCGGCTTCAGATGATCGTCATCGGCACGCTCGTTCGACTCCTTCGGCTGTGACGTAACCAGCGGGCCATTCGGATCCGGCTCGTACGGACCCCACACATTGCGGGAACGCCCCATGGTCACGGAATGGTTGTAGCCAGTACCGCCCTCAGCGCACATAATGTAATACCAGCCGTCACGCTTGGTCAGATGCGGAGCCTCAATGCAGCCACGATCAGTAGCACCACGCCAAATACGCTTCGGATAGCCGACCACATGTTTGGTTTCCGGATCATATTCCACGCAGCAGATCACACCCGGCTTCTCGTAGCCTTCGCGGGTCTCCCACTCCAAGCTGACGATGTACTTCTTGCCATCATCGTCATGCAGAATGGACGCATCGAAACCGGAGGAAGTCAAATACACCGGCTCGCTCCACGGGCCTTCAATATTCTTCGACTTAATAAGATAATTATTCACGTCGAAATAGCGTGCATTCATGGAATTCATAACACCATAAATCACGTAGAACATGTCCTCTTCCTCACAATACGTGAGGCAAGGAGCCCAAATGCCCTTAGCGCTCGGCAGCTTGGTAAGGTTCGGATTCGTATCATCGGTAAGCACATGGGTGAGCAATTCCCAATGCTTCATGTCCTTCGAATGGTAGATCGGAATGCCTGGGAACCATTCGAATGTGGAAACGGCAACATAATAGTCGTCACCTTTACGGCAAATGGCCGGATCAGGATTGAAGCCTTTAACAATAGGATTCTGCAGCATTATCTCTCCTTTGATTTCTGCTTTTCTTTTTTCGTTTTTTACTTATTGCGATTTTGCTTTAGTTATTGCGGCGCCCGCCGCTTACTGCAGTGTTATTTGGTTACTGCAGTGTCCGCCGGAGTCTGCGATGCTCTATTGCTGACACGCTCCAAGGCCGCTCTGGCCAGTCTTTACGGTCTCAACAGAGCATCGCAGACTCCGGCTCGTAACGCTTTTGCGTTACGTTGCGTTGCACTTACGTTGTGTTACGCAAGTTGATGTTTTTAGTGAGTTTTTCCTTTTTTAAAGGATGGGAGGGAGGGGAAACCAGGATTGGGCTATGCAGCGGCCTAGGTCAAGAGTCCCAGCCGATCCAGCCAGGGGTGTTGACCGTGTCGGTGAGCAGCTTGTAGTTCCAGTAGTAGAAGCCGCTGCCGTTGCTCCATGCTTCAAGCTGCGACTTGGCAACGCCTTGGTAGAGCGCACGCTTTTCTTCGGCACTGAGCGTTTCCGCCTGCGCACCTTCCTCGCCGTTGAGCACGCTCTGGCCGCCGTGGGTGTCCACACCACAGCCGACCGAGTTGAACAGGCACCACTCGCCCACAATCACCGGGAAGTATTCGCTCATTTCGGCGACCATCGGAGCGTACGTGTTGCGCACGAAATCGTCGTAGCCTTCCACGGTCTGCGGGCAACCCATCATTTCCGCGGCCATCAAGTACTGGTGGGTGTCGAGGATCACGTTTTCGAACTCTGACGCAAGCTTGCCATCTGCGCCACGCATGAAGTCCTTCCACTGTTCGATATCGAATCCATCATGGAATACCACAGCCTTATCAGTCGGCAAAGCACCCTTGTCGACGTCGCGCAGGCGACGATATGCGGTGATGTAGAAGTTCTTGAGCCAGTCGAATTCAATCGGACCGGTGCCTTCCGCAAGTTCGGCATCGACGGCCTTGTATCGTTCGGTCACGTTCATCATCGGCCAAGACGTGGTGGTGTTCGGCTCGTTGATGATTTCAATGCCCATCAGCGCTTCCCTATTGCCATAACGCTTGGCAAGACGCTCGAGCACACTAAGCACGAATTCAACCTCTTCCGGCAGTTGTGCCCACTTGCACACGCCGGAGATGCCGCCATTGTCGAAACCGTTCTGGCTCATCGGAGCGGTATGCAAATCAATAAGAATTGTCAAACCGTATTTTTCAGCCCAGTTGAAAGCCTTATCAAGTTCATCAATACACCCAATGAACGGTGCTCGATCGCCGAAGATGAAATACGGTACCGGAATTCGTACGGAATTCAATCCCCATGATTTGATGGTGGCGAAGTCGCGTTCGTTGATGTATTCGGCGCGATGCGTTTTGATGCGTGCCTCATAGACGGCCGGGTCGAGCTGCGTCGGCAGGTAATATTCGTCGTCGGCGGTAGTGCCATCGAACAATGCCGGGTTCATCCACTTTTCCAGAACCAGCCAGTTACCCAGGTTCACGCCCTTGATGTAATTGAGACCCATATGCACTCCTTCGTACGTTTTCACCATAGTTTCTATTACTTAGTAACTACTTAGTTAAATGATAATACATTTTTCTTCTCTGCGCAACTTGTAACGAAAAAGCGTTTGTCCACGGCGACCAGTAACCAATCACCACAGACAAACGCCCTGCAACACAACACCGGCTTGCGAAGGTGGCAGGAAGAGAAGGGAAAATCCACCACCCGGCATTCAACAAACCGTTGCCACAGCCAAGCTGACGCGTTACGCACACATCCGCGTCAGCCAGGCAACTCCCCGTCAGTCCAACACGAATGCGTTAAACAAAAACGGAGCAAGCGTCACCTTGATACCATGATCGACATTGCAAGGATCAGCAAATTCAAAACCCTCGGCATCGTCACAAATCCTTCGGATTCATCAATTTGCAATTGTTCGCTTCCTTACGGAAAACCCCGGACCCGATCGAGAAGGGGAAAACGACGGATCCGGGGCAATCATTCAAGGAAGGATTACTTACTTGACCTTCTTGATGGCCATGATGAAGAAGCAGCCGATGATGGCCAGGGCGATGGCGGTCGGGAAGGCGAAGTTATAGCCGAGGGACACCACGATGGTGGACATGACGACCGGGCCGCACATCTGGCCAAGGGTGGTGCCCATGTTCAGAATGCCCAGATCCTTGCCAGCTTCTTCCTTGTTCGGCAGCACGTCGACGAGCAGAGCCTGGTCGACTGCGTAGTAGACGGCGTAGCCGAGGCCAGCGATGCCCGCGAACAGGTACATGCCCAAGGTGGACGGAATCAGCCACGGCATGGCGATGCCGATAGCGAAGAGCACGGAAGCTACGACAACCGGGACCTTACGGCGGCCGATGAGATCAGAAACCGGTCCAGAGATAAAGGAGCCGACCAGAGACATGACCATCATGATCATGGAGACGACGGACACGGTGACGGCTGATTCCTTAACGGACTGGCCGATGTAGTTCTGGATGATGTAGAGCTGGTAGACGTTGATCATCTGGTAGCTCATGAGCATGCAGAAACGGCCGGCGAAAGCTTGTAGAAGTCGTGGGCGCCAGCGAACTTCGGCGGGCGGAAGGATACGAGGATGTCCTTGAAAGAGCCCTCTTCCTTCGGCAGGAAGTCAGCGGAACGTTCCTTGGGCAGAATGATCACCGCAACGATACCGCCGAGGAACATGAGCACGCCTGCAACAGCAAAGCCGACAGTCAGGTTCTCGATGAAGAATGCACCGATCATGGTACCAATCGGGGCGCCGATCGTGGAGCCTGCACCATAGAAGGCGGACATAGTGCCACGGATGCCGGACGGCACGCGGTCAGACAGCACGGCGACCAGCGGGGCAATCATGCAGTTGAGGCCGAACATGCAGGCGCAGTAGAAGATGGTGAGCAGCACCGCGTTATGCGTGGTGCCGGTCAGGAACAGGGTGACGCCACCGAGCACCGCACCGAAAACGATCCACGGAGTACGACGACCGAACCTGGAGCGGGAACGATCGGAGAAGTTGCCGAACATCAGGTTAGAAACCAGGGACGCCACTGCGGTGAACGCATTGACGATACCGACGAGGGCGTCCGGATCGGCGCCTTCGATGGTCTTGTAGTGCATCGGCAGCAGCACGGCGGAGACGATGCCGAGGCCTGACATCCACAGGATGCCGAACACCAGGAAGCCAGCGCCGAAGCGGATGGTGTTGACCTTGCTCAGCGGCTTGCCGGTTTCAGGAGACAGCGACGGATCCTTGTCCGCGGCTGCGATGTTGGCGTTGTACGCCACCAAACGCTCCTCTTTGCTTGCGATTGCTTCACTCATGAAACTCTCTCCTTCGATTCATGTTTCAGTAGTGTTTTTGTTGTGTGACACGGACTGCCCCGCCCAGTCAATTAACTACCAATCAGTAATTAACGTATTTGTTACCGTAAATCATTTCTGCCAAAAGCGCAAGTCAATCGTGTTCGATTTGTTGATTTTGCGAATCCGACACCATGATTCCATGTTAGTTTTACTCTTAAGCAGAATCTCGGTTTTTATTACCTAGTAACTGCTTAGTTAAAGCGTATTACAATCTCTTTTATCTGTCACTTCTCAGCGTGTTCCAACGTTTCTGCCACACTTCCTCTCCTCCGTACTGTAACTTAGTAAGTACAAGAAAAGGAGAGAGCATGCGCCGCCGAATCGAAGATAAACGCAGGAAACGAATGAGCGCCGAAGATCGCAGAAAAGCGATACTCGAAACCACCGTTTCATTCATCTCCCAATTCGGCTTCTGGGGATTCACCATTCGCGACGTGGCACAAGCTCAGAACATCACCGAAGCAGGCCTCCTTTACTACTTCAAATCCAAAGAACAACTCCTTGAAGAAACCCTCAAATACGCCGACCGCACCAACCAAATCGCCATTGCAGAGCATCTTGGCGTTGAAGGCGTGACCGGCGAAGTTTTGCAAGACGGCATCGCATACCATTGCGCTCTCGGACTCAAGGCCATCTCCACAGGAACCGTGGAAACCAACGCAGACCGACCCGAAATGGTTCGTCTCTACACTCTGCTCGAAAGCGAGGCCCTAAGCAAAGACCATCCGGTGCACAAGTATTTCGAACAGCGCGAAATCAATCTGCTGAAGGAATACACGTTCGCAGCCAAACGAGATGACGTCGCCTATCCGGAACGCACCGCACTGCAGGTGCTATCCGCCATGGAAGGGTTGCAATTGCGGTGGCTCAACGGATCTCAAGATGTCGATTTCGTTGGGGAATGGAAGGCCCTGATCGACCTTCTCATTCCCTAAACGTTCTCTTTGCGGCGATTTCAGCCTGCGATCACCACAACATTCCAGCGGCCGATTGCCAATGGATCACCCTCCTTGACGGCTGCACCCTCCTTCAGTACGACTTCAGCAGTTGCAGCCTCATCAATATTGCCGTCGGTGGCGATGACGACCGGAGCGACCACCACTTCACCTGCAACCGGGCTTGCAACGGTAACTTCGTCGGCGGAATAATTGAGCAGATACGTCACGTTCTCGCCGAGGGCATTCACACCCTGACGAACCGAGATCTGGCCCGCGAGCGCGGTTCCGGCAACGGCAACACCAGCATGTTCCACAGCCTCGCGCATAACCGCACGAATGGAATCGGCGTCAAGCAACGTAGCAATCCACTCGGCATCGCCCTTGCCGAATGCGTGACGGGTGACCGCGGCGTAATCCTTCCAAGCATAGTGGCCGTAGGATGCGAGCACCTCAGTATCAGCGTCGGCGTTCAACAGTTCGATCAGCGACTGAGCATCGGTGGACGCGGTTTCGGCGAGCGCACCTGCGAATTCCACGGAAACGTGGCCATTCGGGCGGGTGAACTGGCTGTAAGTCATGCCGAACACGTCGGTGAGATTGTGCGGAGCGCGGTCGGCCCAAACGGTCACTTCGTCATCGGATACGAAAGAACGCATGGTGGAAACCAAGTGGCCACCATTTTCAACGAACGTACGCAAGCGATCCGTAGTTTCCTGAGACGTGCAGTAGAGCGCCGGAGTCACGATCATCTCATACTTGGCGAGACGTTCGGCCGGAGCATCGGACGGCACGAAATCGCATTCGACGTTGAGCTCGAACAGCGCGTCGTACACGTTGCGCACCACGTCGTTGTACTTGAGGTTGCCGCCGAACGGGAAGCCCGCTTCGATGAGGAACCAGTCGAGCGCGGTGAGCGACTCGTTGCTGACCATGATGGCCACCTTGTTCTGCTTCTTCAGGTGAACGAGGCGCTCCCCCACTTCCGGCTTGCCGATTTCGTGTCCGAACACGCCTGCCTCGCGGTAGGTCGGGTTCGGTTCGAGGTCGTGGCTCAGCAGACCCTTCCAGTAGGTTTCGAACGAATTGTGGATGGAATGCCAGTGCCAGTATTCCACCATGTCAGCGCCGGAGGCAAGTGCGAGTAAGCCTGCAGACGAAGCTGTCCCGGGAACGGAACCCAGCCATGCTGACCCTGCGCTTCGGTTTCGAGCACGAGGAAGTTCTTGCCGTCCTTGGTGGAACGGGTCATATCGCCGCCGAATGCGATTTCCTTACCGGTCAGATCGTCTTCGGTCGGATGGTAGATGTCGACGCCGGTGATGTCCACTGCGGTCGCGGCCTTGAAGTGGTCGACGGCCGGCTGCACGCCGAAGGAATAGCCACGCCATTCGAAATCGAAATTGTGGGTGATGAACTGGTCGTCATGAGCGTATTCGCGCACAATATCGGACTGCCGCTGCAGGAAGGCACGCACCTGATCGCGACGGAACTTGTCGAATTCGCCGCCGAGGGACTCGTTAATCGTGGCGGTCACATCCGGGAAGTCCTCCCAGGAATTGATGCGGTTCGACCAGTAGTCAAGACCGAAGCGATGGTTCAGCTCGTTCAGATCGCCATCGAACTTCTCATACAGATACTTGATGAATAGGCGCTGCATGTCGTTGGACACGGAATCGTAGTACTTGGTTTCGTTATCGACCTGGTAGCCGATCACTGCCGGATGGTCGGCAACGTGGGAGATCAGCTTGCGGATCACGCGTTCACCGTAGAAACGGTAGGTGGCATTGACGATGTCCATGATCTGGCGTGCGCCATACTTGCCTTCACCGTTCGGGGTGACCGCGAGCACGCTCGGGTCAAGCTTGACGAGCCAGCTCGGCACTGCGTAGGTCGGGGTGCCTACGATGACGTCAATGCCCGCGCGCTGTGCTGCGTCGAGTGCGCGGTCAACGTAAGTGAAGTCGAATACGCCCGGCTGCGGTTCGCAGGTGCTCCACGTGGATTCGGCGATGCGAATGACGTTCAGCCCCGCTTCCTTCATCATCCTCATGTCTTCATCGACGCGGTCGATGCCTTTCATCATGAGGTACTCGTCGTAATATGCGGCACCGAAAAGAATGTGATCTGCCTCGTAACGACTCACGGATCCTCCATCGTCTTCATTGACTTGTTACTAGTTACTACTTGTTGCTACGTCTAAGGCTGTTCTTTTGCGGTATCCCCGAGTTTTTTCTCAAGTATCCGTATCTAACAGCCATTAGATATAAGAAATATAAATCTTCCCGATTCAGCTGTCAAGAACTGCAAAATTTCAGGCGTGTCTTACCTAACAACCATTAGATACAGCGTTTCCCCTTGACCAAAACCAACCAATCACCGCAATCCACACAAAAAGCTATCCCAGCGAGCAAATCTTTCCAGCCACTGGAGCAAGCTTCCCGCAAACACACCTCCAAAAGTCCTGATTCTTCCAGCTAGTGGAGGAATTGAGACACAAAAGGCCATAGAAACACAGCTCGCAAGAAAACTGCACACGGCTTAGCGGTAGCTGTCCCAGACAGGTGAGGGGAAGATCATCTTTTCGAAGGCAAGCCATTCATCGTAGAAATCGATGGGAGCTTACGCATCCAACGCAGTTGAATGCCGTCCATCGCTTCCAAGCTTTGACGCACCATCGCACGCATATTCTCCCAACCGCCGATTTCAGGCGGCAATTTCCATGTGTACTGGGAATAGTGTTCCCACACGTATTTCGGACGATTCTCGAAATAGTCGTGCAACGGATGATCCTCACTGAACGACTCAGTTTCTAACACCATGTATAGCTGCAGCAAGCTGCGTCGGCTCGCATTGTAACGTACCAAAAAACGCAAGTACGCGGGAAACAGCATGCCTTCCGGATCACTGCCGGGTAGTCCCGACGCAGCGAAATCAGCCGGAGTGCCCTCCTGATCGTAATTGTCGGTGACCAGCAGCGACAGCAACCGTTCCTTGTTGCCGATGTAATGCAGCAATCCAGGCTGGCTCATGCCAATCGCATCAGCAATATCTTTCAACGATGTACCGTAATACCCCTTTTCCCCGATAAGACGGCTCGCCGCAGCGACGATTTCCCGCTTACGCTCCTCAGGTGTTTTACGAACACGTTTCTTCCCCTCATTAGCCATATGGACAGTGTACTATCTACTACCCATTAGACAGGCGAAAATCATATCAAACCACAACATTCCCACTCGCCACATAAAAACGGGCCGACCTTCAACAGACCAGCCTGAATTACATTCAAAACCACTTCGAGATCACATTCAGTCAGCCTCAGCCAACCAAAAATATTCGAAAAACAGTTTTACTTCTGGAACACGTCAGGATGCTTCGGATCGCCAGGTTCGTCGGCAAGCACACCTTCGAGCCCTAAGAATTCCTGCCAGAATTCCAGCGAATTGCCATACGGAGCGGCCTGGTGGCCACGCGCCTGCAGGTTCGCCTTCGCCTCAAGCACGTCTTCCTCGCGAATGCCGTCGAAATACGATTCGAGACGCTCACGATTCGTCGGATCATAGAACAGCGATCCGATGATTTCCGTCAACCGTTCCGCACGCGCCACAGGCAGCGAATCCCAGTGACGGAATTCAATGAAGTTCTTCAAACGCACATCGTTGAAATGCGTGGAAATCACATGATTGATTTCGTATGCGTTGAGTTCTCGATCAGGATACACGTCGTTCGCGTTCTCATAGAATGCAGGATGATGCAGATCAGTTCCGGGAGTTTCCAACGCTTCCGGAGTGTGCGTCAGATCAGCGAACATCATCGGCGTGCTCAGCACGTCAACCGCATAATCCTCCCAACCGAAGCGAGGATCAAACAGTCCCGGAATAACGTTCGTACGCTGGAAATCCAAATAATCCCACATGCGCTGGCGCAGCAGCGGATACGGATTCTCCCGCCCCTCGAAGTACGGGGTGTTACGGAAGAACCATGCAAGAATCGGACCGATCACCGTACCCAAACGCAACTTGGAAATCGCATCCTCTTCCGAAACATAGTCAATGCTGATCTGCGTCGAAGCGGAGCAGCGCATCATGCACGGACCAAACTGGCCGACACGACCCAAATACGCGGTCATCGCCTTGTAACGGTCTTTCGGATTGACGGGAATGTCGGCATAGCCGGACTTCGGCTGGTATCCGTAATTAACCAAGCGGAAGCCGAGATCGTCAAGCACCGGATCGACTTCGCGGCGGAACGCTCCGTAAATCGTGCGCAGATCCTCCGGCTTGTGCAGAATACCCAGCGAACATTCCAGCTGGCCACCCGGCTCAAGCGACACGGAAATACCTTCGCGCCCAAGGCCAACAAGCCTGCCGTTCTCCCAGTATTCCTTGCTTTCGTCGTAATACGGGCGAATGCGGTTCAGCAACGCCTCGATGCCGTTCTCCTCGTAATAGTTCACGGCGGTATCATCGCTGTTATGCACCGGCAGATGCTCGATTTCCACGCCGAAACCGCCGGTTCCGCGCTCTTGGCAGCCTGATTCGAAGAATTTGACCAGACTTTCCACATGCTTCGGATTCGGCTCAGTAAGCAGGTGTGCGTAAGAAATTCGTGGTGCTGTCATGTTGGCAATCCTACCGAAACTCATTGATGAGCACGGCGGGATTGCTATACGAAAAACTGATAGCCAACTCTTGCGTATCCCGAATCGAGTACACATTTTCAATTACAACAGACATGCTCTGCAAGACCGACCAATAATAATTAACAGCTGTCAATAAAGTCAGAAGCAATTACCACTATTTGGAGAATTGTTTGTATATATCAATAAAAATACCGACGCTGAAGATGTTGTCCGCGTCGGTATTTTGGTCAATTCCAGTCAGTGCTTATTGATTTATCTGTCTATAATCAGGCGACTTTTTCGCTTTGCGTCGTCTCACCCTGTTGCGCGGCCTTGTGAGCCTTCTTGGCGGCTGCGATCATCAGTTGATGCGGTTGAGCTGGTTCGCTTCGGATGCTCCCGGATCGTAATCGATGGACACGATGTTGGCTTCCGGATGCAGTCGGCGGATCTTGCCGAACATGCCTCGGCCGGTCACGTGGTTCGGCAGGCAGGCGAACGGCTGCGCACAAATCACGTTCGGACAGCCGGATTCGATGAGCTCAAGGATTTCCGCAGTCAGCAGCCAGCCTTCACCAGCCTGCACACCCACGGAAGTGACCTCGTCGGCCTTCTTCACGAGTTCCGGCATCGGCAGGTCCTGGGAGAACTTGCCGTGTGCTAAATCGATCGCCTTGTGCACAGGAGCGTTGTACATGTCAAGCGCCTTGCGCATCAGCGCGTAGCCAAGCTTGTTGCCGCCCATGCCGAGGTAATGCTCGTTCCAGTCGGAAATGTATGGGCGGGTGGTCATGAATTCCATGATGCCCGGCACCACAGCCTCGCAATTCTGCGATTCAATAACGTCGACCACATGGTTGTTGGCGTCCGGCTGGTACTTGACGAGGATTTCGCCCACCACACCGACGCGCACCTTGCGCGGCTCGTCCTTCAACGGCAGCGCGTCGAAGGATTTCACAATCTCCTTAACGAGCGTCTGATACGGCAGATACCCCTTGCCGATGAACTTGCGTGCCGTCTTGGAATAGCCGTGGTGTTCGAGCGTTTCACGCACGATGGTGTCCCACGTGTGGTACAGCTGATTCGCACTGCCTGGCGTCACCTCGTACGGGCGTACGCGATACAGGCATTTCATCAGCAGATCACCGATAATCAGCGCCTTGATGACACGATGCAACAATGCCGGAGTGGCGGTGAAGCCCGGATTGTCTTCGATGCCCTGCGTGGAAATGGCGATCACTGGAATCTGCGGATAGCCAGCATCGACCAATGCCTTGCGGATCAGGCCGAAATAGTTTGTGGCTCGGCACATGCCGCCGGTCTGTGTGATGGCGAGCGCGGTGTGTTCCGGATCGTATTTGCCGTCCAAAATCGCGTCCACGAGCTGACCGATAACCATGATGGCCGGGTAGCAGGCGTCGTTGTTGACGTATTTCAGACCGGTTTCCACGTTTTCGCGGCTGGCGTGTTCGAGAATGTCGAACTTGTAACCGCCGGAACGGATCACGGATTCCACCAAGGAGAAGTGGATCGGGCTCATCTGCGGAGCCACGATGGTGTAGTCCTTCATGTCTTTGCCGAATGGCACGCGGTTGGCGTACTTCGACATGGTGGCGGAATTGTGCGCGGATTTCTTCGCTTCGCCGATGCCGTTTTCCGCGGCACGCCTGGATGCGGCTTTGACGGCTTCGGTAAGTTTCGGATTGGCTTTCATCACGGTGTCAAGCATGACTTGACGTCCCGGAGTCGGCGCCTCAGACCCGGTCTTGCGGAATTCGCCCTGCTTGTTAGGCGCACTGTCTTGCTTGTTGGGCATGACTGCGGCGATTCCGCGCTGCTTGTTGCGTTCGCGTTCTTCGACGGCTGCCTTGAGCGAGCGCAGTCGGATTTTTGCCGCTCCCAAGTTGGAGACTTCGTCGATCTTCAGCATGGTGTACACGTCGGCCTTGTCGGCGAGGATTTCGCCCACCTGGTCGGTGGTGATGGCGTCGAGACCGCAGCCGAAGGAGTTGAGCTGTACGAGTTCAAGTCCCGGATAGGAGGCCACGAAGTTTGCCGCCGAGTACAGGCGTGCGTGGTAGGCCCACTGATTGGTGACTCGCAACGGCATTTTGGTGACTTTGCGGTCTTCCACATGACGGAAGCCGTCCGCGTTCTTCTTGCGCGGATCGTCTTCGTCCGCGGCGAGGAAATCACTCAGGTTGAGCTTCTCCCCCGGCTGCAGTTCGCAGATCGAATCTTCAGACAATACCACCATGCCGAGCGAGCAGATGGTTTCCGGAATGCCATGGTTGACTTCCGGATCGATGTGGTACGGGCGGCCTGCGAGCACGATGCTCGGCAGTCGTGTTCCTTCATGTAGGCGAGTGCTTGAGGCCTTCCATCTGCACATCGTGCTTGAAGACTTCGTTTTCGGCATAGGCCGCTTTGACTGCGGTTTCGGCTTCTTCACGGGTCACGTTGGCCCAAGCGAATTCTTCGACGATACGGTCGACCATGAGTTCATGGTTGGCCATGTTGAAGTATGGGCGCATGTAACGGATGCCCTCTTCGCGCAGTTCCGGCATGTTTGCGCCGATGACCACGGGATAGTTGGCTACTACCGGGCAGTTGTAGTGGTTGTCGGTGTTGGGTACCAGGTTCTCTTCGTAGCTGACGCACGGATAGAAGATGGTTTTCACACCCTTGCTCAGCAGCCATTTGATGTGTCCGTGCACAAGTTTGGCCGGATAGCAGATGTTTTCGGATGCGATGGATTCGATGCCTGTTTCGAACAGTTCATGCGAGCTTCGTCCGGAAATCATCACTTTGAAGCCCAGCGAGGTGAGCAGTGTGAACCAGAACGGATAGTTTTCGTACATGTTGAGTACGCGCGGAATGCCGATTTCGCCGCGGGTTGCGTTTTTGTCGGTGAGTCTGCGGTAGGCGAAGCAACGCTTGTACTTGTAATCGTAGAGGTTCGGGCGATCGGAACGCTTCTTTTTCGCGTCTCCGCCTCGTTCGCAGCGGTTGCCGGTCACGTAGCGGGATCCGTCTTGGAAGGTGGTGATGGTGAGCTTGCAGTGGTTTTGGCACAGTTTGCACACGTCTCGTTCGGAGGTCATCGACAGGTTGTCGAGTTCTTCGCCGCTCAAAATGTTCGATGCGGTATGGCATACGCCTGCGATCACCGCCTCTTTGGTGTCGGTGGTATCGACGTCTTCGTCTTCCGCTTCGTCGGCATAGTGCATGCGTGCGGTCAGTGCGGCACCGTATGCGCCCATGAGTCCTGCGATGTTCGGTCGGGTCACTTCACGGTCTGTGAGCAGTTCGAATGCGCGAAGCACGGCGTCGTTGAGGAACGTGCCGCCCTGCACTACCACGGTGTCGCCAAGTTCGCCGGAATCACGCAGCTTGATTACCTTGTAGAGGGCATTGCGCACTACGGAATAGCACAGGCCTGCGGCGATGTCTTCGATGGACGCGCCTTCCTTTTGCGCCTGCTTCACGGACGAGTTCATGAACACGGTGCATCGGGAGCCCAAATCGACCGGATGGGTGGAGTTGAGCGCCGCTTGGGTGAATTCCTGAATGGTCAGACCCATGGAAATGGCGAACGTTTGCAGGAACGATCCGCAGCCGGACGAGCATGCTTCGTTCACTGCGATGGAGTCGATCACGCCATCGTTGATGGCGAGATATTTCATGTCTTGGCCGCCGATATCGATGACGGCGGTACGCCCGGGCTGACCATTTCGGCACCGCGATAGTGAGCCATGGTTTCCACTACGCCTTCGTCGAGGTGCAGGCCGGTGGTGATGAGGCCTTCGCCGTAGCCGGTCGCACAGGATCGTGCGATCCATGCGCCTTCAGGTAGTTCGGCTTGGATTTTTTTGACGATTTGCACTGCTGCCGTCAGCGGGCTGCCTTCGTTGGTCGCATAAGAGGACCATACGATTTCTCGATCGTCGTTCACCAACGTCGCTTTGATGGTGGTGGAACCGGCGTCTATGCCAGGAAGTGCGGTCCTTGGGCTCCTTCGAGCGTGCCTTGATGGATATGCTCGCGATGATGCCGTTCGTTGAATGCGGTGCGATCCGCCTCGGTAGCGAACAGCGGAGGCATGGTCGGAGTGTTGGACGGCAGGTTTTCCAGTTCGTCCAGTCGTGCCAGAAGGTCGGCGCAGGTTCGTGCTTCGTAATGCTTAGTCAAGGTCGTCACCATCCTGATCGGCCTGCAATGCGGCACCGTATGCCACATACAGGTGAGCGTCGGTCGGAACAATGAATTCGTCCACTTTGCCGTCGAGCGCCCGCTTGAACGCGGCTCTCAGTTCGGACATGAAGAACAACGGACCACCCAGGAAGATCACGGTTCCGTGAATCGGGCGTCCGGAGGCAAGGCCTGCAATGGTCTGCGTGGCCACTGCGGTGAAGATCGATGCAGCCAGATCCGGCTTGGCCGCACCATCGTTGATAAGCGGCTGCAAATCGGTTTTGGCGAACACGCCGCAACGTGATGCGATCGGATATAGGGTTTCGTATTGCGTGGCCATTTCGTTCAGGCCAGCGGCGTCGGTGTCGAGCAGTGTTGCCATCTGGTCGATGAATGCGCCGGTACCGCCTGCGCAGGAACCGTTCATACGCTGTTCCGGAGTCGGCTTGAGATACGTGATTTTCGCATCCTCGCCACCAAGTTCGATGATCACGTCGGCCTGCGGATATTCCTTGTCGATGGCTTCGGTTTCGGCGATGACCTCCTGAACGAAGGGCACGTCGAGGCTGTCTGCAAGGGCAAGACCGCCTGAACCGGTGATGGCCAGGCGAATCGGCTCGTCGCCTCGGCCAAGCTTTTCCAGCTCCTGGTGGATGTCGGCCAATAGTCCGGCCACGGTGGCGCGCACGTTCGCGTGGTGACGCCGATAATCGGAGAACAGCGCGTCCGCGAGCGCGTCGGACTGATCGAGCACCACCGCCTTCACAGTAGTGGAACCGATATCAAGACCTACACGCAACGGCTTTGTGCCGTGCGTTTCGGTCACGGCTTCTGCTGCTTCAACCATGTCTCAACCTCTATCGTTCTATCCGCCGGGCTGCATTCCATGGCAGGCATGGAAGCCCCTACCCCGGGTTATCCAATCATGTAATCGTAGTCTGTGCCCACGCCTAAGTCTTTGTAAATGCTCGCAATCAGCATAAAATGCACGACACAGCGCACAAATTAGACAACTAATCCAGTCAACGTGCCTAATTATGTATCTGGACGCTCGACGAATGTGAGATCGCAAACCCTTCCAAGCATTTCCATGTCAGGATGCGCTGCCTTCCCCTGCAGAACGGTCTTTGCTGTATATTTCGGGAATGAATCGTGTTTGATCATGTAATTTCGGCCAAATCACCACTTGTCCGCTTTCCAGTGATTTCGGTACGTCGATGATGCGTTGGTTGCTGCTTCCGCGGAATTGCAGCAGGGAATCATGTAATTCTTTGATATAACGGCCATCCACGAGAATGTCGATCAGTTCGAGCAGCTCGCGCTTGTCGGGGCTTTCGCCTTCGCGCATGAGCTCTTCCCACGTGTAGCCGGTCCAGCACCAAATATCTTTGGTATTACCGAACCGTTCGCGTATTTTGCGCGCAAGGGGCAACAGCACGCCCGTGTTGAGCAATGGTTCGCCTCCGAGGAAGGTGATGCCTTGCACATACGATTGGCTTAAGTCATCCATGATTTGTGCTTCGAGCTTGTCGTTGTATTCGTGGCCGGCTTGGAAATCCCAGATTGACGTGTTGTAGCATTCCTCGCAATGGAACGGGCAGCCGGACACGTACAGCGAGCATCGGATGCCTTCTCCATCGGTCATGAGGAACCGTTTGTAGTCGGCGATCATATTGCGGCTCATGCGGTTGGTCCATTGCCCTGCTTTGGGATTGTTGGAACGAGTTGTGGGAATGAAAGGTCCGCGATTGGTTTCGTCCGCCGCAAAGTCACGACGTTGAATTGCTGGATTCGCGCTGCTGATCATACGTTGTCCCTTCACGTTTTGCCGTTACGTCGCGTTTTTGCGATTGCTGCTTGCCTCATGATTGTCACAGAATGAAAGAGGGTGGAAACCCACCCTCTTTCATATTTCGTTTATGTTTGCTACCGACGCGGCCCTTACTTGGCTTCCTCGAACCATTCACGTTCGGAACCGTCACTCAAGGTGACATGACCGGTTTCGCCGCTCATATGCTTGACGCGGTGCGCGATCTCCTCGTGACGTCCATGCACCATCGGGCGCTGCACCGGGTTGCCCAAGTAGCCGCAGGTGCGCTTGGTCACGTTGCAGTGGTCCGGGTCGGAGTTGCCGCACTCCGGGCACTTGAAACCTTCCTCAGTGGGCTCGAAGTCGCCTTGGAATCCGCAATCGTAGCAGCGGTCGATCGGCGTGTTCGTGCCCAGGTAGCCGATGCCGATGTTGTAGGCGTAATCCCACACCGCTTCGAGTGCCTTGGGGTTGGACTGCAGGCACGGGAACTCGCAGTAGTTGATGAAGCCGCCGGACGCGTAGTACGGGAAGTCCTTCTCGTAGTTGAGCTTTTCCATTGGGGTTGCTGCAGCCAGACCGGGTAGTGGAAGGAGTTGGTGTAGAAGTCGTGGTCGGTCACGCCTTCCACTTCGCCGAACTTCTCGTGGTCCATACGGTTGAAGCGGTCGGTGAGGGATTCGGCCGGCGTGGAGTACACGGAATAGTGGTAGCCTTCCGCGTCGCTCCATTCCTTGCACAGCTCGTTCATGCGCTTGACGATGGACAGTGCGAATTCCTTGCCTTGCGGATCCCAGCCGTGATCGCGCATCCAGTTCTTGCCGTAGAACACGCTGGTCGCCTCATACAGGCCAATGTAGCCAGGGAAACGGTGCACGTTCGTTGCGGAACAGCTGGTCGACGCTGTCGTTGGCGCCGAGTCGACCGAAAGCTCCGAAACGGAACAGGGTCGGCGCATTGACCGGCGCGGCCTGCTTGCAACGCATGATACGGAATTGCAATGCCTGATGAGCCACGGCCATACGCTCGTCGAAGATCTTCCAGAAGCGATCCTTGTCGCCGTGGGATTCCAGTGCGATGCGCGGAACGTTCACGGTGACGACGCCAAGGTTCATGCGTCCGTCTTCCACGTCCTTGCCGGTCGCCGGATCAATCCAACCCTGCAAGAAGGAACGGCAGCCCATCGGGGCTTTGAAGGAGCCGGTGATCTTCACGATGTTCTCGTAGAAGATCACGTCCGGATACATGCGCTTGGTGGCGCATTCGAGGGCGAGCTGCTTCAAATCGTAGTTCGGATCGCCCGGATCGGCGTTCACACCATGCTTGATGGTGAACACGAGCTTCGGGAAAATGGCGGTGTGATGTTCGGAACCGAGGCCGCGGATACGGTTCAGGAAGATGGCACGCTGAATCTCGCGGGCGAACCAGTCAGTGCCCAAACCGAAGCCAACGGTCACGAACGGGGTCTGGCCATTCGACACACGATTGGAGTTGATCTGGTATTCCATGGTCTGCATGGCATCGTAGATGGCCTTGCGGGTCTGGATCTTCGCCCACACTCACGCAGCTGCTGCAAACGGCTGGCATCCTTATTGAACGGCTCGTCCATCGGCAGGGCCGGACGGTCCTTTTCGAAATGCAGACGCTTCGGTTCGACATCCTTGGCCAAGCGCACCTGACGTTCGGCGATTTCGATCGGCAGGTCGTCAGGCATGATCTCATGGGCCTGCTCAAGGAACTTGTCGTAATCCTTGCGCGCGTATTCAACGAAGTGCTCATCGGCACGGTTGGCGGTCTGGCCACCATACTGGCTGGATGCCACGTCCTTCATGATCTGGGTGATCTGCGTGGCCGCAATGGAAATGCTGTTCGGCGAGCCCATCGGCGCGTTGCCCAGAGTGAAACCGTTGGCGAGCATATCCCAATAGTTCGGCAGCGAGCAGTTGGACTGCGCGGTGAACGGCGAGTAGTCGGCGTCGTGGAAGTGGATGTCGCCCTTCATATGCGCGTTGGAAACCGCGTCCGGCATCATGGAGAAGGCCGCGGCCTTGGAAACCGCACCCGCCAACAGATCGCGCTGGGTGGAGTAGACGTTGGAATCCTTGTTGGCGTTCTCGCGCACCAGAGCCTCGTCACGGTTCACCAGACGCTTGACGGCTTCGTTGATGTCGGTGGCTTGGCACGTTCGATGTCTTTGTTCAGACGGTAGTTGGTGTACGTGCGCGCCACATCGTACAGGTGGTCTTCGATCAGGCCGTGTTCAACGAGATTCTGGATGTCTTCGATCTTGGCGGGACCGTTGTAACGATCCTTGATTTCGGCTTCGACCTGATTGGCGATATCACGGATCAGCTGTTCCTCCTGCGGCCCGATCTTCTTATCAAGGTCGGCGAAGGCGGACTTCACCGCGCTGATGATGTTGATCGGATCGAAGTCGACCACACGACCGTCGCGCTTCTCGACGAGTACCTTACCGGTTCCCGTTTTAACGGTTGCGGAGACGGCATCCAGAGCCTGCGTTTCCATTCATCGTCCTTTCCGGGTCGGACCCCATCCGACCAGGTTTTCATGCTTCGTTATGCATGCCAGATTGTTGCTACGTCCATGACTGTACGCCATAGCCAGCACTAAATGTAGTAGCGGCACGCCGGCAGTAAAACTATATATTCCATTTTTCGGCTTGATTCCGCCATTCCTTAACTTGTGTGACAAAGGTAACGATTTCGCCACGGAGTGTCGCCCGAGTGTCGATTTGACGCACTCACCGAAGAGGGACTATACAAGGCGGGGTACCCTCACGGAATTCGAACATGTGTTTCATTTGTCCGCAAGATGATGGAATCTTGAACTATGACTTGGAACCAGGATTACACACCCCCGGCAGCGCAGCCGAACAGCAAACCGCTGCCACGACTGGCCGGCGAAACCACCGCTGACAACCCCTGGCCGGTAAGTCTGCTCAGCGAGAAATTCCATATGGCCGTCGAACGGTGGCCATCGGTTTGGGTGGCCGGGCAGATCACGCAGATCAACACCAGACGTCAGGGCAGCGCCTACATCACATTGCGCGACGATTATCAAGACATCGCGTTGGAGGTCAACGGTTTCGGACAGTTCGCCGCAGCCGCCACACCTTTCGTGCAGGGCGACCGCGTCATCATCCACGGCAAACCGAATCTATGGATGAAGCGCACCTCGCTTTCCCTGCGCGGTGACGCCATCATTGCCGCAGGCGCAGGAGGCAGCCTGAAGGCCATGATCGACGAATTACGCAAGAAGCTGAAAGGCGAAGGCCTGTTCGACGCTGACCGCAAGCAGCCTCTGCCCGAGTTTCCGCATTGCATTGGTCTGATTTGCGCGCCGCAGGCTCGCGCCGAAGGCGATGTCATCACCAACGTGAGATTGCGTTGGCCTGTTGTCGATTTCAAAGTGACGCATGTGCATGTGCAGGGTGAGCAGTGCCCTTCCGACGTGATCAAGGCGATCGCGCAGATGGATGCCGATCCTGATGTCGACGTGATCATCGTGGCCCGTGGCGGCGGCGCTTTCGAAGATCTGATCGGGTTCTCCGACGAAGGCGTGGTACGTGCCGCGGCAGCCGCCCATACGCCGCTGATTTCCGCGATCGGCCATGAGGATGATTGGACGCTGCTTGATCTGGTTGCCGATCTGCGCGCATCCACGCCAACGGACGCGGCGAAGAAAGTCGTGCCGGACGTGCGAGAGCAGATGCAACTGATCAACGTGAACATCGAACGCATGCGCATACGCATCGACGCCACCGTCAACAATGAAACAAGACTGATTGAAGGCTATGCGAACCGTCCAAGCCTCACACAGCCGCTCACCATGCTGGAACCACATCAGCGTCTCATCGATGATGCAAGAACCCGCATGAGAATCGGCCTGACACGTATTCTTGACGACGCAAGCCTCACCATCGAAAAAGCGCACGCCTCACTGACCGCGCTTAGCCCGCAATCCACCCTTAACCGAGGCTATGCGGTAGTGCAGGGAGCGGACGGCCATGTAATCGACGATGCGAACGCCGTGAACACCGGCGACCAACTCACCATGACATTGAAGCACGGCGTGATCGTGTCCGAAGTCACCACCGTAACGAAGGAGTAGCAATGACCAACGAAACCACCCCCGCATCCAGCCTGACCGACAAGGAACGCGAAGCCATCGCACAAATGCCTTACGAAGAGGCTCGAGATCAGCTCATTCAGGCCGTGCAGGCACTTGAGGCCGGCGGACTCAACCTTGACCAGTCCATGCGCCAGTGGGAGCTTGGCGAAGCCTCGCCAAGCGCGCTCAAAGTTTGCTCGGCGAAGTGCGTGCCAAGCTTGACGCAGCCCAGGCGGAACAGGCCACTGCGGCCAATACCGCTGGAACGCAAGACAATCTGGCCTGAGCATCTCAAAAATACCGTCAATATAGCATTTTCATGACTGTGCGCCACACGTTTTACAAGGCATTATGTGGCGTACAGTCATGCATAAATTTCGAATTTCTTCATTTCGATACCACACTCGTCCGGAATGTGTGTAGAATGAAGATTCGTTGCCTCAGTAGCTCAGTGGATAGAGCACTTCTCTCCTAAAGAAGGTGTCGTAGGTTCGATTCCTATCTGGGGCACTTTTTATGCGGATATGCAGCCGATATGCAGTTGCGCCGACACTCTTCTCACACATCGAATTGCACGGTTGCCAGCAACGCCTTGTGATCGCTTCCATCGATTTTCAACGATTTGGCCCGACCTGCCAACATGCCGGAATCCAATACGATATGGTCAATGCCCGCAAACGTCGGTACATAATCGATATTCGCAGGCCACGTGAATACCAATCCCCCGGCCGCTTGTTTGGCCGCATCCGTGAACCGTGTTCCCAAGAAATTACGGAACGGCGTATGGTCGTCGGTCGCGTTGAAATCACCCATGAACACGTACCTGCGAGACGTATCGTACCGGAGTCGACCAAGCTCATCCAATGAACGCTTCCACTGCTGCCAATATCCATCGGTCGGAGACGTGGTATGTACCGAAACGAAACGGATCTGCGTCCGACCATCATTGAATGCAACCGTGGCTCCTGGCATGAACGACGCGCTCGAATCAACATCATCATCAGCCGGATCAACAAGCGGACTCGCCGACCACAAACCATTGCCATACACGCCGTCTGAACTTGCCACCTGCGCATACGGCAACAAATCGCCAATACCAGCCTTGTTCAACTCGTCCACGAAAGCATCGGTCGTTTCTTGCAATGCCAGCACTTCCACACGCTCGCTACGCACCACATCGACAATTTCCTGCGCGTCGGCACGACCCTTAAACACATTGCATGTCATCAAACGAGCATAATCATCCTGCGTATTGGCGGACGCTCCCGAAACCGCTGCAATCGCGGCACGCGGAAGCTTCGTTTCATTGTAGAAAAACGGATACTGCCACCATACTTGCAACGCGATCGCCGCAATCGCTAGCAATACCGACATTGTTCGTTTCGAGACAATACCGCAAATCAGCGCAATCACCGCAAGAATCGCAAACCAAGGCACCAACGAAACGATAATGGGAACATACGGCCACGCCTGAATCTCAGCAGGCAGTATGTGCGAAACAGTGCCCAGCAAAGCTGCAATCGACAGAATACCGGCCAGAAAACCGCATATGATATTGCGCACGCGATGCGACTTAGTTTTCTTCAACGTGCGAATAGGCTTAACAGCCTTCGCCTGCGCCGTACGCGGTTTCGTAGGCGTACCAGACCGTGCCATACATCCTCCAACATGGGCATTGCGTTCCATCAGTCAATACATCAATCATCAAATCAGCCATCAAAACCGAGTTCATGACGAACGCCATCGGCAATAGTGCGGCTTCATAGTACCCCAACTTCCACATTCGCTGGCAAATAGTCGCAATCGTCTCCATAAATTTAACGAAAAACAATCGAAACACAAAAAATCACCATCTTGCCCCAACCATTAAATACTATTACGCTGGACACATAAGAAATCGTAACTAATGGGGGTACGACGCCTTACGCAAGAGCAATGGCTGCTCATGTATACCGAGAGGGGGCTATACCATGCTGGAACTTGATCACGTGGGGTTTTCGTATGGAAAAACGTCTGATTTTAGACAATGCGAGCGCATTATTCGAAGAAGGTTCGACAACGGCAATAATGGGACCTTCCGGCTCAGGAAAGACCACTTTGCTGCGTTTGATGGACGGTTCTTTACAACCAGACACTGGCTCCGTCACCATTGATGGCGCAAATGTCAATTCCATTGATCGAAAAAATCTTCTCGGATCTTTATGTATGCGCATATTTCAGGATTACAGGCTCATTCCATATCTTGACGTGCGAGAAAACATCATGTTGGCGTTTGAAGCGGCGCATAAGAACCTCGGACAAACCAAGATTAAGGAAACTTCCCGCGCTGAAAACAACACAATCGATAACTTGCTTGAAGAAGTGCATTTAGCAGGCTATGCAAACCATTTGGCTGGCCAATTGTCAGGAGGAGAACAGCAACGTGTGGCCATCGCACGCGCGATCGCCATGAAACCACGTGTGATTCTCGCGGATGAACCCACCGGCGCGCTTGATGAGGAAAATACGCAGGCAATCGCAACATTGCTTTCAGATATTGCCCACAAAGAGCGATCCATTGTCATAATCGCAACGCATGACACTACGGTCGCGCAGCACAGTGACCGCATTGTGCGCATTCAGGACCACAAGTTGGTGGAGCAATGAATGGAATGCCTTACCACAGCACTGGAATCACGAGGCACGTTACCTCTGGATATTTGAGATTCCATCCGATGCTCACCATCTCACTCTTTGTGGTGGCATTATTGTCGGCGATGCTACCCGTGGTGGCCTTAAACAGCTTGAATCTATACGTACAGGCCGCCAAAGAAGGCGCAGCAGGTCAATCCGGAGGGTACACGTACCAAATTTCAGGAGGCAGCAACGATGTAGCCGAAGAACTCAGGCAACAGGTCCAAAACGGTAAGGCCATCGGCGTCAAATCCACACAAGGATCAGTAGGCCTCACCTCCGCCAGCGGCTCTTCACGAAACACCATCGCAGACATAACTTTCCTAACAGGCCCCTCACGATATGGCACGCTCATCGAAGGGCATCAGCCGTCGCAAAAAAACGAAATCTCCCTGTCTCGGGCCGCAGCTGAACAAATTGACGCCCAGCTGGGAGATATAGTCACCGTGCAATGTGACGATTCCGCATTATCAAGCGACTATAAGCTCATTGGCATCACCGTCGATGCTGCGAACACCAACACCGTGTATGCAACAGCAGTGTCTTCCAAAGACAATCTCCAAAACATACAAATGTGGCTCACCGACGATGACGCTACTGTAAATCAGGGAGAAGTCGCAAAAGAGAGCGCAACCAACAATGTCAATATCGGATACATCAAATCGACAATACGAAATGCCGAAGAAACGGTTCGTACTCGCGATCTGCCAGGATGCCAATGGTACGGAATAGTTCTGTTCCTTTGCTTGCTGTGCGTACATATCGCAGCAATGACGGCATTCTTCCGAGCAGGTCAGTGTTCCGGAGATGCTGTGGTAGAAGCTCTGGTAGCTTGCGGATTCTCCCTCACCACCAGCAGATGGACAGTGTTCCGAGGATTGCTTATTTGCACAATACCCGGAGCCGCAATTGGCATCGCGGCCGGATATGCGGTATTCGGTCTTAGTTACAGGACCATAGGCAACATATTCGCCCAATATTGGGAATGGCAACCATCAGCAACTTCCCTGCTGTCCATCTTTTTTGTCGCAGCGATTTTGCTGTGCTCGCTATGCTTGACATGGTTGGTTTTGTTCTTCCGCATGTCCTTTAAGCATGACATCACAACCAGAAACGCATTATGGTACATCATTCTTTCCTCGGCCGTTCTGCTGTTTTCTTGTGTGGCGATAGAACGTTATCATGCAGCCGCATGGCCGTTTGGTGGATCAGTGGGCTCGGTCATGGGGGCTTGCGCTCTGGGACCTATGCTCCTTTCACTGCCTTGGCTTTTCCGCACGCCAGCACAATGCAATGCGATAGAACGTACACGAAGTTTGTCTGCCCCAGTATGCGCATTGGCACTCTTATTGTTAGGTGCCAGCTCATTGTTCAGCGGGCAAATGATGATAGCGACAGGCAATTCGGATAATGGCTGTTCATCGCCGATTATTTGACTCAGGATGACTTAAACTATCTTGCCGGCAAATATCCCGAGACTCTAGACAAAGCCATCGTGCTCACGGCACCGGATGAATCCCGGTATCTGGTCCGCGCCGCGACTTCCCATGCTTACGATTGCGTTATTCAACATGGTTCCGACGATGCGGATTGCTACTCAGATTCCGATAATGAAACCACTGTCATGCTTGTTGATAGCAACTCGTCTTTAGCCGGTAAAACCAACGACGTTCATATTGCCGAAGGCGGTAACGCTGGTATCATTCTCATCGATACCGCAACCCAAAAAATAACTCAGGCAGCACAAGTTCCCACCGAGGGCACCGACTCGCTGCTCAATGATTACACCATGCCCGGCGTGGTTCTTGGAATCGACTCACCGCAGGCAAAGACGCTTGGCCTTGCACCGAGCAACCGGCATACTCTCGTTATTACTGATTTCCCGTCAATCGCTTCCGGCGTTCGCGATTCGATTCGATCCGACATCATTAACCGTTGCGGGTATGCATTCATTACCGAACACGACACCACCTCTTACCGCTCCTACATGGCACGCGCCATTGCCATACCAGCTTTGGCCACAATTATCAGTGGCCTGACATTCGCCGCATTGGCATATCAACACGTCAAACGCAGTCAACATTACGCTGGACACTTCAAGAATTCGGTGCATCACGATTCCAGCTCATGCGTTTGTTCAGACCTTTGGGAATAACCATGTCGTTGGGATCAACCATAGCCGTATTCTTAGGGTGGCTGGGCTCGCATCCTTGGATTATTGCGCCCGCGAACGAATTTGGCACCACTGGCTGGTGGTGGCTCATACCGCTACCTGTCATTTTTATTGAAACGGCATTGTTCTGTTGGTGGTTTTCGCTACCTGAGCGCCGCAATCAGTGACCGCTGGATTCGCCTTCGCACATAATCGGACCATAATTGGACTTGGGCGAATCGCGTAACGAAAAATCCCGAGGAGCAGTGCTCAACTCGGGACTCAAAAGTTTAAGTGCGGCGACGTGCTACTCTCCCACACCCTCTCGAGTGCAGTACCATTGCCGCGCTAGGCCTTAGCTTCCGGGTTCGGAATGGGACCGGGCGTCTCACCTAGCTCTGATCACCGCAAGATGAAATAATACGCACACATGCCTCAATCACCAAATCACGCGTGTCGCAGATTGCAATCGCCTATCGCAGCCGCACGGCATGGCGCACGGGCCTTCCGGCGTACGCTTACGCCGACGGACCGCCACAATGCCGCCCCAACCGCACAGGAGCACCGCCATGCACGCCCATGCGCCGGCGGTCCCGGCCGTCATGCAGATCGGTCGGATTGGGGGCGGGAACGGGAATGCTCACACGATGGCCGGAGACCAGGAGCCGGTGGGAATTGATGCCGTATGGCGTACAGGTCATCAACGTCAGCCGATCCTGACCGGGAACAACGCGCAGCTGTGAGGTATCGGTCGGTTCGATTACGGTGATGCGATCGACTTCGTAGGCCAGGGTCCTGTTCATCGTTGAGATGTAGATGAAATCGCCTTCGCGCATTTCATCCAATCTGGTGAACATCTGCGCCTGTACCATGCCGCGATGGCCGGTGATGACCGCATGGGTGTTGTTGCCGCCGACTGGCAGGCTTGTGCCATACAGATGCCCGGAGCCAAGGGACAGTTGCTTGTCTCCAGTGCCGTGATAGATGGGAAGATCCACCGAGATTTTCGGTATGGACACGCGGCCCATGATGCCGTGACCTTCGTTGAGCAGCCTGCCGTAGCGTTGATCCTGTGCCGACTGGGAGGACAGGCGTTCCCCGTTGTTGAACGGGTCGGCTTGGGCTCCCAGCACCGGCTGGCCGGATCGGACGAGATCGCGGTTGTAGCACGTGCCGCCCGCAGTTCGTCGTCGATCCGGCTTTCCGGCCACAGTCGTACCTGCTGTTCGACGGAAGATGCCGACGCGGACATGGACGTCTGCGACGCATACTGCATCAGCAGCGGAACCACCGTGCATACCACCGCCACAGCGATCAAAATCCCCGCGACGGCGTACATCACGCGCAATCGCCGCTGCATGCGGGCATATGCCCGGTATTCTTTGGCAACGTCGACCAGCTGCTCGAACGAAGGTGTCACCGGCGTCATTCGGCCCTTACTCAGGCTGCGAAGCTACGCTTCGTTTTGCGGGCACGAACGATGATGATCGAGGCACCGCCGATGCACAGCACCGCCACGACGCCAAGGATGGCCATGCCCATGGCACCGGTCAACGGCAGCTGGGTGATGCTTTTGATGTTGCGGTACGCGTAACCGTTATCGCCATTGGTGAGCAGTACTTTGGCGGTCTCGTTCATGCCGATAATCGAGTCCAGCTGGATAGTCCCATCGACGTTCTTCATCGTGACCTGCAGTTTGGCCGCGGAACCGGACCAATAGCCATTCGGCACCTTGGTCTCCTTGAGGTAATAGATGCCGTCATTCAGTTTGAAGCCGCTGAAATCGACAAGACCGCTTTTTTCACTGGACGTGGCCTTGACTTCATTACCATTGGCGTCCTGCAGAACCGTTGTGAAGGCTTCGTCAGAGTACACGGTGAATTCGGCACCCGACAAGCCGGTCCTGTCGTTTTCTACACCTACCTTGGTGAACTGGAAGCCGCCGCGATTGGTCGTTGTGGAACCGGTCTTGGCGTTTGCATTGGACGTCAGATTCACGGTGCCCGTGTTGTTCGACACGTTGCAGCCGGCGGTAAGCGGAGTGCCCACGAGCATATTGTTGAAGCCTGCATACTCAACGGTGGTATCGCCCGTGTCCTTGGTCTGCTTCTTGGGCTGCGTAGCATCGAAGATCACATACAGGCCGGGTTCGGTCATAGTGAGCGTCATGGTATTGTTCGTGTCGTCGACACTCACCTTATTCGCTTCAAGCACGGTGCCGATGACTCCCGGATTATCCGCGTACTTACGGATTAACGAATCCTGCCCAGTGTTGGCAAGCCAGTTCATTGGATCACCTTGAAGATCCTTATTTTGATACAGTGGCGTACCATCATTGGATTTCAGTTCTTGCATCGCCTGAAGAATGCTCGTCTCCGAGCCGCCACCGTCTCAAGATGCACCGAGCCGCCGGACGTGCCATCACCGATCTTGTAGTTGGCGACTTTCGCCACTTTGAACGTGCGGTTGCTCGAAGAGGTCTTTCCGTTCCATGTCTTGAACGCGTCCGCATCCGTGCCCTTCACCGTGACGGTGTTGCCGTTGGTCGCGCAAGTCGTGGAAGTTGCGGGGGTACTCGGTGCGGTCGCCTCTTCGGCCATGGCGCCAGCCGGCGCGATTACGGACGCAAACAGTGTGGCTGCCGCAGCGATCCCCGCCATCCATGGTTTTGCTTTCATTGTTCTCCTCCTTATGGAATATGGATGAATCCATATTGGTCATACGGAACGGTTCCCGTATGAACGTTTTCTGATATGCGCGGCGATTGCCAACACCGCCAACGCCCCTCCGGACGCTACCATGCCGACAATCGTCACCATCCACGCGGCACGACGCCCCGCGGAGGGCAGCGCGGAAACCGGTTGCGGCCGATTGGTCAGACGATTGCCTGTAACACCGGCCCAATCACCCCGTCCTTGCAGCACGCTTTCGCCTTGGGATCCTTCTGGTGAATCGTGAATTCGGCCCAGGTATGGTCACTGTCGGGCAACCGGTATCCGCCGGGCGCGGTGATCTCCGTCAGCCGGTAGGTACCCCAGTCGAGATTGTCGATGGTCAGTTTGCCGACGGCCGGATCCTTGTCTCCGGTGCCGGCACAGGCGGCATTACCGTCGCCCACGCAATCGGCGAAGTTATAGAGGGAATCGTTGACCTTGTTCCACGTACCGTCATCGTTGCGTCGTTCAAGCCGCCACGTGGTGCCGGACAGATATTCCTCGTGATGATCGGCGTCCACCTTGCTCCACGGCACCGAGCCGGTGATCTTCTTGTCTCGAATCGTCACGGTATGGCCGCCGGTCCATTGATGCACCGACGCATCTGGACTGCCATCCGCGTTCGTCGGACCGAAGTACGCACCTCCGCCGCAATTCGTCAGATAGAAATCGGTCTGCTCGTCGTTGATCTCATAGCCGAGCGGCGCCTGGAGCTCTTTGATCCGATACGCCGTACCGCACTGCAGTCCTTGGGTTTTGCCGACGACGATCATGCCTTTCTTGTCCGTCATCGCGGTAATGGGCGTGGGCGTGTTCGACGCATAGTCATGGCCGTTCCATTCGAGCAGTTCGAATTTGGCGCCGGCCAGATCCCGGTAACCGGATGCATCATCATCGGTTTTATGCAGCAGCATCGTCGACGTCTGCACGACGACGCCGCTGCTGCTGATGCCCGCGCCGTTCGCATTGGACGCGCCGGCATCGGACCATGCGAGTTGGTGAATTGCGCAGTGTTCGCCACGTCAAATCCGGCTGAGCCTTTGAACCCGTACTGGTAGCTGATGGTCACCGGCGTGGAATCGGGAACGTACACCGTCAATACGCCGCCGAGTTTGGCATCGTTTTCCTGATATACGATCGCATCCGAGGATGGGTGGTACGTTTTGCCGGCCGGGCAGGGCTGCCCGTTGCTATCCAGGCGAGGCACACGGTCACGTTTCCTAGGAACGTGACCTGCGGATTGCTGCCTTCCGGTATGGCGGGCACGGTCAGCTTGTCTTTGATGGGCAGCATATCGGTATCGGGGACGCCATCCTGTTTCGCATGCGTGGCATCGATGTTCAGTCCATACCGGTTGGCGCGCACATAATAGGTTCGGGTGAAGCTTTTGCCGTCGGAAGACCAGCCGCTGTCGACGTTCTGCTTGTCCTCGACGCCGGTATTGGTTTTCTGAAAATTATCGATGAAGTTTCCGACGTGGACACGGAAGGTATGCTGCCGGAGCCCATGGAAACCGTATTACGATACTTGGCCGTCAGGCAATCGCCGGCACCGTTTCTCAACGTGGGATCGGCGACGCAACCTCGTTTGCCGTCGTATTTGCCTTCCATCCAGTACTTGCCGTCATTGATGTCGGGAGTGCGTGCGGCCACATACAGATACACGTTGCCGTCGTTCATGAGTCGGTCGCCTGTTGGGGGATGGTGATCTGGTATGTGCGATCGCCGGTCTGCTTGACGGTAACGACATATTGCATACCCTGGGTATTGGTGAATCGCGTCTCCCCCACGGTAAGCCACTGTTTGCGGTCACCATAATCGGAGAAGGCGAACTTCACGTCACGCAGGCCTTCCGGCAGGGTTTCCGTGAAGACGAGCGGCGCATGACGCCAATTGTCGGTCACGTGCGCACTGATACGCCATCCCACTTGCCTCACGGACGCTGGATCGGTGGTGGCGGCACGTGTGTAGTCGGCGCCGTTTGCAGAGCAGGAGGTGAATTTGGGATTCCCCTGCCCGTCGACTGGATCGCCGCAACCGTCTTTGACCAAAGAGGCAACTTGCACACTGGAGGTGACGGGTTTGACGAATGATCCGCCGACGCCGGTTCCCGCAGTGGCCGAATTCTTACGCACGGTCGTTTCGTTGGAATCGAACAGGCTTTGATAAGTGATCGCCGCGGTTGTGCCGGGGGCGAGCGCGTTGTCGGCCACGAATCGGAAGGATGTGTATCGCTGTGATTCCTGCGCCTTGTCAAGGTTTATCCAGGTCTTGCCATTGTCGGAGGACACTTGCATCGTCCCGGTCAGCTGCTTACCGTCGACGGTCACGTGCAGACTGTCCTGCAGCAGTTGCTTCGTATACCAGACGCCGCTGCCGGTGTCCTGCATGACCCATCCCGCCGGTAGCTGGCCGTCGCCGGCATTGCGCACCGAGACATTCCACGATGCCAGGCCGCAATGGCCTTCCGCCACGCCCATGGTCCGACACTGCTCCGCCGAGGGGATCTGCTGCTCGCCTGTCGTTTTGGTGAGTGAGATCCTTGGCCGCAGCGGATTCCAGGCGATTGCGTTGTTGGTGAAATAGTCGCCTCTGTTATTGGAACGGACGAACCGCGAAATGTTTTTCGAAGCGGGATGCAGCACATCATTGGCGAACGTCGAATCGTATTGCAGCGTCAACGTCTGTCCTGCGGGAATCGAATACGAATCCGGCTGGAAAATCCACTTCCAATAGGTTCCCTCGGCCAATCCCTCGGCCGGCCATGTGACGGCGCCGTTGTCTTTATAGTTCGGCAGCGTGACTTTACGTACCGTCAGCGTGCCATGTCCCATCGTTTCGGTCAACGTTTGGTACAGGTTGTTGATGTTATCGGCCGTGTACCATCCTCGGCTTGACGAGGTGGAACCGTTCTGTTCCGCAACGTTCTCGTAGGCCAGCCAATCCTGAATCTCCACGATTGGCTGGTCGATGGTTCCCGTGTTGACGTATTGCGCCTGCCATCTGGTACTGAGCGTTCCGTCCGATTGTAGTGTCGGCGTGCCGATGACCTTCTTGGAGGTGCTGGCGCTTCTGCGGTACATGGTGATGGTGGTGATATGGCCGTTGCCGAAATCTAATACGGTCTGCCCAGGACCATTGCCGGTTACCTTGTTGCGATCGGCTTCGATGTATAGTCGGCTATTGTCCAGCGGAGTGGCGGCGTTCTTGCTGATGGCTTGCTCGCTGAAGACGATGGTCACCAATCCGTTGGGATCAATCGTGTACGTGCCGAGATTGTCGCTGAGCGTGCCCGACATGGTGGTACCAGTGCCGTTGAATCCCGCGATGTGGTATCGGAACACATGGTTGTCTTCGGTGATGCTTCCTTGGGGTATGACGAATTGCGCGTCAAAACGGAATTGCGCTATGTCCGTCTTGTAATCGAATGAGACATTGCCGTGTTCATCCGAGGGAACGTTCTGCCATTGCGTCGAATTCCGCAATCGATATTGTACTGCGGCATTGCTGATGCAGCCGACCAATCGGCCGGAAGGCTTGCTGGAATCAACAATGGCGCCCTGTTCGTTCTGGTTCCAAGGACGGCCGCACGCCGGCGTCTGTTGTGCGGCATCGACAGACCCCCCATCAACAGCTTCAGCCGTAGCAATCGGTACAACCATGCCGACGATCGACGCAACCACCGTCACCAGCCGTATCAATCGCGTAAGCATGCCTAGCCCCCCGGTATTGAACGTTCATCGCGCCGCACGTATCACCATGGCAATACCATAAGGGGCATGTTCGCCACGCAGTCTCGCGTCAATATACCCCCACACAAGGACTATAGACCCCCGTTGCGGGCAACGGTAACTCCACATTCCAATAATGGTGTAAAACGGACTTCTTCGTCCAACATGCTTGACAACCTTTGCAACTACTTGGGCGACCACTCCACTCGCTGAAAGCGGTCACCCAATAGCCACAATGCTTATAACGTTTGCAAGACGTTCAAAATCATTGTTTGCGCAGTTTGGCTACGAACTCACCAAGCCGCTTCAAGCCTTCACGCAATGCCTCGCGCGAGGCGCATACGACAGTCGCACATGCGTGTCCGCGGTCGCCTCGCCGAAATCACGACCAGGCGTCAACGCAACATGCGCTTCCTTCAGCGCACGCTCACAGAACGTCCACGCGTCAAGACCAGTGCTGGAAATATTGAAATACGCATAGAACGCGCCATTCGGCTCAACCTCCAGCGGCAGACCGATCTCAGCCAATCCGTCGACCACAATGCGACGACGCTCCAGCAACTCCTGACGACGTTCCTCGCACACGGCCAACGTTTCCGGAGTGAAGCACGCGAGCGCCGCATGCTGGGTGGGAGTATGCGCGCACAGGAAGAAGTTGGTGGCGAGATCGTCCATGGCTTCGAGCGCGCATTCAGGCACGACCATCCAACCCAGTCGCCAGCCGGTCATGCCGAAGAACTTGGAGAAGCTGGAGCATACGATGGCGTCCGGGTCGCAGGCGAGCACGGATTTCACGTCGGAGCCGTCCGGTTCGCGGTCGGCTAGGTCAAGGTAGGTTTCGTCGACGATACGCCATGCGCCGCGTTCTTTCGCCAGGTCGCACACGGATTTCAGGGTGTCGAAGGCGATGGTGGTGCCGGTCGGGTTCGAGGCGAGGTGATCATCACCGCTTTGGTGCGATCCGACCAGTATTCGTGGCACAGTTCCGGTGTGAGATGGAATCGGGTGGTCGCATTCGTCGGCACGTCCACGACTTTGCCGCCGAACGCGCGGACCAGTTCGCGATTGCACGGGTACGACGGGTCGGCGATCAGCACTTCGTCACCCTCGTTCACCGTCAATGCGGCGGCAAGCAGCAGTGCCGTGGAACCTCCGGCCGTAATCGCGATACGTTTCGGATCGACGTCCACATGGTGGCGTTCCTTGTAGAAATCGGAAATCGCCTGACGTAATTCCGGCAAACCCATTGCGGCGGTATATGGCAATGGACGGCCATCATACTGTTCGCGCATTGCATCACGCACTGCGGGCGGAGCGCCGAAATCCGGCTCCCCCAAGCTCAACTTGACCACATCGGTGCCTGCGGCGATCATCTCGTCGGCCATCGCACCAAACACCATGGCACGGAACGGATTAGCAATCTGGGCGCGGTGCGACATCTGCGGCAGCGCGCTGTTCTCAGCATTTCCCATAGTTCGTTTGTATTCTTCAGACACGACAAATCACGCTGAATCACAAGCATCGTCTCACCGACGTTACATACCGTTTCGAAATCAAGAAAAACAAGAAATTAATCGAGCATACATCACGTATGTTCGGCAAGAATCACGCAATTGCAAGTAGATCGCATAAATGTCGATCAAGCAGGTTGCGTGCCGACGATTTCATGATAAAGCCGTTCCAGCCGTTCCTCACGTACTTTTTTGGCGAGCTCGCATTCCCACACCACGATCACTTTCCAGCCCATCGTTTCAAGTTCGGCATGCTGCCTGACATCTCGTTCGTGGTTGCGCAGCAGTTTCGCACTCCAGAATTCCACATTCGATTTCGGCACGCGCGTGGCTTTCGGGCAGTTTTCATGCATATGCCAGAAGCAGCCATTGATGAACACCATCGTGCGGTATTTCGGCAACACCACGTCGGGATGTCCCGGATACCGCTTGTCGTTTTTGCGGAATCGCAGGCCTTTCGAAAAAAGAAAACTGCGTACCATCATTTCAATGGATGTGTCTTTGCCTCGGATATGCGACATGATGTAGCTTCTCGTGCCACGCTCGTATTTCTCTTTTTTTGCGGATTTCCGAGGTTTTCCGGTCTTCTTAACGTGTTCCTGCGCTGCCACAGCACACCATTATGGCAAGATCCGGCAAAATCCGGCAAATCAGAAAAGCATCCGGACAAAACGCAATGCAAGTGCGAGACGGACCAACGCGCGTTGCGATCATGCATGGCGTACGCTGGAACTTGCAACGCAGCAATATAAATGAATCAACACTATTCATGCAGTTTACGAAAGATGGGGTTTGATATGGCTCGTATTCGTGTCGCGATTCTCGGCGCAGGCCGGATCGCGCAACATATGGCTGACACGCTGGTGAAAATGGCCGAAGACGTTCGTTATGCGGATTTGATGGAACCGTATGCTGTCGCCGCACGAAATGCGGTGCGTGCGGCCGATTTCGCCGCGAAATACGGTTTTCCAGTTTCATACGGTTCATATGAGGAACTTGTGGCCGATCCGAACGTGGACTTGGTGTACATCGCTACGCCGCACAATCTGCATGCGGAACAGGCGATATTGTGCATGAAAGCCGGCAAGGGTGTGCTGGTGGAGAAAGCATTCGGCGCGAATGCGGCACAGACCCGTGAGATGTTAGCCGTTGCAAAAGAAACCGGCATGCTATGCGCGGAAGCGATTTGGACGCGATACATGCGTCCCGCGCCATTATCGATAAGATTCTCGCCTCCGGTGCGATTGGTGAAATACAGGCGATCGATGCGAACCTGTGTTACCCCACCACCGCGAAGGCGCGAATCACTGATCCCGCGCTTGCCGGTGGCGCATTGTTGGATGTTGGCGTATATCCGATCAATTTCATCGACATGATCATGCATAATGCGCCGATCGCTCGCATTGAATCGTCGATGCGAGCGTACGAAACCGGCGTGGATGCGCATAATTCCATGACGTTCTATTACGAGAACGGTGTGATGGCGACCGCGCAAAGTTCGATTCTGTGCCATAGCGACCGCACGGGATCCGTGTGGGGACCGATGGTTATATGGTGTGCCAGAACATTAATAATGTTGAGGCGATTGACGTGTATGACGGCAATCATACGGTTGTTGCACATTACGATGTTCCCGCCCAGCTCACCGGCTACGAATACGAGGTGGCGGCCGCCGCACAGGCCGTAATCGACGGTCGCACCGAATGCGAGGAAATGCCCCACGCAGACACCCTGCGCATCATGGAACTCATGGACTCCCTGCGCCGCGACTGGAACCTCACCTACCCCTTCGAACGTTAAGCTCCAATATTAGTTTCAGCGTCGGCGAATTGCGATTCCGTTCACACAGCCGACGCTGAAGCATTCATTGGCAGCACATATAATTTCTCCTTGCACTGGTTGAGGAGGAACATTATGGGATTGCTGAGCAAGTTCATGAACGCGCTTATTGGAGAACCGCCCGTCTCCAAAACGGCGACTCAGCCCGGGCCCAAGCTTGCGCGGCAAAACGTTCCCAATCCCACGCAACAGCAGACGACGCAACGCAAGTCCACTGTACAATCACGTCAAACGCAACAGCTTACGCAACCATCCCAATCATCACAGTTGGCGCGATCGTCATACCGCGCGCAAACACAAACCACAGCTCGCAATACTTCTGTCACAACGAATCGTTCGCGAGCGCAATCTCATGCCAATTCACAACCGGCTCAGAAGCTTATGCCGCAACCGTTGCTTCCCGCCGATCAGATTGCGCGGGCGCGAAATATCATCGGCAAAATCGAAAAGCATGAGTTAAGCGACGAGCAGATCAGCGCCATCGCCGGAGCGGGTCACAATACGCTAGTGCTCGCAGGTGCGGGAACCGGCAAAACCACTACCATCGTCGGCTATATCGCATGGCTGCTGAACACAGGAACCGCCACTCCCGAAGAGATTCTGGTGCTATCGTTCACCAAAGCTTCCGCCGACGAAATGTCGAGCCGCATCACGCAAAGCACCGGCAAAGTCATTCGCGCATGCACCTTCCATAGTCTCGGACTGGAAATCTGCCGTTCCTCCACCATTGCCAATCGTCCAATTATTGACGGGCACACGTCAAACAATGTGGTGCGTAACGCATTTGAATACCTGCTTGAACACAATGTTTCTTACCGTCTTCTGGCATTTAAACTCATGTCGCAACAGTTGCTCGATAAATATTCCACAGCTGCACGACTTGAGAATTTCCAGCTTCCAACAGACGATTATGCATTCAATCAATATCGTCAGAATCTTATCGATACCACACAAACCATTATCCAGCATATGCGGTCAAACAATATTGACACTGCTGGAATGCAAGCTCTTAACGAACGTTATGGCGGTAAAAACATCGGTCGTAATCGTGAGATGCTGCAGCTCATAGAACCGCTTTATCACGCCTATGTGCAGAATTTCGCAACCAATAATGGTATTGATTTTCCGGGAATGATCGTTGATGCCATCAATTGCGTCAATAATGGCTCGTACCGGCACCCATATAAATATGTGCTGATTGACGAATATCAGGACATGTCACGACCGCGTTATGAGCTAATCCGTGCGCTTCGCTTGCAACATGATTTCTCACTATTCTGCGTTGGCGACGACTGGCAGTCGATTTATCGTTTTGCAGGCAGCGACCTTCATCTCATTCTCGATTTCGACCGAATTTGGCACGCCTGGGTCCGACCCGCATGTTCCAGATCACCACCACACGGCGCTTCCGTCAAAGCCTTATCGATGCAAGCGGAGCATTCGTGATGCGCGATACCAATCTGTATGTCAAACATCTCAATAATCCCAGCGATAAGAAGGATTATTCGTTGAAAGCACTTGGCGGGCATACTGAGGAAGAACGATTCAATGTGATCGTCGAGCAATTGCGCAAACTACCGAAAACCGCGTCCGTACTGTTGCTTGGCCGGTATCGCAGCGATATCAATCTCATGATTCGTTGCGATCAAAGCGGTCTGTTCTCCATCGACCAAAGCACTGGAAATATTCGTTTTCTCGAAAAACCGGATATGGATATTCGTTTCATGACCGCTCATGCTTCCAAAGGATTGCAACGCGACTTCGTATTTCTGCTCTGCTGTTCCGGCGGATTGAAAGGCTTTCCAAGCACGATTCCCGAAGAGCCGCTGCTTGGTCTGCTACTGCCGGAAGTGGAACGATGCCCGCATGCGGAGGAACGGCGACTGTTTTACGTGGCGATGACCCGATGCAAGAAGAAACTGTTCTTCATCGTGGATCAGACCCGCCCGTCGCGATTCATGTATGAACTGCATAGCAAGATCTGCCCGAACATTTTCCGAGGAGTCAAACTTCCTCCGCAATGCCCGAATTGCGGCGAAGCCCTAAGCTTGCGGCACAATCGCAACGATCCGAACCGCTCATTCTACGGGTGCACCGGCTTCCCAAACTGCCGCTACACCCAACAAGCAAAATAAGCGTGGCATACGTGATGTGAAAGTTTAACGATTATCTGTCGTTCGTGGTCTCTCGTGAGAAGAGTCTGTCGCGCGGCAAGCATGCGTCGGCTTCGTATGTGGAGCAGCTTGAACCGGTGTCAAACGCGCAGTCTGGTGTGCTGAAAATGTTGACTGCGACTCAGTTGCGTGGTTTGCGCCCGCATGAGTCGCTGATTCTTGCGGTGTTGTGCGATTTGGATTGGCGTCGCATCAATCCGGATTGTTCCGACGATGATGCGTCACTGTTTGAACGTTTTTCCACACAGCACAGCTTGAGTTTGTTTGATTTGCAAACATTATTGTCTACGCTGTTTCCGTATGTCGATAATAATATTCAGCAGTGCGGTTCTGCTTTTTCCACGTTGAATTATTCGTATTTCACAAGTGCGAATCGCACTCGTTTCGGCAATACTTCTTTGGTTTGTATGTGCGACAATGAATCGTATGCATTGACCCAGGAATGCGAGTCAATGCTGCATCACGCAACATTCCGAACGTTCTTTACAGATACCATCGAAGCCAGCTTGTTCAATGCGCTTGCACTGTCAAGGGAAGCTCGCAAGCGTCGCATCATGCCTGATCATGGGTTCATATATGGCGAGAAATATAGTCTTGCCGATGTCATGCGATTGTGCGCGTGGAAGGATGAGCAGATTCCGCAGAATGTGGGCGGATATAAGCTTGACACCTACACGAATTCTTTGCCGATCTTCATTAAATATGAGGCAAGCCAGTATGGCGATCGTTTCTTGAATCCTGGAGAAATTGAATGGTTCAGCAAAAACAATCGTTCTTTGCAATCTCCGGAATTCAAATGGCTGCTTGATGGAACCGAGCATACGTCGGAATGGAAAAACCGTCATTTTGTTCCCATTTTTATTCGACGTAAGGCCGAGGAAAAGGAGAAATCCTACTATTATGTCGGTTCGGCAGTAGCTGTAGACGATGCGCATGAGTCAGTGAATATCGCAGATGACGAAACCCAATCAAAGGTCGTGATTTCCACACTGAAACTCGCGAAACCGGTTGACCCCGAACTCTACCGTCACCTCACCGGCAACCCAGCATTCTAGTTCCAGAAAATTGCTGACGTGGCGGAAAGTCATTGTTGAACCGACGGCCGCCACGCCTCAGACATGGAAAATGTCACCTCATCTGCAAAAAGTGACACAGTGCATCGTCGATGATCGCTCAAGCCTTTTCAAACCACCTTTTCACACGTGCAATCCACCCTACAATCATATGCAGATGTTCGTTTGAACAGAAAAGTAACATGTTTTTGCAGAACAAAAAGAACACGCTCAATGTTACTTTTTACAATGTCATTTTCAAGACCTGCAATCATTGCAACATCAACGATTCTCAGCATCATCAATTGCAAAAACAGTATTTTCCGCGGTATCACAGCTAAAAAAGCGTGCTATCGTTAGTCACGGATACAGCAAGCATCCATCAACAACATGAACCAGACTTCAAGAAATGATGTTCGTTTGCTTATCTAAACGAACATTAAAACGAACACTACTAATGTTCATGACATTATGCGAACACATCGCAGGAAAGGAATTCATCATGGCAGATGAAAAGACCGTCATCAACGTGGATCTGAACATGTTCGGCCAGGACGCGGACGCCAAGACCGCCGCAGCCAACGAGGTTGCCAAGAGCCTCGGCATCAGCGACGAAGCCCTCGCTCAGGTGGAGGAATTCAAGGCAGCCCTCACCGCGCATAACGCTTGGGACCTGCCGTTCATGGGCTACGTGAACGAAGACGGTTACGGCTACGCCTATGTGCCGGACGCAGCCATCACCATGAACCCGTATTGGGATGCGCACAAGGAATTCATGAACCTGCCGGAAGACGTGCAGACCGCTTTCGCCATCCGTATGCTGTTCACCCACCGCCCTGTCGACCGCTACGGCGCCGACATGTTCCTGCACTACCACCGCGGCTTCCAGGTCAACTTCGTCGGCAGCGGCGCCAACAAGTACTGACCGCCCCAGAGGACGTTGTATGAGCGCCCCATAGGACATATAACGATTCCCATACCGCCGCGGCGGTACTCTCCAGAAAAAGAAAAGCGCTTGGCTCGAGCCAGAAAAACCAGCTCAAGTCAAGCGCCTTTCGTATGCGCTGAAACGAAACTACCGCGCGTCTCTAAAAATCGCCCATATCAGGCGCATCGAATCCCATGCCAGGTCCTTCCGGCCCCGGACCGCCCGGACCTCCGAGGAATTCGCGCGCTGACATGCCATTTTCCTTACGGATGAGTCCACGGCCTCCTGCATCACCCGGCGAACCTCAAAACCATGCACCACGTTCTTCAGTACCACAACACCGTTGCCGGAAGACTGGTCGCGCGTATCAAGTACCAGCGTGCTCAAACCGAACAGGCGCTGCAGGAACGTGCGCTCCACACTAATATCCACGATGCGGAATAGTTTGATGAGATTGAATTTCTCGTTAAGGATGCCGGTTTTGATGCTCATTTCCTGATCAGTGAGCATGTACACGGTGAACGTGAACGGCGTACGACACCAATTACGCTTGCGCTGACGCCACAGAACATTACCGCTTGCAACCTTCATATCATTCCCTTTTCCTTCGATGGAAAGCCGCCCTGTTGCGGCAACACTGCCATTCTACCGGGCGCCGCCGTACGGCCATGCCGCTCATTCCAAATCATGTTTCACACATCGTTTCACACAGTATTTCGGCATAATCTTTTCGCTTAATCAAAAAGAAATGCAACAGCATTCAAGCGACTATTCAAAATCATCGGCTTTTCGCGTGAAAAGAGCAAAAAACATGCGCGACAACGGCAGCATGATATAGGCTGAATAAGGATATGTCTTGTTCCACGAAGCACCCGTCGTCAACGCGGCACATGCAATCCATGTTTTTAAAGGAAAGGCATGCAATGAGCAACGAACACGGTAGGATCAACCGTCTGCAGGAAGTCGAGGATCTCACCGAGTACATCAACAATGGATGGCTGCATTCCGGCGAATCCGACGGCCCGACGTTCCTATGGAACGACATGATCCGCGAGGCCAGTCAGGAAGATGCCGAAAACCGCAATAATGTGCCCGTAGCACAGCTTTCCGACGCGGACATGGTAATCAGTATGCCCATGCAATGGTATTTCGATTCCATCGCCGCCATGGTGCCCACAGCCGAACGCACCGATACCGGCGTGGAGATTCCAAGAATCGACATGCCAACGTTCCATCTTGATTCGCAGGCGCTTTCCGGCGTGGACGCGGTGGTCGGCAATGCCATCGTAAGCACACGTTGGCTGGATGCTGTCGGCAATCTCGCCAAGGCAGTGGAAATGACCGCGCGATTCGTTGGCAACGTCGCAGATCGAGACAATGAGGGCTTCGACTATTTGAAAGACCTGATTCAGACCGTGCGCGTGTACATGGACGCCGTGGCCTGCAATGCCGATCCCATGACCGGCGAACAGGCGCTGAATATCATCACGCAAGTGGCCTGCAATGAGGATTTCCGTCTTAACGCCATGCAGATGGTTGAACTGCTTTCGTGCGGCCTGTCGTTCGCGCAATGGACGATACGCGCATGTTCGCTTACGATGCGTTGAATAAGGGCATTGCACGATGAGTGATTTCGCCACGTCTGCTCCGACGTTGGCAAACTCGGCAGATGATTCCGACAGCCGCGACATGCAAACTGATTCGCAGTCTGTTGCGCAAGTGAAAACCGATTTGGGTTTGTTTGAAGACGCTGATTCCTTATCCGCAGAAGATTTGAATAATCTCGCGATGCATGATCCTGCTTTGCTTTCAGAAAAGGAGATTGCGCAGGCCGCGCAGAATCAGTTCGATCATGCCGTACAGTTTTTGCGACATGACTTGCTGCGGATTAGTGGTGACATTGATGAGGCTGATCGTTTCCTGCGTGACAATCATACTTCCGAACCGCTCGCCGATGCGTATGCGGCACGTCTGATTGCTGCCGAACGTTGGCAGGATCTGCTCGATTTTGTCGATCTGGTGTTGCGGGACAAACCTAATCAGGTCACGATGATGTTCCCCGAAGAAGTGGTGCCTACGAGTGGGAGACGATTCGCGAGGCCGCTTTGGAAGCGCTGGGACGCAGCGACGAACTGGTTGCCATGTATCAGGAACGCTTGGATGATACGTATGATCCCAATACCGCGCTCAATCATCTGAAACTCCACGCCTGGTTGAATCAGCAGTAGTCCCGATTCCTCCACTCACTGGAACAATCCTCCCGCCCACGGGCCTTCCGGCGTCCGTTTCCCTCCACCGAATGGAGGAAAACACCCGTGGCGCGGGAATAAAAAAAAAGACCTTCCGGGAACCCCGATGGGGCTCGACCGGAAGTCCGTAAGTTGAATGCGGCGGCGTGCTACTCTCCCACACCCTCTCGAGTGCAGTACCATCGCCGCG
>ENA-OQEB01000004-OQEB01000004.1-human-gut-metagenome-genome-assembly--contig:-NODE-4-length-90479-cov-5.454301_pt1 | contig 90479 bp, 108 predicted proteins | sample MGYA00242787_ERZ504619 | MGnify/ENA primary metagenome ERZ504619 (study PRJEB26092, sample SAMD00036317) | human gut metagenome | host: Homo sapiens | study: EMG produced TPA metagenomics assembly of... | reverse complement strand
GAAAAAACGATGCTTCTGGTCAACGCATGATTTAGAAGAAGCCGAAGCAATGGGGGACTGGATACTGCACCTGCAGCAGACTGGATGGTATCATCGAAATAAAGAGAAACAGAAAAAGCAGCACAGAAATCTGAAACGGAAAGAAACAGATTTTCTGTGCTGCTTTTTCTGTGAATCCGCAGTTACAGCAGGTCATCCGGTATGGAAGCAGAGCGGAGCTGTTCGTCCATCGTGTCGATGAGCGCCATGTCGGCTTCAGAAAGTTCGAAGTCGAAGACATCCGCGTTGGTAAAAATGCGGTCTGGATGTGTCGATTTCGGGATGACACTGATGCCCTGCTGGACGAGGTAGCGGAGGCCGATCTGCGCTTCAGTGCGTACATACTTTTCTGCCAGCTGCTGCATAATCTCACGGTTCAGATAAAGACCTCTTGCGAGCGGCGCATACGCTTGAACGGCGATTCCATGTGAACGGCAGAAAGCGATGAGCGGTTTCCGGTTCCAGAGCGGATGACATTCGATCTGATTGACGGCCGGGATGATGCCGGAAAATTCAAAGAGGGCGGTAAGGTGCGGCTCCTCGAAGTTGCTGACGCCGATCGATTTTGCACGCCCGGATTCGCGGATTTTTTCGAGTGCGCGCCACGTCTCCGGGTAGCAGCCCGGCACCGGCCAGTGAATCAGGTAAAGATCAACGTAGTCGAGACGGAGACGGTCGAGGCTGCGGTTGAAGGCACCTTCGATATCACCGACCCGCTGCGCGGTATTCCATACCTTTGTGGTAATAAAAAAGTTTTCCCGCGGAATCCCGCTTGCGCGGATCCCGCGGCCGATGCTGTCCTCATTTTTATAGGAGGAGGCGGTATCGATCAGACGGTAGCCGTATTTTGCCGCGGTGACAATTGCTTTTTCTGCCTCTTTTTCTGTCGATTTGTAAGTGCCAAGCCCCAGAAGCGGCATCGCTCTGCCGTCGTTCAATGTAATGGTTGGAATAGAAAGTGCCATAAAAACCCTCCGTATCTTGAATCAAAAAAAGATTCTGCCGTATTTCTCTCATAATTATGTTTAGTATAACATGAAAATTTAAAGAAATCAGACCAAATATATTAAAAAAGTTTAACACAATCGGGAAATGAAAAAAAATAACAAGCCATGCAAGAAAAAAGAAGGATGCCAGGACGGCCTGTACGGCGAATTGTACAGAAATTTTGTGGAGGCCGTATTGATTTTGTGCATGAAATAGAGTATAATAAATTTGAATTGATATTTATTTATCATTCCCTGTACAATCTGCAGGACGTTTCAGGAAAACAAAAGCGGACGAAACGGACGGCAGAGCAGAAAAACGGGGACAGAGGAGGCCATATTATGCATTTATTATATGACGAGAATGGAAATCCCATTCCGCACGGAGCTCACGACGAGCACCATCATCACCATGACCATCATCACGAGGGAGAAGACTGCGGACATGCCTGCAATGCATGCGGTTCCGAAGAAAAATGCAAGGACGAGAATCTTGCCCTTTTAACCTATATGCTGCAGCACAATGAACATCACGCAGCAGAACTCGACGAGATGGCCGACAAACTGGAAAAAGCCGGAATGGCGGACGCCGCAAAACAGATCAGGGAGGGAGTATCCGATTTCCAGAAAGGCAATATGCGCCTGTCCCTTGCACTGACACTTGTAAAAGAGCATTTGAAAGAAGTTAAGTAGAGGAGGCGTAAGCTATGTGCCTTGCAACGGTATACAAAAATCCGGAAAACACAGTTGTCTGTAAAAATGTGAGCCGCATCGATGTCGATGGAGAATTCGTTCTGATCCGTGACATCATGGGTGAGGAGATCAGACTGCAGGGTAAGATCAAAATGGTAGATCTTGCAAACAGCATTGTAGAGCTGGACTGTGAATGATAATTGGTTGACGGAACCAGTTATTCTATAAAAGCGGTTTTAGGCCCCCGGTTCTGCAAATCGGAACAAACAGAACAAGCGAACCGGGACTTAGAATAGGAATATATCATATTAAAGCGGAGGTAAATTGAATTATGAAACTTTCAGAAGAGATGAAAAACAAGACTCTTCTGTCTTTTGAGCTGTTCCCGCCAAAGACAGAGAAGGGACTGCAGAATCTGCCGGGTACCATCGACCACCTGATGAAGTACAACCCGTCTTACATTTCCTGTACATATGGAGCAGGCGGCGGAAATGTCGGAGCAAACCGTGAAGTATGTCAGATGATCAAAAATGCCGGAACTACACCGGTTACTCATTTCACCGTTATCAAAAACACAAAAGAAGGAATCAAAGAGCAGCTGGATCAGTATCTGGCTGACGGCGTAGACCATATGCTGGCACTGCGCGGAGATATTCCGCTTGGTGAGACTACAACCTGTGGTGACTTTGACTATGCTACCGATCTTGTAAAATTCGTACGTGATACCTACGGCGATAAATTTGAAATCGCTGTTGCAGGTTCACCGGAAGGCCACATCTCCTGCAGAAGTCTGGAGTCTGATATCGCAGTTCTGAAACAGAAACAGGACAACGGAGCAGACTACATCATGACACAGCTCTGCTGGGATATGGAGCAGTTCAAATACTGGCTGGATGCAATCCGTAAAGCAGGAATCACCATGCCGGTAGACGTTGGAGTAATGCCGATCCTGGATCAGGCCGCTACTATTAACATGGCACTTTCCAGAAACGGCTGTGTGATGGACAGAGAGCTTTCCAGAATGATCTCCAGACACTGGCTGTTCCCGAACCCATTTGCAGCAAAAGATGCAGAGGGCAAACCGTTCGACGTATTCTACGACAAGAAAGTTGCAGAGTTCAAAGAAGAGGGTATCGAATATACCGTAAAACAGATTGATGCATACCGTGCACTCGGTGTCAACGGAATTCATCTGTATGCACTGAATAAATGGAAAGACGTATCTGAAATCATCGACAGATCCGGCCTTTGCACACTGGTTTAATGAATTAATTACTTGAATTTGGGAGGCATCCGATTTTTATGGCACACGTAATAGCTGTCGCCGGAAAAGGCGGCGTTGGAAAAACAACATTATGCGGCTTGCTGATCCAGTATCTCTGCGAGTCAGGAAAAGGTCCTGTTCTTGCGGTTGATGCGGACGCAAACTCAAACCTGAATGAGGTACTCGGTGTAGAAGTAGAAGCTACCCTTGGAGATATCCGGGAGGAGATTGCCCGTGCAGAGATGGCATCCAAAAACCCGATTCCGGCAGGCATGAGCAAGGCAGATTATGCGGAATTTAAATTTGCAGGCGCTCTGACTGAGGAAGATGATTTTGACCTGCTTGTGATGGGAAGAACACAGGGAAAAGGCTGCTACTGCTTCGTCAATGGACTTCTGCAGAATCAGCTTGCAAAGCTGTATCCGAATTACCCCTTCATGGTTGTGGATAACGAGGCAGGCATGGAGCATATCAGCCGTGGTATACTTCCGGGAATGGATACAGCTATTTTGGTCAGTGACTGCTCAAGAAGAGGAGTACAGGCCGCTGCGAGAATCGCGGAGCTGATCAAAGAATGCGATATGAAGCCGAAGCAGGTAGGACTGATCGTAAACCGCGCGCCGAATGGCGTGTTAAATGAGGGAACCCGTGAGGAAATTGAAAAACAGGGATTAACTCTCCTTGGCGTTGTTCCGCACGATGATCAGGTTTATGAATATGACTGTGACGGAAAACCAACCGTACGTCTGCCGGAAGACTCTCCGGTACGCGCGGCATTAAAGAAAATCGTAGAAAACCTTGATTTATAAAAACAGAGAATCTGCTCCGCTTTGTACACGCTGCAGGCGGAGGGATATTTCAAAAGTAAAATATCCCCCATGGGAGGATGTTTTTACCATAAAAATATTAAAATACAATCTTGAGGAGGACAAGATGAGCGAATTCAAATTAACAAGCGTAGAAGAATTCGAACAGGCCACAAATGAGCTCCTGGAAAATGGTGCAAAAGTTGGCGCTGACGCATGGCAGTTTCGTGTAAAAAACCAGACCCCGCACTGTAAATTCGGTGAGCAGGGAACCTGCTGCCGTATCTGTACGATGGGACCTTGCCGTATTACACCAAAGGCACCGAGAGGAATCTGCGGATGCGATGTACACGGTATTGTAGGACGTAACTTCCTGCGCTTTACAGCAGGCGGTTCCGCAACACATTCCGATCATGGCCGTGAGATCTGCCACACACTGCATGAGGCTGATCCAAACGGAAACTACAAAGTAAAAGATCCGGAGAAACTGATCCGTATCGCAAAAGAGTGGGGCGTAGAGACAGAAGGAAAAGATATTTACGATCTGGCACATGAGATGTCCGAGCTGGCTCTTTTAGAGTATGGTAAACCGTTCGGAACACAGAGATTCCTGAAACGTGCTCCGCAGCACACACAGGAAATCTGGGAGAGAGAAGAAATCGCACCGCGTGCGATTGACCGTGAGGTTGCATGTTCTCTTCATATGACTCATATGGGATGTTCTTCCTTCCGGAAGCACTCGTTCGCCAGTCCCTTCGTTCCGGACTTTCCGATGGATGGGGCGGCTCCATGATGGGTACCGAGTTCTCTGACGTACTGTTCGGAACTCCAAAGCCGATCGAAACCGAGGCAAACCTTGGTGTTATGAAAGAAGATGAAGTAAATATCATCGTTCATGGCCATGATCCGTCACTTTCCGAGATGATCTGCGAATACGCAGACGATCCGGAGATGATCGCATATGCAAAAGAAATGGGAGCAAAGGGAATCAACGTGGCAGGTGTCTGCTGTACTTCCAATGAAGTAGCAATGCGCGCGGCGTGCCGATGGCAGGTAACTTCCTGCAGCAGGAAAACGTGGTACTGACCGGTGCCTGCGAGGCCATCGTTGTTGACGTACAGTGTATTTTCCCGGCCCTTGGACCTTTAAGCAAATGTTTCCATACTAAATTCGTTACCACCAGCCCGATTGCGCAGATGCCGGATGCAGAATACATTCGTTTCAACGCAAAAACAGCAGGTGAGAATGCAAAAGCCATCGTAAAAATGGCAATTGAAAACTTTAAAAACCGGAAACCGGAGCTGGTACATATCCCGCATATGAAGCAGAAAGCAACCGTTGGATACTCTTTTGAGTCCATCATCAAGACTCTGGATAAAGTAACCAATTCCCAGGTTGACCAGACCGGAACTCTGATGCCGCTGTGGCAGTGTGTGGCATCCGGCGTTATCCGCGGTGCAGTTGCCATGGTAGGATGCAACAACCCGAAAGTCCGTCCGGACACCGCTCACATCGAGCTGATGAAGAAGCTGATCGCGCACGACGTTATCATCGTTGCTTCCGGATGCTCTGCACAGGCAGCAGCAAGAGCAGGTCTGATGGACAAACGTGCTAAAGATCTCTGCGGTGCAGGTCTGAAACGTGTCTGCGAGCTGGCTGATATCCCGCCGGTACTCCACATGGGATCCTGCGTTGATATCTCCCGTATGATGGTTCTTGTAGCAGAACTTGCTAAAATCGGTAATGTCAATATTTCCCAGCTTCCGGTTGTCGGATGTGCTCCGGAGTGGATGTCTGAGAAAGCAGTTTCCATCGGAAACTATGTTGTAGCAACCGGTATCGATACTTACCTTGGCGTAGAGCCGTACGTATCCGGATCCACTGAGGTAACAGGACTCCTGACCAACGGTGTCCGCGACTGGGTTGAGGCAGCTTACACAGTAGAAAAAGACATCGACAAGCTGGGCGATGCAATGCTCGCACGAATCGAAGAGAAACGTGCCGCACTCGGCGTATAAAAAGGACAGGGCGGTCCCTGACGTAAAAAGAGACCGCCCTTTTTGAAGTGAAAAGGTGTAAAATGAAAATAGCAGTAACTGGAAAGGGCGGCGTAGGAAAAACAACCATCGCAGCCACCCTTGCAAGACTTTATGCAGAAGAAGGCCATCCGGTTCTGGCTGCAGATGTCGATCCGGATGCCAATCTGGGCCTTGCGCTTGGATTTCCGGAAGAAATCCTCGATTCGATCGTTCCGATTACCAAAATGAGAAAACTGATCGAAGAGCGCACCGAGGCAAGTGCAGACAACCGGTTTTACAAGATAAATCCGAGAGTAAGTGATATCCCCGATAAATACAGCAAAGAGTACAATGGAGTCAAACTCCTGACGCTTGGCACCGTGGAGACGGCCGGAAGCGGCTGTGTCTGCCCGGAGCATGTGATGCTGCGGAGAATCATCAACAGCCTGGTCCTTCACAGAGGGGATGTTGTCATCCTCGACATGGAAGCAGGCCTTGAGCATCTGGGAAGAGGAACGACGGAGGGCATGGATATGTTCATCGTAGTCATCGAGCCGGGTGCAAGAAGTATTCAGACCTATAAGAATGTCAAACGTCTGGCCGAAGAGCTTGGCGTTCATCAGGTTCATGTCGTGGCAAACAAAGTACGCGACGAAAAAGATGAGGCATTCATACAGGACGTATCCCCCCGGAGGATCTTCTGGGCATGGTCCACTACAACCCGGAAATTATGGAAGCGGACAGGGAAGGTTCGTCTCCATATGATTACAGCGCGGCTGCAGTAGAAGAGATACGGAAAATAAAACAAAAATCGATAAGTCAAACATGCCTGGCATGGAAAAAGTGTGATAGGAGGAAAAACACATGACATTATTCGAGAGAGTATTTGGCGGAAATGATGCAGTATACGGTCTTACCGAAGCTGCCATTGATGCCGCAATCGCAGCAAACGGAGAGGAAAAAGCAGTCAGCTTCCCGGACACTGCTTACGCACTTCCGTGTTACTATGCTGTAACAGGAGTAAAGGTTACCAACTTAAAAGAGATGAAAGAGGCTCTTGGCGTGGTAAAATCTCTGATGACAAGAGAAAATCAGCTGAATGATGTATTTATGTCCGGTGTTGCAACTGCACTCTGCGCAGAGTTCATCGAGGCAATTAAATACATCGACGGTGCAAAACCATATGATGAGCCGTGCTACGGCCATTTAAGCGATGCCATCATCCGTGAGCTTGGTGTGCCGCTTGTAACAGGCGATATCCCGGGCGTAGCTGTTATCCTTGGAAGCGCTCCGACCGCACAGGAAGGCGTGGATCTGGTTAAGAGCTATCAGGCACAGGGTATTCTTGTAACACTGGTTGGCGGAATCATTGATCAGTGTCAGGAATTAGGATACAAGACCGGCGCAAACGTACGTGTCATCCCGCTTGGAAAAGACGTAACATCTGTAATCCACGTTGTATCCGTAGCAATCCGTGCAGCCCTGATCTTCGGTAACGTAACTGCAGGCGATGCAGGCGCACTGATGACCTACACCAAAGACCGTGTACCGGCATTCGTAAATGCTTTTGCTCCTCTGGATGATGTGATCGTTGCATGCGGCGCTGGTGCGATTGCACTTGGTTTCCCGGTTATCACAAACGATGACAAAGACGTTCCGGCTATTCCGAAGAGTCTCATTATCCAGAAGGACGTTTCCAAATTCAACGCAACTTCTCTGGAAGCCCGCGACATCAAGATTAAAATTACAAACATCGATATCCCGGTTGCATTCGCATCTGCATTTGAGGGCGAAATCATCCGCCGCGGTGATATGCAGGTTGAGTTTGACGGTTCCCGTGTAGACTGTTGCGAGCTGGTTCAGACAAAAGATGCTTCCGAAGTAGAAGATCACAAGATCGAGCTGATCGGACCGGACATTGACGAGTTCGAGGTAGGTTCCAAGCACAGCATTGCATACGTTGTTGAGGTTGCCGGAAAGAGCATGCAGCCGGATTTCGAGCCTGTATTTGAGCGTAAATTCCACAGCTACCTGAACTGCATCGAAGGTGTTATGCATACCGGACAGCGTGATATGATCCGTATCCGTGTCAGCAAAGAAGCTTTCAACGCAGGCTTCCGTGCAAAACACTTCGGAGAAGTTCTGTACGCACAGGTGAAGAACGAGTTCGAGGCTGTTGTTGACAAATGTCAGGTTAAGATCTACACCAATCCGGAAGACTGTACCAAGATCCGTCACGAAATTGCAATTCCGGTATTCGACAAACGTGATGAGCGTCTGTCTACCATGACAGATGAATCCGTACCGGTATACTACAGCTGTATCATGTGCCAGGCATTCTCCCCGAGCCATGTATGTGTTGTTACACCAGAGCGTCTCGGACTTTGCGGTGCTGTTTCATGGCTGGATGCAAAAGCTACCAACGAGCTGGATCCGAACGGACCTTGCCAGGTTATCACAAAAGAAAAAGTAATCGATGAGAGAATCGGTGAGTATGAGGATGTTAACGAGGCTGTTCGTAAGCTTTCCCAGGGTGCTCTTGATGACGTATCCCTGTACTCCATCATGGAAAAACCAATGACATCCTGCGGATGCTTCGAGTGTATCTGTGGTATCGAACCATTCTCCAACGGTGTCTGCATCGCAAACCGTGAGTACGCAGGCATGACTCCTCTGGGAATGACCTTCTCCGAGCTGGCTTCCATGACAGGCGGCGGTGTTCAGACTCCTGGATTCATGGGACACGGCAAACACTTTATCGCTTCCAAGAAGTTTATGAAAGCAGAAGGCGGTGTTGCCCGTATCGTATGGATGCCGAAAGAGCTGAAAGAGCAGGTTGCAGAGAAACTGAATGAGACAGCAAAAGAGCTGTACGGTATCGACAACTTTACCGATATGATCGGTGACGAGACCATCGCAGAAGATCCGGAGACACTGGTTGCATTCCTGACCGAGAAAGGTCATCCGGCACTTGGCATGGATCCAATGATGTAATTCGTATTTTACAGGCTTATCCTGTGAAAGAATAAGCAGACCGGCATGGCTTGGGAGGGGATTCCAAAGCGGAGGAGGAAGCCCTTTCCGGCACATGCCGGCAGCTGTAAAGTGATTTTCTGGAAAAAAACGGCTGACGAAGAGAAAACGGATACTTTTTGTCAGAAAATCTTGGAAAATATCCTGGTAAATCTTGCATTCTCCGGGAAAAAACGTTAAAATAATAACAGGTGTGTCCATGAAGCGGAATCATGGAGATATGCCTGTATGGAATTTATTTTTAAGGAGGCTTTTTTATGCCGTTTAATCGCAAACCACAAAAGTTTAATGCAGCAATTAAATCCGTTGTAATCGGCAGCGGAGACAAAACCGTAACTCTTGGCGGAGAAAACGTATTACCATTCTATGCTTTCGACGGTGAAATCAAAAACGGACCGAAGGTCGGCGTTGAAATCACAGACCTTGGTATGGAAGGAGAACCGGAAAGCGTAAAAGCATACTATGAAGGTGCAGCTACCATGGGCGAGATTGCAAAAAAAGCAGCAGCTATGGAAGGTGCAGATTTCCTCTGCCTTCGTCTGGCAGGCGGAGACCCGAACGGTCTGAACAAATCGGTAGAAGAACTCATTGAGACAGTCAAAGAGGTTGCTGATGCCGTTGACGTGCCGCTTGTTGTAGAAGGATGTAAAAACGTTGAGAAGGATTCCGAACTGCTCACAAAAGTAGCAGAGGTCCTTCAGGGAAGAAACGTTCTTGTTATGTCCGCAAGAGAAGAAGATTACAAGGCAGTTGGTGCAGCCGCAGGTCTGGCATACAGCCAGAAAGTCGGCGCTGAGTCCGCTGTAGATATCAACCTTGCAAAACAGCTGAATGTTGTTATGACCCAGCTTGGTGTCAGCGCGGACAGCATTGTTATGAACGTAGGTTCTGCAGCAGTCGGATACGGATATGAGTACGTAGTATCTACACTGGACCGTATCAAAGCAGCAGCATTATCCCAGGACGATAAAATGCTGCAGATGCCAATTATTACTCCAATCGCTTCTGAGACATGGAATGTAAAAGAGGCAATGGCAACAGAAGAGGAATCTCCGGAATGGGGAAATCAGGAAGTACGAGGAGTCTCTATGGAGATTCAGACAGCAGCCGCATCTCTGGCTTCTGGTTCTGATGCAGTTATCCTCAAACATCCACAGTCTGTTGCAACCATTTCCAAAATGATTCAGGAACTGATGTAATCAGTACGTAAGGAAGAGATTAGGAGGATAAAGAATTATGGCATTATCAGGTATTCAGATTTTTAAAATGACCCCAAAGAAAAACTGTAAGGAGTGCGGATGTCCGACCTGTATGGCATTCTCCATGAAGGTTGCACAGGGCGCTATGGATATTTCAGCCTGCCCATATATGTCTGACGACGCTATGGCACAGCTTTCCGAAGCTACCGCACCGCCAATGAAGACCATCAAAGTCGGAACCGGCGACAGTGAGTACACCCTTGGCGGAGAGACGGTTCTCTATCGTCATGAGAAAACATTTGTAAGCAAAACCCGTTATGCAGTATCTCTCTGCAGCTGCATGTCTGACGAAGAGATCGACGCAAAACTGGAAGAAGACAAAAAAGTTGATTACGACCGTATCGGTGAGCGTATGTGCGCAGAGATGCTGTATGTAAACTATGCCGGAAATGGCGTAGACAAATACGTATCTCTTGTAACGAAAGCAGCAGCAACCGGAAAAGTTCTGGTACTTGGCTGTGAGGACGCAGAAGCTGCAAAAGCTGCTCTGGAAGTATGCAAAGCAGGCAAACCGATCCTGAATGGTGCAAATGCATCCAACTATGAAGAGATGAGCAAACTTGCCACAGAGGCAGGCGTTGTTCTCGGCGTAAGTGGCGCAAACATTGATGAGCTTCACGACACCGTAGAAGCAATCGAGAAACTCGGCAACAAGAACCTTGTTCTTGATACCACAGAAGCGACCATCAAAGAGACCTTCGCTACTACCGTACAGGTAAGACGTGCATCCTTAAAAGACACAGACCGTACCTTCGGTTATCCGTCTATTGTAAATCTGGCAAAAATTGCACAGGGCGACAGATATATGCAGCAGGCACTGCTTTCCCTGTTCACCATGAAATACGGTTCCATCATCGTTCTTGAGGAGATGGGATACGCAGAGGCACTTCCGGTATTCGGACTTCGCCAGAACGTATTTACCGATCCGCAGAAACCGATGAAAGTAGAGCCGGGCATCTACCCGCTGAACGGCGCAGATGAAAATTCGATCTGCCTGACCACAGTAGACTTTGCTCTGACCTATTTCCTGGTATCCGGAGAGCTCGAGAGATCCGGAGTTCCGGTAAACCTTGTAATCAACGACGCCGGCGGACTTTCTGTACTGACATCCTGGGCAGCAGGTAAATTCTCCGGTAACTCTATCTCCAAATTCTTCAAAGAGAATGTAGAAGATAAAGTAAAATCCAGAAAAGTTATCATTCCTGGTAAAGTAGCCGTATTAAAGGGCGACATTGAGTCCAAGCTTCCTGGATGGGAAGTAATCGTTGCTCCGCTTGAGGCAGTTCAGCTTGTAAAATTCATGAAAGATCTGCAGGCAAACGGAGAACTGTAATACATAAAAATTCCGGGAGGAACTCCGGTATCCGGAAGTTTCTTCCGTGAAAAAATAATTATGGGGGATTCCCAAAAGAAAAGGAGAAGAGATATGGCAAAATTTGTAACCATCGGCGAAAGACTTTCCGTTACAGCTCCTACTGTAAACAAAGCATTCGCAGCAAGAGATGAAGAGCCAATTTTAAAGAGAGCAAAACAGCAGCTGGATGCTGGTGCCGTTTACCTTGATGTAAACATCGGACCGGCTGAGAATGATGGAGAAGACATCATGAAATGGGCTGTTGAGCTGCTGCAGAGCAATTTTGACAATGTTCCGCTGGCTCTGGATACATCCAACAAAAAAGCAATTGAGGCTGGTATCTCTGTATACAACCGTTCCAAAGGAAAACCGATCGTAAACTCTGCAGATGCTGCAGGAAGAATCGAGTACGTTGACCTTGCGGCTGCAAACGATGCAATCGTTATTGCACTTTGCAACGGCGAAGGAATTGCAAAAGACAACGACGAGCGTATGATGTACTGCCAGACCCTTCTGGAAAGAGGTATGGAGCATGGTATGGAGCCGACCGATCTGTGGTTTGACCCGCTGTTTCTGGTTGTAAAAGGAATGCAGGACAAACAGATGGAAGTTCTTGAGTGCATCAAGATGTTCAGTGATATGGGACTGAATTCTACCGGCGGACTTTCCAACAACTCCAACGGTATGCCGAAAAACATCCGTCCGATCATGGATTCCGCACTTGTAGCTATGGCTATGATGCAGGGTCTGACCAGCGCCATCGTTAACCCGAATGACCTGAGACTGATGGAGACCATTAAATCCTGTGACGTATTCAAAGGCAACACTCTGTACGCAGATTCTTATCTGGAGCTTTAATCTTTAAATCTCGCAGGTTTTCCCCTGATGGTGCCGTAGCGTTTGCGAAAACCTGAGGCACCATCAGGGGTTTTTCTATCTAAAAGCGGAAAAATAAAAAAACAGCGAGAATATATACGACTGGGGGATTTACAGATTATGGCAAAAGTAACCTTTCGATTTGAAGAGGGAGAACCGGTAGTCACCTACGCAACCGAGGGTGAGCGCTTCTTGAAGTAGCGCAGAAGAGCAATGTGCCGATCGATGCACCGTGTTCCGGAAACGCATCGTGCGGTAAATGCCGCGTTCGTCTTGTGAGCGGTGAGCTGGATTCCAAAATAACCCGCCATATTTCTGAGGAAGAATATCAGAATGGCTGGAGACTGGCGTGCGTCAGCACCGTCAAAGGCGATGTTGAAGTGGAAGTGCCGGACATTGCATCCGCTTACCGGAGCCGCATGAAAGTGGCAGACCTTAGTTCACCGAGTGAAATTGCAATTTTTGAAGATACGAAAAAGAAAATTACAGACGCCGGTCTGGAATTGAAAAACAGCATGCAGGTGATTACAATCTCAATGGAAGAGCCTACTCTGGATGATACGATGCCGGATAACGAGAGAGTAACCTGGGCTGTACAGGCAGCGACGGGGCTTGACCGGGTACGGATTCCGTACTCTGTACTGAAAAAAATGCCGGATGTCCTTCGGGAATCCCATTTTCAGGCACAGTGTGTCGTCCGGGTTACGCCAAATGACGTCTTTTTATACGATATGCTTCCAATGGAAGCAAAAGCAGTTGTCGGCGGTCTCGTTGTCGACATTGGAACAACGACAGTTTCTGCACTGATCGTGGATATGCTGAGCGGAGAAATCCTGGCAAAAGCCTCTTCCGGAAACGGACAGATCCGGTATGGTGCGGATGTTATCAACCGTATCATTGAATCCCAGAAACCGGGAGGCCATGAAAGACTGCAGAATGCAATCATCAAAGAAACCTTAAACCCGATGATCTCCAACATGTGCCGTGCAGCGAAAATCAGCAGTCAGCAGATTTACCGTGCGGCGATTGCCGGAAACACTACCATGGAGCATCTGATGATGGGCATCAATGCAGATCCGCTTCGGATGGAGCCGTATATTCCGGCCTTCTTTAAGACAAACTCACTGTTTGCATCGGATGTCAATCTTGCGATTCATCCGGACGCCCATATCATTCTGGCACCGAACATCGGAAGCTATGTGGGCGGAGATATTACTGCCGGCGCGTTGGTCAGCATGATCTGGAACGGCCGGAGATGAGTCTTTTTATTGACCTTGGTACCAATGGCGAGCTTGCATTTGGAAATTCCGACTTTATGGTAAGCTGTGCCTGCTCGGCCGGACCGGCCTTTGAGGGCGGCGATATCAGCTGTGGCATGCGTGCGACCGACGGTGCGATTGAAAAATGTACGATTGATCCGGAGACGATGGAACCTTCGTACCATGTTATCGGAGATAAGGGTACGAAACCGATCGGCCTTTGCGGTTCCGGTATCATCGATGTGATTGCGGCGCTGTTCCGCGCGAAGATGGTCAATCCGAAGGGTAAATTTATCCGTGAGGGAAAACGGATCCGCCACGACAAATATGGCATGGGAAGCTATGTCATTGCGTTCGAGGAGGAGGCTGGAAGTGTCCGCGATGTTGAGATTACCGAGGTCGATATCGACAACTTTATCCGCGCCAAGGGCGCGATTTTCTCAGCGATCCGTACGATGCTGAACTATCTGGATATGGATGTTTCCATGATCGAGGAGGTTTACGTAGCGGGCGGTATCGGAAGCGGCATCAACATGAAAAATGCCGTTACCATCGGTATGTTCCCGGACATCCCGCTGGAAAAATTCCATTACATCGGCAACTCTTCCCTGACCGGTGCGTATTCAATGCTTTTATCGACAGCAGCAGAGAAGAAAACGTATGAGGTTGCCCGGAACATGACATATCTGGAACTCTCTACGGTACCAACCTATATGGATGAATTTGTAGCGGCGTGCTTCCTGCCGCACACAGACACGACGATGTTCCCGTCTGTGGAAGCATAAAACGGAAGCAGAACTTTCTGTTACGATTCAAGGTGAAACACATGTGGTTTTGCTTTGAATTGTGGCGAACCTTTTTGAGAGGAATTGGATTTACATGGCAGTAGACTTAAATTACGAAAAAGACAGCAAAGAGCGTATTCCGTATGAGCATTATCTGGAAGTGTATCAGAATGCAGATCCAAGAGAGATTTCCAGCCGGTGTGACGTTCCGTATGATGCGGAAAAACAGGAGTTTACCGTTTCCCTGATGGGTGTTTCCTACCGGATTTCGTGGCCGGAGTACAACGTATTTCATATTGGAGATGATGGAAGCGTTTCGCCGATAATTGGCTGGTATCCACTCGAGAAAAAACCGAATGCAAAAATTTTGGTATTGCGCTATCTGACCGAGGGCGGAGCTGCCCCATCCACCGGAAAATTTCTGACATACCGGGAGATTCCGTGGGGAGAAGTTTATTTTAAACAGTTCCAGGGAAGATGCCTGTTCCGTCTGGCCTTTGGCTTTGGCGGAAAGCTCGACAAATTCCGTGAGATCATGGAGCGCGTCGGCGCTCAGGCGATTTCATCCGGTGATGTCGGATATGAGCTGGAGTTTATGAAAGGGCTTTTTGTACGACTGATTTTATGGGCAGGAGATGATGAGTTTCCGCCGTCCGCGCAGATCCTCTTTTCGGACAATTTCCCGGCTGCATTTACGCAGGGAGAGGATATGGCGGTTGTGGGAGATGTCACAATTGATATGCTGAAGGCTCTGGCTGCAAAATAGTTATGGTTTGAGGCCATCAGGATGGCTTCTGGATCGAAAAAAATAAGCGGAGGAAAATAACATGGGATTTTCAACAGTACCTTGCAATGAGTTTGTAGAAGTGCTCGGTTCCAAAGCACCGGTTCCGGGCGGCGGCGGAGCTTCTGCACTGGTTGGCGCTGTCGGCACAGCGCTTGGCAACATGGTTGGTGCGCTGACAGTAGGTAAAAAGAAATATGCGGATGTCGAAGAGGAAATGAAAGAGCTGATGGCGAAAGCAACCACGCTTCAGGACGAACTGCTTCACCTGATCGAGCGCGATGCAGAAGTGTTCGAACCGCTCTCCAAAGCATACGGCATGCCGCGCGAGACAGAGGAGGAGAAGGCAGAAAAAGCAAGAGTCATGGAGATTGTGCTGAAGGATGCCTGCTCTGTTCCAATGGAAATTATGGAAAAATGCTGCGAAGCAATCGACCTGATCGTAGAATTTGCAGCAAAAGGTTCTGCACTTGCGATCAGTGATGCAGGTGTTGGCGCAGCATTCTGCAAAGCAGCCTTAGAGGGTGCTTCCCTGAATGTATATATCAACACGAAATCTATGAAAAACCGGGAATATGCAGAAGAACTAAATCGAAAATGTGATGAAATGCTTGCGGTCTATACCGTAAAAGCAGACGAGATTTTCCGGAACGTACTGGGAAGACTGAAAGCCTGAAAACAAACGGCCAGAGAAACTTCCCGGCAGCAAGCGGGTTGCAAAAGGAGTTCTCTTTGACCGAAAAGAAAAGCGGAGGATAAAAAAATGGCAAAACAGTTATTAGGAAAAGAAGTAACAGCAGCATTAAATGAGAAGATCAAAGCAAATGTAGCAGAGCTGGAAGCAAAAGGAGTAAAACCGACTCTCGGAATCATCCGTGTCGGAGAGAGAGAGGATGACCTTTCCTACGAAAGAGGAGCAACCAAACGCTGTGAGACCTTAGGCGTTGCATACGAGAAATTCCTTCTCCCGGCAGACGTTACCCAGGAAGAGCTGATGGCTACCATCGATAAAGTAAACAAAGACGATTCCATCCACGGCGTTCTGATTTTCCGTCCGCTTCCGAAACATCTCGATGAGGCAGCAGTCATCAAAGCACTCTCCCCGGAGAAGGACGTAGACGGTATCACAGACGGTTCCATGGTAGCGTATTCGCCGGAACAAAACAGGCTTCCCGCCATGTACTCCGCAGGCCTGCATGGAGATCCTCGACCACTACGGCATCGACTGCACCGGTAAAAAAGCCGTTGTCGTAGGCCGCAGCCTCGTTGTAGGAAAACCGGCAGCCATGATGCTGTTAAAGAAAAACGCAACCGTAACCATCTGCCATACCAGAACGAAAGACATGCCGTCTGTAGTCAAAGAGGCAGATATCGTGATCGTAGCAGCAGGCCGTGCAGGTGTTGTGGATGATACCTACCTGCGTGCAGGCCAGACCGTTATTGATGTCGGAATCAACGTAAACGAAGAAGGAAAACTCTGCGGAGACGTTGCATACGCAAAAGCTGAGCCGATCGTTGAGGCAATCACACCGGTTCCAGGCGGTGTAGGATCCGTTACCACATCTGTTCTGGTCGGCCATGTGGTAGAGGCTGCCATGAGAAAAAACAGCTGATCATAGGCTGAAGATAAGAATGTGACAGAAAAAAGGCACTGTGCGTCCGAAAAAAGGGCGGCGATGCCTTTTTTGCGTGCGCGGCAGTGCAGTTTTGGTGATAGGAGAGGGGACCGGCTCATAGAATATAACAGTACATAGCAACAAAGATCAAAGGGGGACAATAGCGCATGGATGCATATTCAGTATACCGCGATATTCAGAAACGAACGAAGGGCCAGTTCCTGATCGGAGTGGTGGGGCCTGTACGGACGGGAAAGTCCACCCTGATCCGCCGTTTCCTGGAGGTGCTGGCACTGCCGTATCTTTCGGAAAAGGAACAGGCGGAGGTACGGGATGCCCTGCCTTTAAGCGGGGAGGGAAAGACGATCACAACGGTGGAGCCGAAATTTGTGCCGAAAGACGCCGTGGAGCTGCAGCTTGGGGAGGGCGATCCGATCCGGCTGCGACTGATCGACTGCGTCGGCTTTCTGGTGCCGGACGCGGCGGGAAATCTGGAAAATGAGAAGGAGCGGATGGTGAAAACACCGTGGTCCGAGCAGGCGATTCCGTTCCGGGAGGCGGCGGAGATCGGTACGAAGAAGGTGATCGCAGAACATTCCACGATCGGTCTTATGGTGACGTGCGACGGATCGTTCGGCGAGCTGCCGCGGGAGAATTTTCTGCAGGCGGAGGAACGGACCGTTGCGGAGCTCAAAAAGCAGGGAAAGCCCTTCCTGATTCTTGTGAATGCGAAAAAACCGTACCGGGAGGAGACACAGCGGCAGGTAAAGGAGCTTGAAACAAAATTCGGCGTGGCAGCGATGGCGGTGAACTGCGACCAGCTCCGCAAAGAAGATATTCTGCATATGCTCGAAAAGGTGCTGTATGAGTTCCCGCTTCAGCAGATGGAATTTTATATTCCAAAATGGGTGGAGCTTCTTGCCGATGACCATCCGCTGAAGGCAGAGCTGCTGCAGAAGATCCGTGAGATGTGCAGGGAAAAGACGCGCCTGAAGGATGCAGTGGGCGGAAAAACAGCGATTGCCAGTCAGTATGTCAGCCAGACACTGCTGCAGTCGATGGATCTTGCGAGCGGTACGGTGAAGGTGCGGATTGAGGTGAAAGAGCAGTATTATTATGAAATGCTGAGTGTACTTGCCGGCGTGGAGATCAAAGGCGAGTATGATCTGGTGCAGACGATCCGCGAGCTGTCGGCACAGCGGGAAGAGTACCGCAAGGTAGAGGACGCGATTCATGCGGTGCGCGGATGCGGCTACGGCGTCGTGATTCCGGGGAGGGAGGAGATTCAGCTGGAGGAGCCAGCCGTGATCCATCAGGGAAACAAATACGGCGTGAAAATTAAATCGGTGAGCCCGTCGATTCATATGATCAAGGCCAACATCGAGACGGAGATTGCGCCGATCGTCGGAAGTGAGCAGCAGGCGGAGGATCTGATCGCCTATATCAAAGAGAGCGCAAAGAGCCCGGAGGAATCTGGAATACCAACATTTTCGGCAAATCCGTCGAGCAGCTCGTTGACGACGGCATCCGCAGCAAAATCGCCCAGATCACCGAGGATGGCCAGGCAAAACTCCAGGATTCCATGCAGAAAATTGTCAACGACAGCCGGGGCGGAATGGTGTGTATTATCATTTAATACAAAAGCTGTTCGAATATTTTTGAGTAATTGTGCAATAATACTTGAAAAGCGAACCAAAATAGCGTATAATCCGAATTGTGAAAAGAAAAGAAGAAAAATGTAACTTCCTGGAATGTTCGATGATCTCATTATTTTGAACCTACATTTACTTTAAACGGGAGGCTTATTATTGTCATGTGGATGTCAGGCCACCCTGGAAACAGACGTCAGTGGAAGGCAGAAATGGTGACTGCGGCTACCCACCTAGCTTGCGTTGCTAGGAGTCAAAGTATGGGAAACGGCATTCCGGGGTTACAAAAGAGAAAAAAGAGAATCATGAAAATGGTTCTCTTTTATACGTTACATACAACCAAAAGGAGAAGGAACATGAAAAAACAGGGTTTTGGAACAACAAAAGACGGAAAAGAAGCATTGCTCTACACGCTCTCCAATAAAAACGGAATGGAAATCAGCGTAACCGATTACGGCGCACATCTGGTATCGGTTCTCGTTCCGGATAAGGATGGAAAGAAGAGAGACGTTGTCCTTGGATTTGACTCCGTAACCGGCTATGAGACCGACGGAAGCCATTTTGGAGCCACCATCGGAAGAAACGGAAACCGTATCGCGGGAGCAGCATTTGAACTGCACGGAAAAACATACCAGCTGGCAAAAAATGAGAACAACAACAACCTGCACAGCGGCCCGGACGGATACGATTACCGCCTCTGGAACGTAGAAGAGGCGGATGACAGCGCCGTTACCTTCGTTCTGATGAGCCCGGACGGAGACCAGGGATTCCCGGGAAACTTTGAAGTGTCCGTTACGTATACCCTGACCGATGAGAACGCCGTAGAAATCCACTATGAGGGAAGCTGCGATCAGGATACCGTTGTCAACATGACAAACCACAGCTACTTCAACCTGGCAGGCCACGATGCCGGATCTATTGAGAACCAGACACTTGTCTTAAAAGCGGAGCAGTTCAGCCCGGTGATCGATTCTGCATCCATCCCGACCGGCGAGCATGCACCGGTACAGGGAACCCCGATGGATTTCACCAGCGAGAAAGCAATCGGAGCAGAGATCGAAGCAGATTTCGAACAGCTCAAACTGACCGGCGGCTACGACCACAACTTTATACTGGACAAGGCTGTCGAGGGAAGCATTGAGCTGATGGCAGTCGCATCCTGCAAAGAGAGTGGCATCACCATGGAAGCCTTCACGGATCTGCCATGCGTTCAGTTCTACGCCGGAAACTTCATTGCTCCGGTTACCGGAAAGAATGGGGTATTCTATGACAAACGCAACGGCTTCTGCTGGAATCTCAGTATGTGCCGAATGCCATCAACCAGGAGGGTGAGGAGAAACCGATCCTTGAGGCAGGCGATACTTACGACACCACAACCGTATACAAATTCATTTTCTAAGATCCTATTTTATAGCAATCCTCGAAAATAATGCAAAAAATTCAGCACCGCAGAGCGTGAATTACTGCGTCACAGATTTTCGTCGTACCTCGGTACGCCTTCAAATCTGTTCCTTGCAATTCGCGCTCTGCAGCACTGCCTTTTTTGCATTATTTTCGGGTCTTGCTATAGAAACAGCATAAAAAAGCTCCCTTCCTGCAGCGTCCTGTGAAAACAGGAGCGCAGGCGGGGAGCCTTTTTATGGGAAAATATGCAGAAAAACGAATTCTGAAAAAACAGAAAAAGAAAAGACCCTGTTTTCGAATCCAACAGAATCTTACCAGTTATGTCATATTCTTTTCAGAGGTGGGTAACCGCTTCGCCATCTGAATCAACCTGCAAGCGGAATAGCAGACACCTTTAAGCGGAGGATGGCGCCTGACTAAGAACAGGCGAAACCAGAATCTGAAACGGTTTACCCGGCCGTTTAATGCAATGCATAAATCTCGCTCGAAGGTTTCTAAAAATCTAATCGAAAATTTTCAGACATTCCATATCCCATAATAGTCTTTGAATGGAAGCTTTCATCGGAAGCATCAACCCTATGCATACAGAGCAGGTTCCTGACTTACAGATCATCGTTCCACATTCCTTCTCATATGTTGCGGACATACAATGGATTTGTTATGCTTCACTCCCTGATTACAGTGACCGGATCGCCCAGGAATCTCACCTGAATTCCCTCTCTCACCAAAAGACGGATCTTCTTTTGATGCACTCTGGATGTTGATATGAAATTTATACACAACCGTACTATATACCATAGGGCGGTATTTGTCAAGGAAAAATCGCAAAAAGAAAAGGAATCGGACAAAAAGCCGTGTGCATAGAATGAGATATGAAGAGAAAAAATGATAAATTGGAATTGATACTGTTAGGAGTGGGGATTCTCCTGCTACTGTTATTGTTTGTTGTGAAGCGCCGTCTGGATGCGCCGGAAGAGACAGCGACAGCAGAAAGCAGGACGGAGACGATGGAAGGCAAAAAGCAGGAGGAGACGATACAGAACATGGAACAGGAAAACGCGGCTTTTCTGAACAGTAAAAAGGAAGAACAAAAAGAAACAACGGCAGCCGGACCGGTACAGATCCGTGTCCTTCTGACGGACTGCGGAAAGCTGGGATACGCACAGAAACAGGTGTCCCTGCGTGGAAACGCAAGCCTTTCCATGAACGACGGCGCATACATAGCTTCCCCGCAGGAGACGATCTGTGTGACGGAACAGGAATGCGGGGAAGTTGTGCATGTGGTGCCGGCCGATGAGACGGCGGGAACGGCGGTTTCCCTGACGGGAAAGCCGGAAGACGAGACGGTTTATCCGGGAAGTTTTGTCATCTATAAAAGCGAAGAGGGACTTCTCGTTGTAAATGAACTTGATCTGGAAATGTATCTTCGGTATGTCGTGCCGAGTGAGATGCCGTCCTCCTATGAAAAGGAGGCATTAAAAGCACAGGCGGTCTGTGCGAGAACGTATGCGTGTGCCAGGATTCGTGAAAAAACGTGGGAGAACTACCACGCGGATGTAGACGACAGCGTGGAAAGTCAGGTCTACCACAATATGGAAGCGCAGCCGGAGACAGACGCTGCGGTGGCGGAGACAGAAGGAAAAATCATTACCTGCGGCGGGGAACCAATTCAGGCGTATTTTTTCTCAACCTCCTGCGGGAAGACGAGTACGGATGAAGTGTGGAATACGGCGGAGACGGCAGAATATCTGAAGAGCGTGACGGTAGGCGGGGAGAAGCAGGAACCGGAGACGGAGGAGGCGTTTGCATCGTTTATCACCAAAAGGGACAGCACAAGTCTGGAAGTGGAGGACGGCTGGTACCGCTGGCAGGTGACGATTCCGGCGGATGTGCTGTCAGAACGGGCAGCGGATCAAAAAATCGGGGAGATCACGGGGATTGAGGTGCGGCGGCGGTCAGAGGGAGGTGCGGCAGAAACCGTCCGTATCGAGGGAGAAAAAGGATCCATGGAAATCGAGGGAGAGTATCAGATCCGAAAGTTCCTCTCGGCGAAAGGCTGGCCGATTCAGAAAAATGACGGAACTGTAAGCTGTGAGATGGAGCTGCTTCCGAGTGCCTGCTTTATCGTGGTTCCGGAAAAAGAAGGGGAAACGGCTGTCTCCTTTACATTTTACGGCGGCGGCTACGGCCACGGCGTCGGCATGTCACAGAACGGTGCGAAACATCTGGCAGAGCAGGGAAAATCGTATGAGGAGATTCTCCGCTATTTTTACCAGAACATCGAAATCGGCGACTGCCGTTCCCTTTTTTAAAAAAATCACCGAAAACAGATTTTTTGTGCTATAATGGGCGAAAGTGAAAAACAGTTAGAAAATGACGAGGAGAGAAACATGGCGACAATCAAGGACATAGCGGCACGCGCCGGCGTTACGGCGACGACGGTTTCCCGCGTGATCAACAACCGCGGATACATCAGTGAAGAGACAAGAAAAAAAGTAACGCAGGCGATGCAGGAGATGAATTACCAGCCGAATGAGCTGGCGCGTTCCCTGGCAAAAGCGCATTCCAATACGATCGGGGTTATCGTTCCGCACATCTCGCACCCGTTTTTCAGTAAAATGATCAGTGCACTCGAGAGCGCGGCGGCAAAGCGGGGCTACAAGATTCTGCTCTGCAACTCGAAAGATCAGCCGGAGAAAGAAACCGAATATCTCGATATGTTCATCTCCAACCGTGTAACCGGCGTTGTGATGGCAAGCCGCGATGTGCAGATTGAAAAGTTTCATGATCTGAAAATTCCGATCGTCAATTTCGAGCGGGAGGAAAATACGGAGGCCATTACAATCCAGTGTGACAACGAGCAGGGAGGAGCGCTTGCAGCATCGCATCTTGCGGACTGCGGCTGCCGCCATCTGCTTCATTTCGGCGGAATCGTCGGAAGAGATATGCCGGCGGACCGGCGTGCGGATGGATTCCTGCGCGTCTGCCGGGAGCGGGGGATTGAAGGGGAAGTTCTTTTGAGTGACCGCTTAAGCTACGGCTCCATGCACTATGAATCCTATATTGAAAAGGGCCTTCTGGAGCACCCGGAGACGGACGGCATTTTTGCAAGCAGTGACCTGATTGCCGCACAGGTACTCCAGCGCCTTTACGCCATGGGAAAACGGGTGCCGGAGGATATTAAAGTTGTCGGGTTTGATGACACTGTGATCGCCGGGATTACCACGCCTTCCATCACGACGATTCATCAGCCGATTGAGGAAATGTCGGAGCTTTCCATTGCGTATATCGACCGGAGAAGAAAGGGAGAGATGGTGCCGAATGTGACGACCATGCCGGTGAGCCTTGTGGTGCGTGGTTCGGCGTGAAACAGAAAAAAAGAGAGAGACTCCGCGGAAAAAATAAGCTGCGGAGTCTTTTTCTGTTCCAGAAAGTAAACGATAGACAGAAAATGGTAAAAAAAGACAAAGAAAAAGGCTGAAATTTGTTGAAAAATACAGTATGTAAACGGTTGACATATAATTGCGGCAACGGTATACTGCAAGTGAAAGAAACGTAACACAGATTTTCCGTTGCCGGAACGCTGTGACAGGATAAAGAATAAGATAAAGGAGAACGAACAACATGACAGTGGAATATCAGAGAAGACTCGAGAAACACTATGATGAGCTGAAATGGCTCTACTGCGAGCTGTATCCAAACGGACAGGGAAGATTTGAAGAGCTCTGTGCGAGCATGGAGCAGTGGTACAAAGAGCGGAATAAAAAATGGAAAGCACTCGACCGTAAGAGAGAAAAACAGAAGAACTGGTATAAGAGCCAGAAAATGCTCGGCATGATGCTGTACATCGATGCATTCGCAGACAACATCAGCGGCCTTGAGGAGAAGCTGGATTACTTAAAAGCGTGCAACGTGAATTATCTGCACCTGATGCCGTTCCTTGCCACTCCGAAAGGAAAGAGTGACGGCGGCTATGCCGTTGCCGATTACCGTACCGTACAGCCGTCCCTTGGAACGATGGAGGATCTGGCTGCACTCTCTGAAAAATGCCACGACCAGGGCATGAGTCTCTGCATGGATTTCGTTATGAACCACACTTCCGAGGATCATGAGTGGGCCAGACGTGCACTTGCCGGAGAAAAAGAGTATCAGGACCGCTACTTCTTTTTCGATAACTACGACATTCCGTCCGAATATGAGAAAACCTGCCCGCAGGTATTCCCGACAACGGCACCGGGCAACTTTACCTGGAGAGAGGACTGTCACAAATTTGTCATGACAACATTCTACCCGTACCAGTGGGATCTGAACTATGCGAACCCGGTTGTCTTCAATGAGATGGTCAACAACATGCTCTATCTCGTCAACCAGGGAATCGATATCGTCCGCATCGATGCCGTTCCATACATCTGGAAACAGCTCGGCACCACCTGCCGTAACCTGCCGCAGGTACATACCATTGTCCGCATGATGCGTATGATCACCGAGATCGTCTGCCCGGGCGTTCTGCTGCTCGGCGAGGTTGTCATGGAGCCGGAAAAGGTTGTTCCGTACTTCGGAACTCTGGAAAAACCGGAGTGCCATATGCTGTACAACGTAACGACGATGGCATCCACCTGGCACACCATTGCAACGGCAGATACCCGCCTGCTGAAACATCAGATGGATATTGTGACGAGACTGCCGAAGGACTATGTCTTCCTGAACTATCTGAGATGCCACGATGATATCGGCTGGGGCCTCGATTACGAATGGCTGAAACAGTTCGGCATCGCGAGGCACCGCATAAAAAATATCTGAATGATTACTTCCGCGGCTATGTGGAGGGAAGCGATGCAAGAGGAGAGCTCTACAACGACGATCCTGTTCTGCAGGATGCGCGTCTCTGCGGAACGACGGCTTCTCTCTGCGGTCTTGAGGCGGCAGGCTTTGAGCAGAATGAAGAGAAGGCGGCACAGGCCATCCAGAGAATCGAAATGCTGAATGCATACCTCTTCATCCAGTCCGGTATTCCGGTCATCTACAGCGGTGACGAGATCGGCCAGGTCAACGATTACTCCTACAAGGAGAGCGAGGACTACGACCGCAGATCCGACAGCCGTTATATTCACCGCGGCCACTTCCGCTGGGATCTGGAACCGGAGAAGGATAAAAAAGGAACGGTACAGAATCGGATTTTTGCTTCGATGAAGAAGATGGAAGAGCTCAAATTCAAATATCGTCCGTTTGATGGGGAGGCGGATGTCTGGACCGAGGAAACGTACGATACCGCACTTCTCTGCGTCTGCAGAAAATCCGGCAATGAGATGGTGACGGGAATCTTCAACTTCAGCAACGAGGACCGTACCGCATGGATCGATATGGGAGAGTTCACCTGGAAGGATCTGTTTACCGGCGAAAAACGCGTTCTGCGCGGTGTTCCGGTTCCAGCCCGCGGTTACGCATGGTATTACCGCAAATGGGATTGAAATCCCTTGCGAAGGAAAGAAAAGTATGATATGCTTTGTAGGCTATCCTGCAATACAAGATGTGTGCAATAATGGGATAGATTCACGAAAACAAAGAAAAGGCGGTTTTGCCAGATGATAAAAACAATCCGCGGTTTTATGAAGCGCCTGAATGAGGACCATGTCGGTGCTTATGCAGCGCAGAGCGCGTATTTCATTCTTCTTTCCTTTATTCCGTTTGTTCTTCTGGTTGTTACGCTTGTAAAATATACGCCGCTGACACGCGACGATGTTTACAGCGTTCTGATCAATATGCTGCCCACGGAGTTTCAGAGCTACGTGGGCGGTATTGTAAATGAGATCTTTTATCAGTCCGTTGCTTATATGCCGATTACGATCATCACAACGCTGTGGTCGGCGGGAAAGGGCATTGCGGCGCTGACAAATGGGCTGAACAGCATTTATCACGTAACAGAGACACGTAATTACATCATCAACCGGCTGCGGGGCATGGCATATACCTTGATATTTGTCGTTGCATTCCTCACCAGTCTGGTGCTTCTGGTCTTCGGAACCCGCATTCAGAATAAGCTGACGGAACATCTGCCGATGGTGGCGCGTGTGACATCCTCTATCATGGGAATGCGTACCCTGATCACGACAGGCGTGCTGGCTCTTCTGTTTCTTGTACTGTATAAATGTATTCCAAACCGGAAGGCGAGCTTTAAGAGCCAGTGCCCGGGCGCACTGATCTCATCCCTTGCCTGGTCTATTTTTTCCCTTGCATTTTCCATGTACCTCGACATCGCGCTTGCGGCGTCCAATATGTACGGCAGTCTGACGATGATCGTGTTTATCATGATCTGGATGTATTTCTGCATGTGGATCCTTCTGATCGGCGCGGAGATCAACGCGTATTTTGAGGATAAACTGCGGAAACTGCAGAACGCGGCGATCGAGCATTTTATGGAAAATAAAGAGACGAATAAAGAAGCGGGGGGAAAAGTCAAGAGTAAATGCGAAAAAAATTAAATAAATTTTATTAGGCCCCCAAAAGGGCGTCCATTTGCTCTTGAAATACTGCACTGGCTGGCAAAAATCCGAGGATCTTCCGCGGGTAGTTGTTCAGCCAGTTTGTTATTGTCTGGATCACTTCGGCGCCGATCTCGTCGAAGTTCGTCCCCTTTGGCAGCCAGCGGCGGATCATCTTGTTGAGGTTCTCGTTACTTCCGCGCTCGTATGAGCTGTACGGGTGGCAGTAGTAGCACTTCGTCCGGGATCCCTCCGCCAGTATGCTGCGCTCTATGCCGGGGCAGTCCGCAAACTCGCTGCCGTTGTCTACGGTGATCGTTTGGAACACGCGAGGAAAAAGCTCGCCCCATTCCTTTTCCAGATCGTCGAGGGCTTGCACTACGCTGGCCGCGCTCTTGTCCGGGAGTTTGGCCGTGATCTCGTTACGGGTGAGCCTCTCGGTCAGGACGAGGATCGCAGCCTTGCCCGGTCTGGCACTCACTACAGTGTCCATTTCCCAGTGCCCGAAGGTGGAACGCTCGCCGATTATCTCCGGGCGCTTTTCTATACTTTCGCCTTTCGGCGCGCGCTTCTGAGTCTGTACCTTGTGGTAGCTGCGCTTCTTGTCACCCTTGACCGGGAGGTTTTTGTTTGTGAGCCTGAGGAAGATCCCCTTCTCGATATAACTGTAAATGGTGTTTTTACTCTTGATCTCTGTGTTGAACTGGAGCCCTTGCGCCTTGATTTCTCCCAGCACGGCCTCCGGGCTGTACTTTTCGTCTGCGATCTTGGTTTCTATATATTCAGCGAGGCGGTGATCGTTTCCGATTTTCAGGTCGGCGCCTTTGGCCGCAAGGTTGGCCCGGTATTTCATTTCGCTGAGGTCTGAACTGTATCGGGTTTCCTCTGTCCAGTCACTATTCCGGTGCGTGTACTGTCCGCGCTGCAGCTCGCGGTATATTGTGCTAATATGCACGCCGACAACTTCCGCGATCTCTTTCGGAGTCTTGCCGTCATTGTTCAGGGTTTCGATCCGGATCCTGTCGGATTTACTTAAGTGTTTGAATCTTCTCATGGGTTTACCTCCAATATACAAAAAATGAGGGGCAGCCGAAGCCGCCCCCTTGAATGTGTGGTGCTTATTTCTCATACTCTGCTAAAAGCTCGGACGTTTCCGCGTCTGTCACTATATCTGAGAGTTTACAACTCAGCGCTTTACAGATCCGCAGCAGCGTGGAGAGTTGCGCCTTGCTTATATCCCGGTCGCCCTGTTCGTATTTCTGATACATTCGGACGTTTACCCCGGCGGCTTCCGCGAGCTGCGACTGGGAGAGGCCAGCGGCCTGTCTGAGCTTTTGCAGTTTTTCGTTTTTATAATTTACCTTTACCGTGATTTCCATGTGTCGGCCTCCTTCTTGACTTTGTTGTAGCCGGTGGATATAATAAAGGCGGTGGGTGGGAATTTCCCACCGCCGAACCTTTAGGACTGCTTAGGTTTTTGATTTGGCTTTATTGTTATCGTGATCCGTTCCACCGCTTCACTTCTTAAAGCCTTTTCGAGAACTTCGAGCAGTTCTTTTGTTTGCTTTTCTTTCTGTTCGTCCACCGTTGTGCCCTCCTTTCGCTCTTTCTGTTTTCCTCCTTTTTTCTTACTCAGGTTTTCCCTTACCTTGTAATATTATTATACACCCATAGGTGTATATAGTCAAGCTCATTTCCTTTATTTTCGCGCTTTTTCGCATAAAAAAAGAGGCGGTTTCCCGTCTCATTTTTCATATTCCAGCAGTGTGCAAACTGGCACGCCGAGCACTGTCGCGAAGTAGCTCAGCTCGAAGTCTGGCACAACGCGGTCGCCGGTTTCGATCCGGCTCACTGCTTTCTGGTTCAGATTCAGCCAGCCAGTTGTAGCTTGGCGGCGAGCTGTTCCTGAGATATTCCCGCCTTTTCTCGGAGGGCCCGGATCGCAGGGCCGGAGGCGTTGCACGTTCCGTTCGTGTGCTTGTAGAGTTTCAAACTTTCACCCTCCTTTATCCCAAACATGACTGATAGCTTCTTGACTTTACCATGGCCGGCGCCTATAATTATCCCAAACATGACTAAAAGCGAATAGACGCGAAAAAGAATTAGGAGGGCATGGCATGGTTGGAAAGAAGGGCCCGTTCGGCGGGTTTTGTAATTATGGAATTTTTGGGATCTGGGGAAAAGATCCGGGGACAGGAAAGAAAAAGTACAAAAAGGTGGACGCCGTTTCGGAAGCGGCAGCAGTAGAGAAGGCGGCGACTCTTGGCTGCGTGGATCCGCAGAGTGTCGAGGTGATCCCATTCCTCCCGCCGTCTGAAAAGCAGCAGCGGTACGCCGCAGATCTTGGCGTTCGTTTGCCGGAAGGCTGCACGGTTGTGGACGCCACCGCGTTGATCAGCAGGGCGGAGAGTGGAAACGATCCGGATCCTGCTCCCGGTCTTGTGGAGTATGCTCAGAGTTGTGGCGTTTGCTTTTCTACGCTGGCCGGAGAGGGCGGCTTGCTTGACTGTATGGTTTGCCAGCTTCCAATCAGGGAGAAGGCGATCCTTTTCGCCCATGCGGTTGCTGCCAGCGCGGCCGGTTCTGGTCTGGTGGATCCTCGAAAAACTCCGCAGTATTTGAAGTTTTGCCAGTTTGCCGATCAGGTGGCGGCGGATCCCGCTCTTGCGAAGTCGGTAGAGGGCCGCGATCGCTACGACTTCCAGAAGCCAAACACGAGATCGAAGGCATACAAGGCGGCGCTGGCCTGCTTATAAAAAATAGCCCGGTAGGAGATAACACTCCCGCCGGGCTTTCTTTATGTCCTGAACATGTCAGGGGCCTATTCTGTTTTAGATTCAGCGGCCGGAGCTTCGGCTGCGAGCTGCTGCACCGCAGTAGTGGCGATCGTTGCCGCTACGCTTGCCGCGGTTGTTGCTGCGTCGGCCGTTGCTGCCTTGATCTGGGACTCGCTGGCGGCCTTGGTTTCTCTGCATACCTGCTCGATCTTGGTTTCGAGCCATGCGTCGAAGTCGCCGTAAATCTCACGGAGGGCGGCCACGGTTGTGTCGCCGAGGATCTCCAGCGTCTTGTTTTTGGACTTCTCGAAGGCTTCGAGCTGCTTCTCTTTGGTGAATTTGCCCTCGGCTTTCAGTGAGTCCGCGAACGTCTGGGCCGTGTAGGCCACGGCCTGAGCTACGGCGTCCACTGCCATGTTCATGTATTTGGTGGCTGTCTCATTGTCCAGATCTTTCTCGATCTGGCTGTCTGGCGTTTGAGCAGCGCCACGAGGTAGGCGCCACCGGCAGTAATGAGCAGGCAGAGGATCGGCGTCGCTGCGTTGAGGATCTGAGTCATAGCTTCGTTCATGGTGTTGGTTCTCCTTTCTGTTTTCTCCCGGATAGTACGGGCAGTTTTTACAGTCTGCTGCGTCGCACGGTGAGCCGTCCCACTCCACGAGGGAGCGGATCCAGATCACATGGACGGCCATGGCCACGATCAGCAGCAGGACACTGGCAGCCGTGCTCATTTTGAGACGTTGGCCGCGTCCACCCAGCCGTAGACATTGGACTGGCTGTCAGTGTGTACGATATGGTACGGGTGCTTTGCGCCCTTCACAATTCTGGTGACTTTGGCCGGGCCAGCTTTCGGAGATCCGGCAGCAGTTGAAGCTGCAGCGCTTCCGTAGTGAGGGCCACCAGAGAACTGAACCACGTCGCCGACTTTGATCTCAGAGCTTGCAGATCCGGCAGCGTTTCCGCCGTCGGTCGTTACGATTGCGTCGAAGTCCTTCGCTTTCAGCTTTTTGACTTCGGCGTCGGCGTTTTCTTTCTTGGAGTAGGCGCCGGTCTGTACCTTGTAGAAGCCGCCGGACTGTTTGAGAATGGCGTCAAAACCGGCAGCCTTCACCTTTTTGAGCTGAGCGTCGGCGTTTGCTTTCTGCTTATAGGCGCCGGTCTGGACGTAGTATTTCACGCCGGAACCGCCGGACGGGGTATTATTTCCGCCGGAGTTGCCGGAGTCAGTAGAGCCGAGCAGTGCGTTGATTCTGTCGGCGAGCTCCCCATATCTGGAATAAAGCCAGTCGCCGGGGCACGATTTATTTGCGAACCAGCGGTGCGCGGTGAGGACGATCTCGTTCGCCTTCGGCTCGTATGCGAGAGCCTCCTCCTTGCTGCCGAGCCAGAGCACCTTCGTTTTTCCGTTTCTCTTGCAGATGTCAGCGCAGAGCTTGATCAGTTTCTCATAAACTGCGGATTTCATGGCGTATGGTTCGGCCTTATCGCTGGCGCACTCGATCGTGATCGCTCTCTGGTCGTTTGCGTTGCTGGAGCTGCACCAGCTCCGGTTGCACTCGTCCACGATCAGGCAGACGCGGCCGTCGTACCCGATCCCGTAGTTGCAACTTGCGTCCCTGCCTTTAGGGAAGCAGGCACCGATCGTTTCGGCAGATAACTGGCCGACTACGCAGTGCGGTGTCAGGCGGTCGATCGAGTGGGTTCTCTTTCCGCTGTGGTTAGGGCTGTAAACTGTGCAGTCCACTAATGAACTATTGCTCATGGTTTTACCTCCTTGTGTGTTGTTGGTTGTCTTGGTTGCGTATTTATTGAAGTAGGTCTGCCCGTAGCTGGCCCGCTTTGTCTGGACGCTGGCGCTCTGATCCTTTGGCTGTTCATATTTGAGTAGCACGGCGTCGGAAGCCTGTCTCACGCTGGTGGCTTTTTTCAGTACGGCCAGCACCGTGGCGTAGCTTTCGGCGAGTTCTTTCCAGAGGAAGCCGAGCTGAGTTTCCAGATCTCCGATCGAGGCACCGGTAGCCTTGACATAATTCAGGAGTGCCTCCTTGCGGCTCCAGAATGTCCACTGTGCGAGGCCGTAGCCTGCGGAGTCATGCACGAAGCCGGTATACTTTCCGGAGTCCACCGCGTCGGTGTAGTCGTCGTCCGTATAGCCGAGTTTTTTCTCGTAGGTGTTCTGGAGGTTGTGAGGGTTGAGCCCGCTCTCCGCGAACAGGTTCCCCATGAGTCCGGCGGCCCCGTATGAGTTCAGGCCCTTGCCGGTGAGGAAATTCCAGATCTTTTCCTCGTTGTTTTTTCCAGTGAGTGACATGTTCCACCTCCTTAGAAGTCGTTGAAGTTGTCCGCCTCTGGCTGCACGCCGTTGGCGTTCATCAATTTGATTTTGTTTTCAGCCTTGGCCTTCGTGTAGTAAAAACCGGTCGCGCTCGCCATTTCAGCGAACACGGCCGGGATCAGGTAGGCGAGGGCTGAGGTGTCCATGGTGGAGTAAATAATCCAGCAGGAAAAGACGGTAATTAAGATCGTCACGATTGAAGCACCGCAGAAAATAATTTTTGAAAATTCCACCTTTTTGCTGGTGGCTGCAGCCTCTCTCATTCGTTTGATCTGCTTCCGGAGCCGACGGTTTTCGGCTGTCAGCTCTCGGATCTGTTCCTCCGGATCTGTTTCGGTTTCTACCGGTTCCAGCGTTTTCTCAGTCATGGTGTCACCTCCTTAGCTTTCATAAATAGATTCGATCCCCTGCCTCGTCAGGAAGTCCTTCTGCTCATGTTTGACCTTGGCGGCATAGTCGAGGGCCGCGTGCATATCACCGTTGCAGTGGGCGTCCGGGATCCGCTGCACAGCTCTGGCCGTGGCTTCTCCGAGGGCGATCGCGGCGTTTACTCCCTGCACTAAAAAAAGCTCCTGCTGTTCGTGGAGCTTTTCGCGCTTGTCCTGAGCTTCTCGTCGCTGTTTTTCTTCCTTCTCCAGTTTCTTGCTCTGTTTCTGGATTTTCTGCTCGATACACCAGAAGCAGAACCCAGTGATCGCCGAAGGAAGGCAGGCGATCAAAACTGATTCAATTCCCATTGTGTCACCTCCTGCGGCAGCTCTATGTCTGCCATTTCTTTGCGTTTGAAAATAATATTTTTCTCGATCCATTTCTGGAGCCCGTGAGTGAGCAGTGCCCATAAGTCCGAAGTAGCTCTGCATGGTCGCGTCTACCGCGTCGAAGTCGATCAGCCCGGCCTCGTACTCTTTCGCTATGTAGCGCATACGTGCCTTCATTTTCTTGACCGACTGAGCTGTCGGTTTGCGGTACCCCGGATAGATTCGGCAGCCCACGAAGGTGATCCCGTGCTTGACGAGTCCGATCGTGGTTTTGCTGTTCAATTCGAGGTGCAGGACTTCGTTCAGATACTTCTCGATCGCAGCTCTCCACCGGTTCAGTGTGGCCGCGTCAGGATAGAGTAGTGCCATGTCGTCCATGTATCTGTCGTAAAAATGGGCTTTCAGCTCGTGCTTGATATACTGATCCAGCTCATTGAGGCAGACGTTCGCGAGTAGCTGGCTCGTTAGGTTTCCGATCGGCATGCCTACCTCGAACAGTCTTTCAGACGGTGGGATCTCGTCGGCGGACTTTCCCGGAGGCAGTCCGAAGGGCGTATGGTCGCAATTTATAATCGTTTCCATAAGCCAGAGGTAGCCGTCCTCGTTCGGGAACTTCCGGCGGAGTATGTCGAGCAGTACCCTGTGATCCACCCGGTAAAAATACTTTGATACGTCCAGTTTCAGGTAGTACCATTTGCCCGGCTTTCGATCCACGAGCGTGCACCAGTATTGAAGCCGGTCGGCTGCTCTGGTGGTTCCTTTTCCCACCCTGCACCCGTAGCTGTGGTATATCATGCCATTGTCGAGGTACTGGTTTGTCTGGAGATAGATCGCCCACTGCACGACACGATCCCGGAAGCCCAGAGCCATGACGAGCCGTTTCTTCGGTTCATGGACGTAGAACTGCCGGTACCGGCCCACTTTGTAGGTGTGCCAGATCAAGTCGTTTTGTATGCTGATCAGGTTTTCCTCCAGATTCGCCGCGAAGGCGGTCACGTCGTTGCGGTACCACTTCTCGCTTGCTGCCTCGTGGTATGCGTCCAGAAGATTCTCCCACGAGTATATTCTCTCCAGAAGGGAGGGCTGGTTTCTTGGATCCATGTCCTCGTTCCTCCTTGTGTTGTCATAATAATGGCCCGCGTGTGACAATCCTTGGCGAGATCTTTCCGCTATGGCAGCCACGCCATAGGATCCGGATCTGCTTCTGTCCGCATAGCAGACAACGGCCAGCCTGCGCGGTTTGCTCGGTGTCCCCGGTGGCCTCCACCGGCAGAGCAGCACGAGCGTGTATCTTTGGCCTTGTCGGCCGGGAAATGCATCCCTTTTGCCTTGGTGTTTCTGCTGGGCCTTGGCCCTCAGAAAATAAACAAATAAGGCAAGAGCGGCACGGAAGCCGATGTTCGTGTTCGCATTGCTGCGGGAGTTGTTGCCGTTGAGGTAGAACACACCAGCGTTCGAACCGTTGTTCCAGTTGCCCCCGCGATACACGCAGCGCCTCCTTTATCTCGACACATTCCCCACGGCTTTACTCGTTCGACTTTTTCCAGCCGCCGAGCATACGCCCGATTTCGTTCAGCTCCTTGCTCCATATTTCGTGGAGCCCCGGAGAGATCAGGCGATCCTCCGGAGAAACTGCCGTGTCTACGAGAGAGCGCAGCACGTCCAGCTTGGTGTCCATTTTATTCTGGAGTTCTACCCGGCGCGAGCCTCTGGCCCTGTTGGCTCAATGCAGAGCTCCAGCATATCCATGAACGCCGCCGTCATGTGTTTGCGATACTCGAATTTTTCGGGTTTCCGCATATTTGCGGTGCGTTCGCTCACCCGGATCATGCTCCGGACGATACGCTGCCGCAGTTGCAAGTTGTCCATGTTGTTACTCATTAAAAGGGTAGAGGGTGGCTTGGTGGGCCACCCTCATGCCAGATTTTCAGATTGCCAGATTACCGGATTTCCGGGATATAAGCGGCACGGAAGCCGAGGTACGTGCTCGCACCGCCGCGGGAGTGGTTGCCGCTGAGGGAGAACACACCAGCGCTCGAACCGTCGCCCCAGTTGCCCCCGCGAAACACGCAGCGCTCGCTACGCCGTTATTCCACCACATGTAGTCGCCCTCGTATACGTCAGTAGTGACGTCAGAGTCCGGGAGAAGGGCGAGAGCGCGCAGCATAACCTTGGCAGCGTCTCCGATCGAGCTGTCGGCAGCAACCTGATAAAAGGCGCAGCTTCGGCTTTCATCTTTGGCGTTGGTGATCGAAGTAGAGTACGTCCACTTGTTGTTCACATAGTCCAGTTTTACGGTTTTACCGGAAACATGGGCGGAGCTGTCGGTCGTCTTGCTCTCAGGATCTACAAGGGCGCCGTCTGCGGCGTTGATGGCCTTCCAGCATGTGCTCGTTGCGTTCTGAGGGTTGTCCGGATCGGCTGCGTCGTTGTTTGCAAGAATCTGAAGCTCGCCCCAAACAAGGCGGATTCCTCCCTGCCATTCCCACACGTTGCCGTTCAGATCCCAGATACCAGCCATGGTCTTGTCGTGGCTCCATGAGATCGGGCCGGTGCCAGTTGCAACTCTCGCGATCTTGCCGCTTTCGTAGTAGCTCGGCACGGCTTTGTAATTACTTTCGCGACTGTCTTTGCCGTAGTTGTTGTTACCATACGGGAGGAAGCCGTTTTTCTTGCACCAGAGAGCGATCGCGGCCCATTCTGCGTTAGTGCTCAGGTGCCAGCCTGCGCCCTTGGCCTCGCAGCGTGCGCGTGCGGTGTCGAAGTTGATACTTGCGGTCGGATCTTCGCCCGGCAGGCTGTACGCTACGGAGTTGTAAACCTTGGCCTGATACTTGCCGTAGTAAAAGCCGGGGATTTCCACGCCGTTGACGATAAAGGCCGGGTGGGTGCTGTCATTTCCGCCGGTGAGCACGTCCGAGTTCTTAAACTTCGGGATATACACCAGAACGGAAGGGAGGTCGGTGTCGTCTGTCTTGACGACGTTGTTCGGGCAGATTATTTTTACTGCCAGATTGGTGAGGTCAAAATTTGCCATTTTCTTGTGCTCCTTTCTGCTTATTCAATGCTCCAGAGGATCAGCTTCACCTCTGCCATGTCGAGCGGGTTCTTTGTGCGCTCTACGGTCTGGCGGTTGGTATCGCCGGACTCGTCGGCGCCTTCCTCTGGTTCGATCGGTGTCTCGGTATAGGTTGCGGCCGGGATCTCGATCTGGGCCACATAGCGGCCGCCGGGCTGAGTACCGAGCATGAGATCACCGCCGCGATCCATGCACACGTCGAGGGTGCGGGCCTCGTCGCCCTGATACTTGGTAACCTTGACGCTGAGCGCGTCGTCGTCGAAGCTGAGACGGTAGCCGTCCTGCTCCCACTGGATCTTTTCGCCGGTGTTCTTTTCAATCACCTGCACGTCGTTGATTTTTGCCATGGTTTATTTACCTCCTTTGATTCTTAAAATAAGGGTGGCGCTCTCGGCGCTTCCGTCGTACTTGACTTTGAAGCCGTTGAGCTGCTTGTCGTAGATCTGGATCTCGCCGACATTTCCGGTGTGGGCCTGAATATCCACGTCCACGGTGTAGTCTGTGTTGTCGCGAGTGATCGCAAGGCTCACGGTCTTGGTGGAGTTGTTGAACGGATAGCTCGCCGTGTTTTTCAGTTCTACGACGTGGCGCTCGATCTCTGTCTGAGACTGGAGCTCTCCGGCTGCGATCAGGAGCATGGCAGCGGCCACGCTGGCGTCTGTGATCCCGCTCTCCATGTTGTTGAAGTGGGCGGCGCTCTGATCGGTTCCGGCCTGAATGACCTCGCCGCTATCGACGTCTACCACCTTGTCGAGCCATTTTGTTGCGTTATACATGTGTCTGCTTCCTCCTTCCTTTATGCTGTGACTTCATAGATCGGGATCGTGATCTTGATCATGGTTCCCTGTCCGGCCACTTTGTTAATAGTTCTCTGCTGGTATGCTGCCTGCTCCCCGTAGGTGTCGATCAGACGGGAGGCGTTGATCGTGCAGGCGATAGAGTCCAGCGTAGGGAACGTCGCCATAACTACCACGTTTTCGCCTTCGATCTTTTTCTGGTTGATCGTTCCGCGGTGCCATGTGCCGTTTGTCTGAGCCTCGACATAGGCGAGAGAGCGGAGCCACTGCTGCCGCCTTCGTCCCATGTAGGCTTCGCCGAAGTATGCCATTTTGTGCCCTCCTTTCGGTTTATTCCCCGCAGCGCTTAGTTCCGCATTTTACGAACGGATAGCAGAATAGGGCCGCCTTTTCGTTCGTGGCTGCTGCGCGTTTTATAACTGAGCCCAACGTCCCCGGCCGTGGAGTTATTCCACATTCAGGGTAGTTGTAGCGGAACGCCTCGGTGTCAGGCTCGGCTGCAGCCGCCTGCTTTATGACGGCGCCGAGTGTTCCGGGCTGCGGATATGTTCCGCAGGTTGTAGTCCCGGCGTGAGTGTAGCCGTATAGGTACGGCTTCACTTCCGGATCTGTTTCAATGCTCGGCTTTATTACGAAGCCGATCGTGGCCGTTCGCGGGTTGGTACCGCATTTCACAAAATCATAACGGTGCAGCTCCGTGTTTAGCGCGCACTCAATACCGGGATCCGGCCCCTGCTGCCAGTAATAGAAAACGCCCGCGATATGCGAGCGCACATTTTTGGCAGCCTGAACGGCGTCAACAAATTTATTAAAATTTTCGCCGTCGGTGTTCGCGTTTGTGGTTAGAGCCGCGAAGGTGTACGGGGAGTCGTCCATCTCGAACCACTCCATGACATAGCCCTCGCCGAAGTATGCACCGATCAGGCGCTCAACGGCCCACTTGGTACCGCGTTTTCTTTTGATCTGCTGCGCGAGCTTGATTGTGTTCCGCTTCTCTGTCAGGCTCATGCCTTCGGAGTCGTACCAGTCAATGTCCAGCTCCCACGCCATTTCGTTGCACTCCGCCTCTGTGAGCTCGTCCACCTTGTCCCATGTGCGGATTGTGGCCAGACGTTTGCCCGGCTCGCCTATGAGTTTGTTCACGGCCTTGCTGAGTGCGATCGCTGCCTCGTCGTCCTGCATGAAGGCGGGCAGCAGTTTTATAAAATCCATGTTTGACACTTTCATGCCGCCCATGCTGTCCACCTCCTTTATCCTTTGGCGATATGCTTCACGGTCTTTTTACCGGAGAACTTGGCCACGGTCGTGCTGTTGAGCTCGGTGTATTCCGGTTTGATGATCTGCACGCGGGTGGCTCCGATTAGATCGTCGGCCCAGTCAGGGCAGAGGATCCGCTTCCGGAGCTCGTCTGGGTTTATGTCCTGATTCAGTGTGGAGCCCTGCCAGTTGATATATTGATCAATAGCCCCGCCGGATCCTTCCACGTTCTGCACCACTTCGGACTCGTTGGCTTTAGTGGTGTAGTAGGTGAGTTCTATGTCATACTCGTGAGTTTCTGGAGCTTCCACCGTTACCATGTCAGTGAGAGGTCGAACGTCGTCCGCAGAGCAGGCGGCCAGCACGTCGGCCAGCACGTCCTCGCTCGGAATCTGTCCTCCGGCGCAGATCGGCACGATCTTGACACGGCCGTACATATTGCGGCCGATCTGGATCTTTACCGTCTCGGCTCCAGCGAGAGATCCGGAGAGTGAGAGAGTCAGAAGCTCGTCGGCATACTCGGCCGTATAGTCTGCCCCTGCTGTGGCTTCGGATCCGTCGCTCAGGAAAACTACCAGAGTGTCCGGCAGGAGATTGGCACCACCTTGGAAGGCGTGCCCGGCGTAGGTTTTCAGGTTCTGGTGATCGTTTCCTTTTCGGATTCCACCACCGCGTCCGTGACGAGAGAGTTCGCGGACAGCGCCCAGTATTTGTAGGCTTTGGCCGGGCCTGCGGTGCTGAGTTTGTTCTCAGCCTCTCGGATTCTCTCACGGTACGGTTCGTCCTCCTCACGGTCGCCTCCGCCTTCTGTTATGGTCAGGTTTGTTACTCCGTCGAGCAGTGGAACGTCGGAGACGTCCACGATCTCGGAGATCTCGCCCTCGTCTATGTTGTTGTAGTCCGTGCCGCCTTCCTCGGCGGTTGCTGCCACGTCCACATAGAGGCTACCTGCATAAAGCACGGCTGTGGTGTCTGTCAGGAAATAGTGAACGAAGTCACCAGTTACTCGAAGTCCGGCCGGTATAATAATATTAGAGCCCACCGCTTCGGTAACTGTGAACCGTAGGGTGGTAGTGGCATAGGTAGGATCGAGACGGATCACGTCTCTGTTTTCTCCCAGAGCGTCCAGAACAGTGCCCCTTGCATATCGGAGCATTTTCTGGCGGCAGGCGTCGTTTACTGTGTTGTAAACAGTGACGATCACCTTCGCCATGGTGTCGCCGAAGATTCGGCGCTCGTCACCGGGGTAGAGAGCTCGCCGACGCCGTTCTCTAATTCTTCCAGTATGTCGGTGTAGATTGTTTCGTCGGTTGTCTCTATGAATTTGAGCTCGCTCATGCGTCCTCGTCCTCCTTTCTTTGGATAATGTTCACGATCATGCCGAAGTCGCCAGAGAAGGCAGCCGCCGGATCTGAGGCGATACTGTCAGACTCCACGCGGGGCTCGAAGGTTTCCAGAACCCACTCCGCGTCAGCCACGGCCTCGTCGGTCGCGTTCGGTTTGTCGATCAGAGTCCCGTCAACGCCGCGCACGCGATCGTATGCGACTTCACCGCGGACGATCCTCAGTAGATTGGCGGCGCACACTTCCGCTCCCGTTTCCGCTTGCTCTCATGGCGTCACCTCCTTATGCGAGAGTTACTTCGGACAGATACACCCAGCTATTGATCCCGTTAGGGTGGCCCAGTAGCACCTTGTTTTGGCTGCTCTTGATCTGGCTCACCCTATGCTTTCGTTGTTTTACCCAGTTTGGTATCTTCTGGCCGGTTGCGTACCTGCTGCCGGTCGCTTCACATAGTCGCCGACTTTGATCGTTTTCTTTGTGGCCTTTTTGGCCGCTGTGTTGGTTGTTTTCTTGACGGACTTCGAGGCGGTGCTCGCTTTCACATTCAGCGCGGTGGTGCTTACCTTCACGCTGGTGGTGGCCGGATCGTATTCCTTGAATGTGAAGGAAAGAGTGGCTAGAAGCAGCCGCCCTTTGCCGTCCACCTTTGTGTTGCTTACCGCGACTTTTCGGAGCTGGAGCTTCGGCCCCAGTTTCTTGCCGCCGAGATAGAAATAATTCACTTTTGTGACGAGAGCCTTCCAGCTCTGGATCTCCGCCCATACGTCAACGCCTGCGCCTGAGTGCAGCACGGTGGTGAATGAGAGGGGGAAAAGCTCGGTGCCTCGTTCGTTAGTCGTCTTTTTGTCCTCGGTGCTGGCGTTTTCGTCGGCCACCTGCTCGTAGGAAAAGGCCAGCCCCTCCAGCGCGACGACTTGCTTTGATGATACGGCCCATTTTTTTGAGCCCCACTGTGCCATTGTTGGCATGGCTGTACCTCCTTAGTTTGGTTTTTTAGTGGATCCGCTGCCCGTTTCGACGCCTCCGTGGGTGTGCCCGCTCAGGCTTATGCCGCGAGCTGTGACGTCACCCTTCGGTACGTTGATATTACCGGCCGAGAGGTTCGGCAGGTAGCACCCCCATTCACCGTCCGCCCGGCCCAGCAGCAGCCCGGTGGAGTCGTCAAACTCCACATAAACCACCTCCGTGCCTTTTGAGAGGTTTCCGGTGGATCCGCGGAGGTGCCACGGATCGTGATCTTTGCGGTTGGTTTGGCCCCGGCGTCAGACGGTACAACGCGGGCCATATTTCCTGATATGCTGGCGATCGTGCCTTTGTTGATGTTTCCCATTAGTAGCCCTCCAGAATGTGCCGGAAGTAGATCGTGGATTTATTTCCGACAAAATCATGCCGGACTTTATACACAAAAACGGTACCGTCCACATGGTTGCCCTTGGCGTTGATAGTGTCAAAATGCTGGCGGCTGCATATCCGGTCATAAGCGACTTAGAAAAGTACCCGGAGCGGGCGAACTTGTTCGCGTTCGCAGTAGCCCCTTGGCGAAGCGTGCCGCCTCTGCATTGCTGGTTACCTGAATAGGCACCGCAGGGCGGAGCACTGAGCTGTTGGAGCTGTCGGCTATAAATTTCCCGGAGTAGCTTCCGCTTGCAATTTCGCAGGATCCGTACATTCCGCCCCGGTTGTCCTCATAGGAGAAAACGCCGTTTTCATCTACGGAGAGGCTACCGGCTGGAGTCTGGCCCTCTATGTACTGTTCGTTATACGCCAGCAGCTTGCCGTCAAATATAAGCATTTGGCAGCCTTCCAGAGCGCAGAGCCGGTGGAATAGGGCGAAGTCTGTCTCGTTGTCCTGTTTAATATACGGGTAAACCTGATCCATGCAGCCGTAGTTCTGGAATGTTAGTCCGTGATTTCCTGCGAACTCATTCGCCAGTTGCAGGAACCGGACGCCCTCCCAGCTTTTGCTCTTTTTTGTCTTGCCGCTTTTTGGCATGGACATGGCTCGGATCGTAAAAAGCCCGTTTTCTGGTTTCATGGAGTGCACGAACATTTTCCCAGTATCACTCGCGCCTTCTTTGAATTGCACGGTGTCACCTTCGGCCGGTTGCCACTTGCTCCATGTTCCTTGGTGTCGTTGAAGCGGATCACGAGGGTGTCGGCTTGCTTTTCTGCGAACATTTCGTGCACGCAGTAGTTCACCGACACATCCCCGTATATATCCACCCCGTTGTAGTAGAGGTTCACGCGCTGTCGCCCTCGCTCTCAGAGTCCCGACGCCACGGCGGCAGAGTTTCCGGCGTCTCTGCACCTTCGACGATTGGCAGCCGGAGGGCCACGTTCGCGTCGAAGATCAGCACGTCCGCATAGTCGGGGTTAAATTCTACGATATAGTGCGCCAGCATTTCCTCTCCGTACATTTCGAGGGCCAGCGCGTCGAAGGTGTCCCCCTCGCGTGTCGTGTAGTCTTTGTAGCCTGTTACTCTACGCATATTGAGCCACCTCCCGCATTTTTATAAATTCTTCCAGCCAGTCGAAGAACTCGGCCTCGTGGGCTTTGAGCTTCGCCATGAAGTCGTCCGTGTCGTCGCCGGTTCCTTCTGTCTGGATCTGTGGGCTCCATGTGAAGCCGGAGAAGTCGTAGTAAACTACCACGCCGCCACTGTCTGCCAGACTTCCGAGAGAGAAGTCGTCCAGAGTCAGAAGCCTTCCGGCCGTGCTTGTGAGTCCTTCGCCAGAAGATCCGCCGGTTGTGCTTGCAGTGTTGAACACTGAGGTGATCATGGTTTCCAGCTTGTCCCAGAGGGTTGCAAGAGGAACCACCGCCTCGGCGCCAGCTTCACCACCGGCCAGAAGATTGTTGCCTGCTGCGCCGAAAATAGTCGGGCGCGTCAGAATACCGCCGTCCTTGTACCACGAAATACCGAAGTGCGGTACGCTTGGCGGGTTGATCGAGAAGCTGCCGCTGATACTCACATGAGGGAGCTTTAGGTGTGGCAGGCTCCACGAGAAATTAAACTTTGATTTCAGGGCGCTGATCGCGTTTCCTACGGCGTCCCTTGCTGCCGACATTTTGCTGCTGATCGTCGAGTAAATACTGGAGAACTTACCCGTCACTGTGCTGAGCGCGGAGCTGAGTCCCGAACTCATGGTGGAAGTGATTCCACTCATTAAGCTGGAAACGGTAGACTTCGCGCTGCTCAGCTTGCTGCTGATCGTGCTCCGGACGCTTTCCCATTTAGAGGAAGCAGCAGAGCTTACGCTTGACCATGCCGAACTTGCCACGCTGGTGATCGTACTCGTTGCCGAGCTTACGGCGGAACGGGCCGCCGAGATCTTGCTGCTCACCGTGGAGCTGATTGTGCTCCAGAGAGAAGAAGCCGTGGTGCTTACGCTTGACCATGCCGAACTCGCCACGCTGGTGATCGCGCTCGTCGCGGTGCTTACTTTCTCCTTGGCTGCGTCGATCTTGGAGCCTATCGTGCCCTTAATTCCTTCCCAGAGGAGGAAGCCGTGGAGCTGATCGTGTTCCATGCTGCGCTTGCTACGTTGGAGATCGCAGTCGTCACCGTGGTGATCTTTTCTTTTACGGCGTCGATTTTTTCGCCGATCACGCTCTTGATAGTCTCCCAGATAGAGAGCACCGTGTCCTTGCAGTTTTCCCAGATAAACCGAAACGGCAGCGTGATGATCTGGAAGGCTGCGCTGATAATTTCCTTCACGGCCATGATCCCGACAGTCACAATGTTTTTAATTGTTTCCCATGCTCCGGACAAAAATCCGGTGATTGAGTCCCAGATATTCGTGAAGGTGTCGTGGATCTCGGTCATGGTTCCGGTAACGCTCGAATAAATTCCGGATAAAATTCCGGAGAAAAACGAGACGATCGCGTTCCATGTGTCCGTGAAAAATGTTTTGATTCCCGTCAGGATTCCGGAGAAAAACGACGAGATCGCGTTCCATGTGTCTGAGAAAAATGTTTTAACATTCGTCCAGACGGTTTCCCAGTCGGTGCCGAACCAGCCAGAACGGTGTCCGCCAGAGAGGTGAACGTGCTGATCCAGTTCTCGAAGGTTGCCACAACGAAGTCCCAGACTGCGCCGAAAACTTCTTGGACGCCTTGCCATACCATGTCCCAGTCACCGGTAAAAATTCCGGCGAAGATGTCAAACAGGCCGGTCAGAACGTCGAGCGCAGCACTCAGGATATTGCCGATCTGCTGGAATACGCCCTCGAAAATCGGAGCGAGAACCTCGCAGAAGCCGTCCCAGACTGCCTTCATTACTTCGGTTATGTCCTCGAACTCGAACCCCAGCGCGTTGAGCCTGTCCACAATTCCTTGCCCGAACTCGTCGAACTTGGCCTTGATTCCCTCCCAGATCGCTGTGACCTTGTTCCTAAATTCTTCGTTATTTTTCCATAAATTCGTAAAAGCAAGAGCCACGGCCGTGATCACTGCGATAATAGCAATAGCTGGAAGCGATACGCCTCCCAGCGCTGCAGCGAGTTTTACCAGCGCGCCCTTCGCCATTGTGATCTTGCTCGATATGGTTCCCCAGTTCATAGCTGCGATAACGGCACCGAGGCCGCTCACCGCTATGGTCACTTCTGGAATATGTCCGCCGAGCCATTCGATCGCCGGGATCACGCCGTTGGTGATAAACTGCACACCTGCGCGTAGCTTACTTTCCAGCGCGTCGTAAATTTTAAGCCCCAGTTCCTCGAAGGCGCTGTTCATTGCCGCCACGTCGCCGCTGAGGTTGTCGTTCATAATATTGGCCATTTCCTCAGCGGATCCAGTAGCTCCGCGGAGTTCTTCCTCGTACCCGGCGATCTTGTCCATGCCTTCGTTGAGGATCAGGTTCAGGCCCTTGGTGGAGTCTGCGGTAAAAGTGGAAGATAGCGCGACGGCTCGTTCTGCGTCGCCCATTCCATTTGTGGCGGCTTCCACTTCTGTGAGAATGTCAGTGAGATCTCGGAAGTTGCCCTGTGCGTCCATTACTGCCACGGAGGTTTCTCCGATCTTGATCGCGCCGTCCTTCATTCCGTTAGTTATGTCTCGCATGATTGCGGCCATGGCTGTTCCGGCTTCTGAACCCTTGTAACCTTGGTTCGCCATTCCTTCGAGCAGTGAGGTGACGGTTTCGACGTCCTGTCCGGCTGCGTTTAGGTTGGCTGCGCAGTTCTTGTAGGCTTCGCCCAGTGCTTCGGCCGTGGTGTTGCTGTGACTTTGTGCGTAGGAGAGCAGATCTGCGAAGTATGCAGCGTCTCCTGCTCCATAGCGAAGGCGCTCAGGTAGTCCGTTACCATGTCGGAAGCTGCGCCCAGTTCCATGCCAGAAGCTGCGGCCAGATTCAGAACGCCGCCCAACGCACTTGTAGACTGATCAGCGTCCCACCCGGCGAGACTCATGTATTTGAGCGCCTCGGCTGCATTGCTGGCCGAGAAAACCGTGGTGGCGCCGTATTCTCTGGCGCAGGCTTCCAGTTTCTCGAAGTCCTCACCGGTTGCGCCACTGATTGCCGATACCTCGGACATGGTGCTGGTGAAGTTTTGGCCCAACTCTATGACGTTTCCGGCCAGATTTTTGATACCGTCCACCGCTCGCATGATCGCGTCGGCTGCGAGATTTGCCAACGTAGCCTTGAACATGGTGAAGCCGTCGTCTGCCTTTTTGGCCGAGCTTTCGACTTCCTCCAGAGAATTGTCCAGCTTGTCCGCTGCGTACTCTGCGTCTGAGAGCTTGGTCTTGTTCTCGTGCAGCTCGCTGGACAGGTCTTGGATCTGCCGGGCGAGTTCCCGCGCTTCGTCGCTGGTTTCTCCCTGTTCTGTTGCAACGTCAACATAGCGCTGCTTTAACTGCTGGAGGGTGTCCTCCTGCTTGGAGATTGTAGAGCGCAGCGTTTCAGCTTCTCCGCCTGCGTCGTCCATGGTTTCGGACAGGGCGCGGGCGGCTTTCTCTGCCGCGTCCAATGTGCCGCGATTTTCCGTCAGTTCACCGGACAGTTCTTGGATTGTACTCGCGAGCTGTTCGGCTTCCTCGGTTCCTTCTTGGCCGGTCACAATGTAGTCGGCGTAGCCTTGTTCCAGATTTTTGAGGACTGTCTCCTGCGTGCTGATCTTTGCCGCTAACTGTGCGGAGGCACCGGCGGCTTCGAGCGTTTCTTTGCTCATTTCCTCCAGACGAGAGACGGCCGCGTTTATGGCCGATTGAAGGGAGGGGCTGAGGGATCCGGCGATCTCTATCGTAGATTGTAGAGTATGGTCTGCCACGTCCTCACCTCCTTGTGTGTTTTGGCCTCCTTATGTTCAGCGGCCGGTTTTTCTCAGCGCGTTTTTTTTCGGCTGCGAGATCCTCGGCCGCTTCTGCATACTCTATGATGAAGTCAGTTACTCGCTTTTTTTCGAGCTCTGTCGTGCTGGTGTGGTAGACTCTGGCGTAGTCTCGGTAGGCTCTGCGGAGTCGTTTTCCTGTGGTTCCGGCTCCGATTTCAGCATAAAATTTCGGCCGAGGGCCATTACCTCCACAACGTCTGCGCCCTTCATGCGCTCCAGATCGGAAAAGTCATAAGTCGGATTCACGGCCACGATCGCAGCATAACCGAGGTAGAGATGGAGGCCGAAGTCGAACTCTGCCGCTGCGGACACGGACAGGTTCTTCATACCTGCGGCCGCTTTTCTCTTTGCCTCAGCAGTTGCGAAAAGCACGCCGTCGATCTCGTTCGTGTCGTACTTCATTTCTGTGATTTTGTCCCCGTTGATCATCACGGGATTTTTCAGTGTGAGGGTTCCGTTCATTTTGTTCTCCTTTCAAACAAAAAAGAGCCCGCCAGTGACTTGACCGGCGGGCCGTGGTTATTTTTTGATTACTGCATTAAAGCAGGTTGTTGATCTGGCTCATGTAGTCCTTGCCGTTGATACGGAGGATCTGAGCCAAACGGTCAACGCAGCAGATCTCGACGCCGTTTGCGTAGATCTGGAGCCTTGTCACGTTGTAAGTGTTCTCGCTTCGGTTGCGCTGCCAACTTCGACGCCCAGCTCTGGGAAGGATCCCGGCATAGTACGCACAAAGGCCTTGCAGCCTTCGGTTGCGGTGGATCCGTCGGATTTTACGACATTCTGAACCCAGCGGAACTCGAAGCTCTGCTTTTCGAGGCGGTTCATGCGGCGCAGGCCGTTGTCTACGCCGATCTTTGTAATGGAGAGCTCCATGTTCTCCAGAAGTCCGATCAGCGGCACAGTCATGTTACCCATGGCCTGCACGTCAGCGGTTAAAAATTCAATACCGGGCAGAGTGAAGGCGACGTCCTTCGCCACCAGAGTGCTGTCCGCGTATACAGTGTCGGCCACTACCGGGCCTTTAATATCGAGCCATTTTGCCATTGTTCTGCACCTCCTTATTCAGTAGCAAAAAAGGACTGGAAGCCTTCGTCTGTGTAGCATACGCGAGCAGTGCCAGACTTGAACGGAGGCGTGTTAGTTACGGAGAAGTCCCAAACGAAGTCACCGTTCAGCATGTTGCTGGTAGGGTTCGCGCTCTCCACAAATTCCACGGACGGGGTACCGATCAGGGCGCCGATTCCCAGAAGGGTGTCGAGCTTTTCCTTTTCAAAATTCAGCACGCTGTCCTTGTCCTGCGGAGTCATAGGGCTGTCGATCTCGGTTCCGTGATCCTTCTGGAAGCTGTTCGTGATATGCTCCAGCATACGGATATTTACGTCGAAGATCGCGCGGGCGTCCATGCTGCCATTGTACTTGTACGCAGCAGTATGAGGGCCCCACAATACCCAGCGGCCACCCCAGAAGCAGGCTGTCGTGATTCCTTTCTCGTTGAGCTTGTTCGCAGTTTCCTGATCGAAGCCGCGGTTCTTGGAGTCCTCGCCGAAATACTGGCTTGTGGCCATGATTTCCTTGTTAGACGGAGACTCGAACGGAACGCCGTCGTGGCTCAGGTCTACGCGCTGCATAGTGGCGGCGCCTACTGTGGACAGCCAGAAGATCCGGCCGCTTCCGTCCTTAATCTTCGGCCAGTATACTTTCGAGAACTCGCTGGTGTAGCCGTTGTCAATGGCCCATTTCTGAGCCTTTGCGAGCGTGTCGATCTTGGTACCTTTATCCTCCAGCGGAACGTCGGCGTGAACGAAGCCGTCCCAGTGGCCGTTGAGTTTCTGGATAGTGCTCACCATAGCCTTGTATACGGCCGGGATATGGCTCCAGCCCGGAGCTGCCAGAATATTGAGCACGACGTTGTGGTACTGATAGAGCAGAGCCATGGAAGCCAGTCCGGTATATTCTCCGGTTTCGGTTTTCTCTCCGATAATGTCGGCCTCCTGCACCTTGGAAGTGTCCACGGTGTCGAAGGTTGCGGAGAGTTCGGCCCCGTCAGCCGCTTTGAGCAGCGTCACGGTTACGGTGTGCTTTGCCATGCTATAAGAGAGAGCATAGTCCACGCCCTCGGCCTTGTCAGCGATCGCGAAGGTGTCGAGAATAATCTTGTCGCTCTCAAACTCTGCCTTGCCGTCTGTGAAGGTCAGGGCCTTTGTGGTTTTCTGTGCGGATTTATGCACCGCAGGATCGAGCACGTTCACGATATAGATCGGGCCTACATTTCCGACGGTGTTGTCGAAGTGCTCAGCGAACGCAGAACCGAGGGTGAATGTTTCCCAGTCGTCAGAGTAGCCGACGAGGCTCTGGACTTCGCTCATATTGGTTACTTTTACCGGCATATTAACGAGATCTTTGTCAGCGTAACCCCTGATCAGGTTCACCGGTGCGGTGCCGATATACGCGGCCACCACGTCGGCCTGAGTGACGGAAGCCACTTTGCTTTCGCCGATTTCGCCATATGCGCCATGCAAATATGCCATGTTTTAGTCCTCCTTATAAAAATTCTTCGTATTCTTTCGGGATCGCCGGAGTCGTTCCGATTTCCAGCGCGAAGCTGATCCAGCTATGCCAGTACGGGTAGTAGTCCCAGACATTGCCGTCCTCTGTGAACGGGCCGAACTTGATCCCTTGCTCTTTTACGAGCCTATGGCCTGCGATATATTCCGCAGTTTCGATCTCGCGGAGTACGAGGTCGGCCAGATTGTAGCAATCGCGCCAGCCGTCCATGTTTCGCGAGTATGTTTTGGCAGCTTCTCCGGTATTGACGTAGTAGGAGTAGCCGCCGGTTGCCTTCGCGTTTTCGCGAGGGTTGAAAATCTCCCGCCGTGTTGGCCGGGATTCCAGCAGGCGAGGCAGAGCCGGATCTGGAGCTGCCTCTTTTTCTGAATAAGCTCGTCGCTTCCTTCCATGAGCTGCACGCAGACGGAAGGGATCGGAGCGGCCACGTTTGGCGGCAGCCGATCCTTTCCCGGAACGTATAAAGGGAACGCCGCGGGGTTTACCATAACAACGTCGTAGCCGGTGTCGTTCCGGTAGTCGTCCGGCAGTTTGAGGGTGATCTTGCTGCATACGTTTTCAGTGAGCCAGCTCACTATTTTGTCGATACTGTTTACCAGTGTCATGCTGCCGTCACCTCCTTAGCTCATGCGATTCTGACGAACCGCGATCTGTACGAGTCCCATTTCCGACGTGGTAGTGACAACGATCACCTCGCGGCCGTCCAGATTGAGAAGGCGGCCGGGATCCAGATTTTCTGGAAGGTCGGAGGCTTTTCCCATGATTACCATGTCGGCCTCGTCCATTCCATGAATACGGTTGTCGCCGATTTTACTCAGCTTGGCCATTATGTCGCTGTCAATTACCACCGGGACTTCCTTCCCTTCGATCCGGTGAAGGTCTGCGAACTCGTCCAGATTCAGGAAAACGTCCGAGAGATCCTGCTTTATTTGGTCTTTAAAGCTCACGAGCTTACGCCTCGGAAGGTTCCGCCTCGATTTTTGCGGGGCTGTCGGCTTTGGCCTTGGCTGCTCGATCAGGGCGATCACTTCCTTTTTGCTGCGGACTGCGCTCGCGTCTACGCCATACGCTGCTGCAGCTTCTCTGAGCTCTGTCATGTTCAGGCCGTTGTATTCTGAGGAGGCGCTTTCCGGCTCCGCCTCATACACGGCCACGCCAGCCTCCACCAGCTCAGCCTCGCGGGCTGCGTTGATAGAGAAGGCGGGAGAGTGTTTCGTCATAGGTTCCACGGTTCCGTTTTTAACGAGCCCGTAGGTGCCTTTGATCATTCGGATCATGTGCTCACCTCCATTATTCCGGATCTGCTGCGTTCAGATCCGGGAGATCGTCGCCGTCTGTGTCCTCGTCATCAACCATGCCGCCAGCGTTTACTTCTGCGGCTGCGATCGCGTCCACATAATCGGCTTTCTTTTTGCAGCCGGTAACGTCAACGCCGAGATCCCCGGCGAGGTTCTGGAGCTGCTGGATCGTCATTTCTTCGAGCTGGCTCTTTGCAAGGTGGCCGGTCGCTTCCTGCTCGTCCGCCTCGTCTGCTTCGATTGCGCCGCCGACGTATTCAGCGACACCAGCAGAGACGAAGTGTTCCGCCTGAGTGTCCTCGCACTCAAACGGGCCATCCGCTGCTGTCATTCTCTTGTGGGCGTGCTTGGCGTCATAATAGCCGACGGTTCCCACTGTTACCCTGATTTTTCTCATGGTTTTGCTCCTTTCTACTCGGTACGCTTAGTTGATAACTTTCGCCACGCTGAACGGGCACTCGTTGTTAGGCATAGGCAGCGGCGCAGAGCTGAGAGTGAGCTCGCGGGTGTTGTGAGCAGCGTCGCTGATATACTTCGGCACGTTCACGCCGGTGTAAGTATGGAACTCACCGTCGGCCTGCTCCACCTGAGTGATCGCGCCGTAAACAGTACGGCCAGCAGCCGGAGCGCCTACCGCGATCATGCCCTGCGGGATATACTGCTTTACAGTTCCGTCCAGCTCGGTGTATGTGTCCTCATAAGTGAGGAAGTCGATCATTCGGCCCTTGATGTTCAGGCGGGCGATCTTGGAAGCACCGGCAGGCAGAGTCTCAGGATCTACGCCTCCGATATTGTAGTTGCGGTTGTCGAGCAGTTTCAGGATCCACGGATTGCGGAGGAAAAGATCCGCAACGTCTGGAGCCATGAGGCACTCAGTCGCAGGGAGCCCTCTTTTGCTCAACATGGAGATCATGGCGGCCACGTCGTCGATCATCTGCTTGCCGCCTGCCTCAGTGTCGGCCCAGTCTGCGGAAGGGGTATATTTTGCCGGGTTGCTGGTGCCGTCATAGTAACGGACTTCCTTTTCCTCGTAAGTGCCGAGGTCGTTCGTGTACTCGTGCATAATGCAGCCGTTGGTGAAGATTACCTCGCAGCCATGGCCTCTTTTCTGCGGGTGTTCATGTCGCGGAGTTCGTCGAGATCTCCGAGCATGATCACGCCCTGTCTCTGGGCCGGAGTCAGGTTAGTATAAAGAGCCTCCCCGAAGCCTCTCTTTTTCAGGTCGTCAATGGAGAGTGGGCGCTTCGGTGCAATATACGCCGGAGTGAAGCGCTTCATGGTGTAGCCTTCGCGCAGATCGTGATTCCGCCCTTGCGAGGTGCTACAAAAGGTGCCGCTTTCTTGGATCCCTTGCGGTATTCCACCAGCACGTCGTCAGTGGCGAACACGTCAGAGGCGGCGTTAGTAGGGAAATAGCGATCCAAAAGGAAAGAGTGAAGCGGCGGGAGCTGCTGCACGGAGGCAAGCAGTGTGTGGGTATCATAAAAATTAAAAGCCATTTGTCTGTCCTCCTTGTTTTTTTAGTATGCTACGGCGTCAGAGAGCAGGATTCCGGCAGAGCGGAGCGCTTCCTTGTCCGTTTCACTGATCGCATGGCTGTTGTCAGTGATCAGGCTGTTCTTGTTAAAATGGCCGGTACGGTATGCAGTCGCTACCGCGTCGGAAGCGGTTCCGACTTCCACGTCGTCAGCCAGCACGCAGTTGGCTGTCAGTGTCTCGTTGCTTTTCGCAGCGGTACCGAGAATTACACGCAAGCCGTCGCCTGCGGTACCGGCGGAGAGTGCCAGAACAGTGCCGCGCTTGTAGGTTTTGGCCTCGGTGGCTTCCTTGCGGATCTTCACGGTGAAAACCTCTGCGGGCGGGTACTGGCCGTTGATCAGGTTGTCGAAGCCTACGGCCCCGATCGTTTCGTCGAGTCTTTTACTCATTACTTCGTACCTCCTTTGGTCTGGTTGTAGGCAGAAACTACCGCCTGAATGTCTGCTGCGTCCTGTTCCTGAGCGTTTGCAGGTGCGCCGCCGTTAGGTGCTGCGCCTACGTCTGCGGCTCCGGATTTTGCTCCCTCTGCCTGATATGCTGCGAGGAAATTCTGGCCGGACGCTGCGCTGGCCTGCATAACACGGAAGCAGAGCTCCTGAGCTGTGCAAGGGTTGTCGCCGTACTTGGCGTCGTGTACGAGCTGCTGATCCGGGATAGAGGCGGCGATAGAGTCGATCTGCTCGATTCTCTGGCGTTCTGCTGCCACGGCCTCACCGGAAGCGTTCTGCGCTTCGGTTCTTGCGCTGGCCTCGATCTGGGCCACGATCTCCGGGTATGCTGCCCTCAGTTCCTTCTCGTCCATAGGTTTGTTACCTCCTTCTTTTTTTGCCGCCTTTGCGGTCGGCTTCTTTTTATTTGCTCCGGGCTTTGCAGCCGGTGGAGTCGCGATTGCTTTCACCGGGATAGTGCCCGGCACATGCTGGAGCCCGTCAACATTGTGGCGTACTCCATTAACAAAAAGCACCTTTCTGTCGGCGCTCATGCTCATTTCTGGATCGTCCTCGTCCTCTTTGATTGCGTCAGCGAAGCCCTTCTCCAGAGCTTCGCGGCCGGTGAACCACGTCTCCTTGGTCATCATGCTGCGGAGAGTATCGACTTCGATCCCTGTCTTGCTGTTGTAGATCTCGGCGACGGCCCGCTCGCTGGCGTCCATTCCTTTCATAAGCTGCTTCATGTCCTGCATGTTCATGTAGTCCCAGAGCATAACGCTTACGCCGTGGATCATAATCAGGGAACCGGGGTACACGGTCACTGTGTCGCCCGCGCACATGATAACGCTCGCAGCGCTGGCCGCGATTCCCTCGACAATGACGTTCACCTCACCGCTGAGAGCTTTCAGCGCGTTGTGGATTGCGATCCCGGTGTAGAGATCGCCGCCGCAGCTATTGAGCTTGACGGTGATGTGTCCCTTGTCTTTGACTGCTGCCAGATCCTCCATGAAGCCCTCCGGCGTGATAAAAAGGCCGGGCTCCGGTTCGCCTGTCCACCAGTCAACGGGCTGCTGGCTCATAACGTCGCCGTAGAGAGTGATCTCTCCCTCGTCGTCGCCGGTGCTGGCCATATTCCAGAACTTTGTCGTCGCGGGAGCTTGTGGAGCAGCAGCCGGGCCCATGATTAGGCCGCTATGTTTGGTTTTCATTGGCTTATCCTCCTTGTATGGTTTGCTTTATCTGCTCGCCGATCACGAGACTGCGGAGAGCCACCGTGCCCCTCTTGCGAGCTGTTTCGGGGTTGTGTGGATTGTCGTCGCCTTCTGGCGGATCCTGTTCGCCGTCCGGTTCCGCTGTTCCGGTGCCGCTCTGGTGCGGATCTGGTGGATTGCCTCCGAGCTTTTCGTTTTCACGTCTGAGCTGTTCCACATTGCTGTCCCATTGGCCACCGTTTAGGCGGATCGTGCTCTGCTCGTGAGTGGAGAAGCCTTCACTGCACGCGAGGATCTCGGCCGTGATTTCCTTCACCGGATCAAGCTGTCCCTGAGACGGGCCGAGCCATTCGCTGCCGAGATACGCGGCGCGGATCGCTGGATTCTGGAAAAAGCCCGGCGCATATATGCGGCCACGGGCCACGGCTTCGCTCATCCACACTTCATAGCATGGGCGGCAAAAGTCGTCCGCCAGCCATTCGCGGCGCATTTTGAACGCCTTCCACGCTTCCAGTAGAGCAGCACGGCTCGCACTGTATGAGGCGTTGAAGGATTTCAGGAGCAGATCGCTGGGAATTTCCAGCGCGGCGCCTACTTGTGCACTGATCGCTACGGCGAATTTGTCGAAGCTGCCGTTCGGGTGCGTCGGGTTTGCAAATTCTACGCTTTCGCCCGGCCCCATGACATTGATCTGGCCCGGCCCCATGCTGTACTCGTTCGGGTTCCGCATTTCTCCGGGTGGTACCGGATCCACCTCATTGAATGGCATTTCATCAGTCGGGGCTTCTGTCTTAATGAAGGCAGTGTAAAAGCTCTCGACGACTGCGGCCATGAGTTCGGACTCGGTATACCTGCGAAGCTGCAGCAGCGGCTCGATCACCTGCGCGAGATAACTCACGCCGCGGTACTGATCCGGGCGCTCTGTGTCAATGACGTGGAGCACATTCGGAAGACCGGTGCTTTGCTGGTATGCCAGAACGCGGGCCCATTCAGTAACCGGAGCGCCGAGCTCATACGGGTAGTTGCTGCGTATGTGATACGCTACCACCATGCCGTTCTTGTCTACTTCCACGCCGTCGTATATGGTGTTGCCCGTTTCTGAGTTCTTTCCGGTCGTGTAGTAGAGTGTAGTCCCGGCCCCGTAGTTGTTCGGGGTTGCGATTCTGTCGGACTCGATCAGGTGGACGCGGAGAGAGTAGGGGAGCAGCCGAGTGGTTTCGTACTGCTTGATCAACCCTATGCAGTCGCCGGAGAGCAGCCACGAGATCAGCGCGAGCTGCTGGAGCCCGTAGAAGTTATTCATGCCGGTGGCGTCGCAGGCTCTCTTGTTGCTGGCCCAGAGGGAAAACTCTCGCTCTGTTTCTTTCTGCCACTGTTCTGCCTGATCCGGTGAGAGTCCGAGCACTTCGCGTCGATCCGGCTTTTAAGCCTGAGCCCGACGCCTACCACGTTTGTGCGGTTGGTTTTGATCGCCGAGGTAGCGATCGGCGCGGCCATGTATAACATGCGGGCACGCTGTCGCATGGTGTAGTTGTTGAAGTCTATGTCCTCGTGAGCGGATCCGCTGGGAGCATTGAAACCTTTCACGGCTTTTTTTCTCCAGCTTGCGCCCGCCTCTCCGTAGCCCTTATTCTGAGGGCGTACGTTATCCGGGAGATATAGTCCCCTCGTTTGGTCGTACTTCGTTTTTCTCACCTCCTTGCAAGTAATTAAAAACGGCAGCGGCCGCGGTATCTAAAGGAGCGAAAATGTCCCGCAGTCGTCGCCGTAGTAAAGCCAGCCGATCGGCCAGCGTTTACCCATTTACCAGTCGCGGGGCACTACCCCCACGGCACGGCGAGCAGATCCGCCCGCCAGTTCGGCCTCCAGCTCGCGGACTCGCTTTTGCAGCTTCGCGATCATGTCCTGAACGGAAGCGAGCGAAGTCTGGTACCGTTGCAGGTTTCTGGAGCCGATTGTGTAGAGCTGCACTCCGTCCTTGCTGAGCATGTCAGCCTCACGGGCCAGATACGCACTGAGTCGCGTCCTCGTTTCTGTGAGCTCTTGCTGTATGGTTTCTTTTGATCTCATGGGTTCACCTCCTTACCACTCGTCGAAGTAGTTCCGGGCTGCCGGTTTTGGCTTTCGGCGCTGCGCCGGTTTGGTTTGCGGCGTTTCTTGGACATTTTTCAGACGTCGCTCCACCGCGAACATGTCCGGATCTATGATTTTTAGCCCGGCGTTCGCATAGTTTCGGCAGTCGAGGGCCTCGTTCCGGTTGTGTCCGGGGATTTTTACCCAGTGCCACTGGTTGCCGCGCTTTGTTTGTGTGAGCTCCAGACGCTCGGAGAGCAGGCCGTTGAAATAATAGGTATCGTAGCCGCATGACTCGTGGATCGGGAAATGGCAATATTTCGGGCCAGCTTCCTGAACCTTTAGGCTCGACATGATCGTTTCTTTTCCAGCGTCAACGCCGAGCGTGTAGAGCCAGCAGGTGATCCGCTTGTTGTCCTTGATCGGAACCTTTGACGGAGGCGTCACGAACGGGATCCCGTCGCCGCCCTTGCCCTTGATAGCAAAAACACGCTTGTTTTTACGCTCACGGCAGCGAGTGTATACCTCTTGGGTGTAGTGGCCGCCGGAGTCCACGCAGGTGATTGAGATCCGCAGCCCTTTTCCGTCATTGAAGCGGTAAACGTGATCGATCACGTCGTCGAGCTGCTGCCATACCTCGTCGGTGTCTGGCTTTCCCATGATGTAGCCCTTTTTTATGCCCCACGTTTCACCGTAGAAGCCATGGCCCACGACTTCATACTCCAAACGGTTGTCCTGAGTATCTACGCCGCAGGTGAGAACGAGAACGCCCTCCGGAACTTCGACGGGAGAGCCGTCGGCATTGGTGCCGTAGTCCTCGCGCCGGGCCAGCATGGTGTCCTCGTCGGCTATGTCGCCGCGATCCTCCCAGAGCTCACCCAGCAGTGTGTTGTAAACTACTTTGAGCTTTTGCGGATCGTCCTTAGCTTGCAGAAATTTGAGCGCGATCTTTTCCCACGGAGTCCATGGAGAAGAAAAAGCGTTCAGCCAGAAGGAACGGACGCCCTCGTCGTAGGCCGCCGGGTTCTCGGCGATCCACTTTGCGGGCTGCTTCCGCATTTTTTCCTCCGGTACTATGCAGCCGCAGGAGGGGCAGCACCATGTAATCGGGCCCACGATCTTGTACGCCTTTTTCCCGCGGACTTTGGCCACCGTATGTTCAAAGTGTACGCGGTCGAAGGTGATCTCGCCGTACTCTCCACACTCAGGGCACTGGTGGCACCAGCGTTCCTGTGTTCCGAGGTAGTAGCTGCTTTCGATATTTGAAGCGCCTTTTATGGTCGGAGTTGATACCTCGACGGCCTTCGCATTGTAGAACGTGGCCTGTCTGGCTTCGGCCAGAGCCCACGGATCACCCTCAGCACCGGCAGACACGGCCCAGCGGTCGCGCTCGTCGCGAGAATGTAGCGGGCGGGAGTGGAAGCCAGAGCGGAGGCACTGTTGGATCCTGTGATCGTGAGCATACCGCCGGGGAATGACTTCTGGAGGATTGTGTTCCCGGAGTCTTTGCTTTTGACGTCGGAAACTTTCGCCCTCAGCACCTTGCTGTCTCGTATCATTGGAGCGATACGGAGGCGTGAGAACTTTCGGGCGTCGTCGAGGGAAGGCTGGACGAACAGGATCGAGCCGGGATCTTGGTCGATAATGTAGCCGATTATGTTCAGCTCCAGCTCAGATTTTCCCACCTGAGACGCTGCCACCATTACGATCTTACGGATCTTCGGATCCGTGAACGCTTCCATAGGTTCCCGCAGGTACGGCGTGCGCGAAGTGCGCCACGGGCCAGACTCCGCGGAGTTCTCCGGGGATAGGCGGCGGTGTCTATCGGCCCATTCGGCCACCGTCAGATCTTCGGGTGGCTTAAAGTTGCGAATGGCCGGTGCTATGGCTGCGTTGAGTTTCGCGGTGGATTTTTTAGTCGTCGGCTTCATCAGCGGCCACTATAACGTCGCTCCAGCCTTCACGATCCCGCACCCGCCGCTGATATACCGCCGGATCGTAGTTGTAGTTTGCGAGCTCGTTCAGAATTTTGTAGCACTCCGCCCGGATCAGTGCCGAGGCTTCGTTGGCGCTTGCCACCTGCACAACGTCCATGGCCAAACGTCCGGGGAGTGCCATTATCATGCTGCGGACAGTGTAAACGAGGTCATTCGTCACGGCCTCCACGTCCTCGCTGCGGTGCATTTTGCCTTCGAGCTCTTTCAGTTGCATGGCTGCCATGTCTGCCTTACTGCGTTTCATGTCAGCCTCAGCCCGCAGCTTCTCCATTTCAACCTGAGCGGTGTCGGCGCTTTTGGCCTCTCGGCCGTTGGCTTTGTCACTCAGGTAACGGATGTAAGATTGCACCGTCGGAAGCAGGTCGAACATATACGGCCGCTTCTGGGCGGCTGGAATAATTCCCTCTTTTGCGAGCTGCTGGATCCGGCGGTCGGTGACGCCGAACAGCTTCGCAATAATGGCAGCGTTTTGGAGATTCTGCTTGCCCTCCGCCATGGCGCCACCTCCTTTCTTTGAGGCAAACGAAACGAAACGGCCTGAAAAAATTTTTCTGAGTCTGCGCGTGTTTTGGGCTCGCCAGCACCGCAGGCGTTTGGCGGCCCGGACAGTACCTTCGGGCTGCGGAAAAATTTCGGCGCGGTTGCTCGGTCGAGTTGCTTTGCCTTTTGCTTCTTTGCTTTGGTCGCTTTGTTTCGCTGTTCTTTGTTGCTGTTGCTTTTGGTTTCGCTTTGGCTTTGCTGTTCGATTGCTTCGCGCTTTGCTTGCTGCTTGGCGCGTGTTCGTTGGCTTGGCTTACTTCATAGCCTGCTGGACGTGGTGGGTGAACCTCTTTTCCAGTCCTTCGCTGATCATTGTCTCGATCGTTTCCTTCGCTCGTCCGTCGATCATCTGGGGGACTGATAAAGTGTGGACAGCTTCCAGCGGGCCGCGCCCGGAGCCAGTTCTTTGAAATGGAATGGCGGGCACCTTACCTGCCCCATGAATGTGTTGTCCGGGAGTCTTGCTCGCTGTCCTTTAATAATCTGGGCGGTTATCTGATACGGTGCCGGTGTCGAACCGTTCCGACTTCTGGGGAGCTGTTCAGCATTTGGCCTGGAATTAGGATAGTGTCCGGCGGCGTTTTGTTGGCCTGCTCTTTGGTGACATTTTGAAGTGTGTCGGCGTCAGCGTGCGGCCTTTATATTCCAGTGTCGCCCCGTCAACAGATACCCCCGCAACATTTATGTGGGTGGCCCCTTTCTTTTTTTGAGGCCCGGCACTCTTGATCGCGGCAGTATCAACTCCGTAGTGCTGGCGGATTCCCTTCGATACCCACGCGGGCGCTCTGGAGTTGAAGTCGGAGACAGTTCGCTGGATCGCTACCTTGCCCCCGTTTTCGAGCTTAGCGATCTGCTTTGCCAGTTTGGCGCCGTCCTTCATGGTGACAGTGAAGCGCCGCTGGTGTGCCTGCCTGATCCGGAGTAAAACAAATTACTCATGCGTGCCCCTCCTTTCTGGTTTTGGGTATAAAAATACCGCCTTGGGTTTTCCCTTGGCGGTAGTGGTTGGTTATTTTGTTTTGGTTCCGTCCGGCGCGAACTCGTGGAGAATATTGTCCGGTGTTTCTATTCGGATCATGTTCCCGGATATTTTGGCCGAGAACTGGAGCGTCGCGCGTCCTTCGGAGCTGTAATGGATCTTTTTTCTCCAGCTCGCTGCGGTGGAGAGGTTGATCAGTTTAACATTGACGGCCGGGATCTCTTTGTCGTTCTCGTCGTAGTCGCTGTCGGCGTCGTATACCACAACGCAGAACTCAGGGGTGAGAGCCCATGCGTCGAGGATAGCGTCCCCGCAGAGTTTCTTCGTGGCGGTTTTTCCCTCGCTCAGAGTAAAGAGAGTGCCTTCGTCACTCAGTGCGTAGCCGATTCCATCGTCAGTTATAACGGCGTCCTCTATGAGTTCCTCCGTCTTTCTTATCCGGATTCCGCTCACCTTTGTTGCGATCGCGATCCCTTCGTTTGCGTTTGCGTCCATTCCCGTGAGAATATAATACTCTCCAGACTGAGAAGCCCACGCTTTGTCAGCGTCGAACCACTCCTTGCCGTTTCTCGTGAAAATACCCGGCTTGCCGTTTCTTTGTGAGATCTCCCAGCTTTCTGCCTTGGTTCCGTTATTTAATCCCATTGTGGTGTCCTCCTTATGGCTTAGTCATCTTTGGGATATTATACAACGGAGCGGCGGCGCTTATCAATCCTCCGTCCGGAAAATTTGCACCCCTCCCAGTTCTTTTCTGAGGGTAGGCACATAGGAAAAACCGCCCGGATCTTTATCATGTCCCCGGACGGCTTTCGCTGTTATACAGAGTAGCACGGTGGTTTATCCCCTTTTATCCCTTTTTGTCCCTTTTTATCCCCCTGTGTGCTCGCGAGCGCTCCGTCTGCGGCTTTCTCCTGAGTGTGTGCGTATTTCTTCGGGCACACAAAAAAGCCCGCCGTCGGCCTTACTGTGGCTTCTGGCGGGCGTTGTTATCCCTGTTCTTGTTTTGCTCTGTATATTTTGGCCAGCGATTGAAGCGCCGAGCCGTGCAGCTTGAATGTTCTTTTGAGGTAGCGCTGCTCGTGTTCGTCGTAGTCCTCCCGGCTACCATGAAGGGCGGCACATACTGTCCACCAGTTCGCTGCGTCGAAGTAGTGCATTTCTAACACGGTCTGCTCGTCTGGCTTTTCCATTTCGGAGATCAGGGCCTCCAGTTCGCTGCGTTCCTGATCCTCGTCTGCGATCATGCGGCGGATCGTTTCCTCCAGTGTTACCTTTTGGATCACTTGCCGTTCTTGTTTGCTGGTTCCGTCGCCACCGCCTCCGGATATTCCATCGAAACTCGGCGAGGATATGGAGCCCATGACGGCCTCCAGATTCTCCAGCCGTTCGATCTGGTTGTCGATCCTGCGGTGGAGTGCTGCGTAGCTTTCCAGCTTTTTCTTGATCTCGTCGGTTTCCTTTGGCTGTTTTGCCTCACTGTTCTGGTGCATGGGTTCCACCTCCTTTCGCTGGCTTATTCCGTGAACATTCTCTCGAAGTGCTCGCGGCCCAGCTCTTTGCCCTTCCTGAACAGTCGGATCCCGGTCGTCTTGCCGGTTGTCTTTATGTAGCGCTTTACGATCACGTCCACAAATGCAGGCTCCATTTCCATGACATAGGCAGGCTGCCCGACGCTTTCCGCAGCGATCAGAGTCGTGCCGGATCCTCCGAAGGTGTCGAGGACACCCTCGGCCCACTGTGTATTGTCCAGCAGTTTCTCCAGTATTTCCACCGGCTTTTGTGTCGGGTGGAGTTCATTCCCGGAGCGGGTGGCTTCGATCACATTCCCGTAGCCCTTGTGGTTGTCCCATGCTGGCTTTGTCCTGTGGGCGAACATGACGAGCTCATGCTGAGCCTCCAGCCGTTACCCATTCCCGGTGTTTTCTTATTCCAGACGATCATATTCCGGATCGCAAGGCCCGAAGCCTCGACCAGATCCCACAAATAGAGCCACATTCTCCAGTCTGTGAAGATGTAGGCCACCTTTATGTCGGTAGCGGAGAGGACGGCCCTCATCAGTGTTTGGTAGCCTCTGGTGCTGAGGTTGTCCGAGCTGATCGTTGGTGTTTTCTGCCCGCCGTTTCCGTCGGACTGTTTTGTCCCGATACTTCCGACGGACTTCCCGGACTCCTGAAAACCTCCGGAGCAGTACGGCGGATCTGTGAGAAGGATCTCCGGGTGCTTTCCGTCCAGCAGCAGGCGCATGGCGTCCTCGTCCGTGGAGTTGCCGCAGACAACGCGGTGGCGTCCGAGGATCCAGAGGTCACCCTTCTGAGTGATCATTCCGTCGCCTTCTGGAGCTTCCGGGATCTCGTCCGGTTCTGTGAGGTCATTGTGCAGGGCTTCGGCCAGTCCGATGACGAGGCTTTCCACTTCCTTGTCGGTGTAGCCGGTCAGCTCCATTGGGATCTCGCCGGTGTCAATGTCGGCGAAAATGTCAGCCAGCAGCTTGTTGTCGATCTCTGCCAGCTCTGCGATCCGGTTGTCAGCCACCAGATCGGCGTATTCCTCGGCCTCGTTCGTGTAGTTCTGGTAGTCCACCGGCACTTCGGTGAGTCCTTCGAGCTTGGCAGCAGCGAGGCGGCCGTGGCCCTTTACTATGAAGCCGGAGCGCTTCGACACTGTGATCGGTGCCCTCCAGCCAGTCTGGCGGATAATGCGGCCGAGCGCTTGGATCTGTGCGTCTGGGTGTGTGTTCGGGTTCTTCGGGTTGGGGATCAGCTTCTCAATGGCCACGATCGCGTCATGGGCGCAGAATACTGGTACCCCTCCGGCGGTGGCCTTTGGCTGTGCTTCTGTTTTGTAGTCCATTTATTCGTCCTCCCTTACATACTCCCCGGCGTCTGCTGGAATGAGTCCGCACTCGAAGGCGCGGCAGATCTCCAGCTTTGACGCTCTGAGGATTTCGTTTTCTTTGCAGCCGGTGTTCCAGCATTTTTCACATATTTCTGGCATTGGCTACTCCTTCCGCGGCTTCGGCGCGTTCTGTACATTTACGGTGTCCAGAGTGCGGGCTGCTTTCAGTATTCTGCGGCGGTAGTGCTTCCAGCTCTCGTCCTGTTTCTTTACGACGCCATAGATCGGGCCCACATTGGAGAGGGTGAGCTGTTCCATGGTTTCGTATTTCGGTAGACTGCGAGGGGAGAGCCCCAGCTTTTCGCGGATCCTTTTCTCGTAGTCGGTGTTGTTTTCGCCTTTATTTCTTCTAATACCATAAATGGGGCCGACGCCGTTTAGCGTGAGCCCTTTCATGGATTCGTCCAGAGTGTGGGAGATCTTTCTCCTGCGATTGTATTCCCTGATCTTTTTCTCGGTTCGTCCGATCCAGATCAGGAGAGCGGCCACCCAGAGAGTGATCAGCAGCAGCGCGGTGGGTACCCACACGAGCCCGGCGATCACCACTGGCCAGCTCATTGAAATAATGCCACAGGCTTTCAGGATTGCCAGCACGGCCACGCCTGCGAGTGTTGCCAGTGTGTAGAGTATCGGCCAGCCCATAGGCTTGTTCTTGTTATCGTCCATTTCGTCCTCCTTTTCTTTTAGCTGCTCGTCTGGCTGCGCGGTTCGGTCGAACCGGTTCCCGTCTGATAGGCCAGAGGGAGAGTGGGGCCGGTTTTTCCTCCTGCTCCGCAGCATATCTCCGCCGATCTTGTGGAGTGCTTCTGAGTAACTCAGCGCGGTGCTTTCCGCGAGTCTGCGAGCTTGTTTTTCTATGTCGTCGAGGTCACACTCCAGATAGAAGGCCAGCACTTCTGCGTATTTCCTACACCTGAGTGCCTCCAGCACGTCCCATGTTATTTTTCCGTCGGGGAAGTAGTGCCTCGCGTCTATTTTGAGGGTGTAGAGCCCCTCTGTGTTATTTTCTTCTTTCACGCTTTGCCCTCCTTCGCTGTGCGCGGTTTGGGCCTTCCTTTCGGAACGGTGACAGGAGCCCAGCCTTGATCGCGCACTCAGTACAGAGCATTTTCGCGCCTGTTCTTTGGCGAGCCGGTCGGCTTCCGGGTGTTTCCAGCATTTCCGGCCGCATGTCGGGCACTTCACGGGCTCCCAGTCCGGGTGCTTGGCCTGCACGTCGCCGTTCAGGTTCTTGTCCAGCGGGAGGCAGAGGATCCCGCCCCGGTCGGTCTGCTTTCTTGGCGTCAGATCGAAGCCGTGAGCCCGGAGCTGTTCGCGGGTGTTGTTGGTGCTTTCTTCCTGCTTTACCTCCAGAACTTTCACCTTGTCCAGTGGCAGGCAGAACGAGCCCTGCGGCTCCCATTTCTTCGCCTTCCAGTTCTCTGCGAACTTCTCCAGCGTATCGAACAGACAGAGGCCCGCCTCGGTTTCGGTCTGGAATACGGTCTGCATGACTGCCTCGTCCTCTGAGTCCTCCCAGCCGTAGAGGTGCCAGCTCTCGCGGTTGTCGTAGTCCCACTGTGAGAACCAGAGCACATGGCCGTCGATCGGCCAGCCGGTGCCGGTTACTTTTCCGGTGATAACTTTCGGTTATATTCCATGATTTTGTCCTCCCTTAGAAAAATCTATTTAATGAGATAATGAGCACGATCACGGCCACGAAGGCGATCGTGATGTTCTGCTGTCTGAGTCCGTCCTTTTCTCCGATAACTCCAAAAAGCAGGAGAGCAGCCACGAGGGCCAGCACTATGTTTATGATTAGCATGTTCTTGTCCTCCTTTGGTTTGCCGGGAGAGCTTGGCCCTCCCGGTATGTTCCCGACATTTATGTCGGCCACATTATGCAATAATCGTGATCTTTTCGCGTTCCGGAACGTCTGCCAGTGCTTTGACGAGGTAGTTCTTCACATTGTCCACCGCCTGAGACTTCCAGAGGCCACCGTCAGCAGCCACCAGCTTGAAGGCGGGAGCTCCGCCGCGTCCTTCGCTGATTCTGAACACGAAGTCGCTCGCAGGCTGCGGAACTTCCAAAAATGTGCGGTACGGGATCAGGTTCACCGGGTTAGGAACGAAGGCGGCGTCCTTTGTGGTCACTCCGGTTTTGATGATTGCCTGCTGGCTTACGCCGTCGTCCGAGAAGGTTCCCTGCTGTGTGTTTACGATATTGCTCGCCATAATGGTGACGGCTTCGCGGTCGTCTGTTTTCTGGAAGCATGACTGCATGGCCACGAGGAAGCTCTCCTGATCATATTCGCGGCCGTATTCAAACTGCGGCAGCAGGGCGTTGACCTCGAACAGAGTCTCGCGGTCACGCTCAGCCAGCAGCCCGGAGTAGAGCAGCACCTTTGTGGCGCTTACCACCTGAATGATCATTCTGTCGCGGAGTTCCTCGCGGCTTTCCTTGATGTAGTCCACCAGAGAGGTGAGAGTGGTCGCTTGATCGGCTCGGCCTTGTCGGCTGCGTCGTAGCGCCTGAGATCCTTCGTGCAGTATGTCCGGCCGTTGATCTCGATTGTTTCCGGCTTCTCGGCCTTTACGGCCAGTCCTGCGATATATGCGATTGCTTCTTTGATTCCTTCCATTTCCTTGTCCTCCTTATGCTTCTTTTACTGGTGCGATTTTTACCACCTTCATGTTATTGCGTCCGCCGGTTGTCTGGTGGTCGTCCGCGGACTGTCCGGCGGTTTCGTACACCTCGCCGGTGTCGGGATCGTAGTCACGGCCCGGAACTAATTCAGCAGCGGCAGCAGGCGCCTGTTTCCCCCTGTTTTTGAGATCCAGAGGCTTTCCGGTCGGATTCTGTCCCGGTGTAGGAGCTGCAGCCGGTGTTTCTTCTGGTTCCGGATCCTGATCGGCGGCCGTGAAGTCGGAGAGATCCATCTGCCCGCGGATCTGGCCGTCATATTCGGCGATCTCGATCTGGCCGGTTCTCATATTGACGCCCATCACCATTTGCGTGTCGATCGCTTCGGTAGCTGCGAGCTTTGTCGTGACAGCTATCTGGGTTCCTACCATTTGGCGGGTTTTGTTCGGCGTAAATTTAATATTTACCGTGATCTGGCGCTTGGTGGTTGCGTCTGTGTTCGGATTCTGAATGTTTTCGGCCACCTGCATGAGTGCCTCGTTGAGTTTCTCGGCGAAGGCTCCGCCTGCGAGAGCTTCGAGGTTGATCTTTGCCTGTACTTTCTGCTTTTTCATGTGCTTACCTCCTTACCGCAGCCCATACGGCTGTATTTTTTCCGGTTCTTTTACTCGGTTTCTTTCCGACGACTTCCAGAACTCCGGCGCCTTTTAGCTCTGTGAGTCTCGGCGCCACGAAGTTGCGGTCGTAGTATTTCAGGTGGCCAGCAGCCACCAGCTCGTCGGTGATTTCTTCCACGGTCATTGATCGGTTTCCGAGGGTTTCCAATATTAGCTTGCAGCGTTCACCGCTGCGTGTTCGTATGCCGTCGTAACTCTGGCGGCGTGTCTGTTTAGTGATCCCGTCCATGGTTTCCTCCTTTACTAAAAACAAAATGTAAGTTGTCCTGTTTCGTCTGCCTGCGTATTCACTGGTACGGTAAAGCCTTCCCAGTGCTCATAAGCGTGCCCGGTCAGGCACTCAGCCGCTAAAATCAGCACATTTATGTCGCTGGCGTTTTTCATCCATGCGTATTCTTTCACATGCTGTTTTATTTGTTCCAGCAACGGGAGCAGGCCGTCGGCTTCGGCCGCCTTTTCAACGTGCCGGGCCCAGTCTTTGATCTCGTATACTCCGCTTGGCGTTTTGTACGTTTCCACGCCTTCTGTGATTTTTCTCCCCTTCTGATCCTTTCCGACCACCGTTGCTGTGAATATTCTCGAAGATAGTCTGGTGTAGTTCTCGATCATCTGGCCACCTTCTTGGTGGTTGCTTTTCTTATGGGGCAGTTGATACCGTTATTCATGCACGGATCTGGGGAGGTCATGTGGTGCATACAAATTTTTAACGGTTCGCCCGTCTGTTTGTTTATGAACTTTCCGCTCAGCATGGCGCAGGCTTTTGAAATTACAAAAGGCCCGACTCTGCGGAGCTCGCAGTATTCGCATTTCATGGCGTGCCTCCTTCCTCGGTGTAGTCGATCTCCACACCTTCCAGCAGTTTGAGGATCCCGGCGATATATTGCACGCGGTACGGTTCCAGATCTTCGAGCTTCATGTGTTTGCGCCCGTAGATCTGCTTCATGTCTCGCCATACTTCCCACGGTACCCGGTAGAAGTTTTCCAGCCCCACGCTCACCATGATGAAGGCAGCAGCTCCGAGCTTGTGGTGCAGCGTCAGACTTTCCACCTGCTCAGGAGTGAGGCGGCTCTGGTCGATCTTGTCGCTGTCGGTGTGTTTCGCCTCAAATACCACGGCCCGGCCACCGGTGAGCGTTCCCTTGAAGTCCGGCTGCCCGGCTTTGGTGTAGCAAGCAAGGAAACGGCCCTGTCGGTCTGGCTTCCTGAGTGGCTTCATGGGCTCCGGAGTCTTTTCAACGAAGGCCACGCCCTTGTCGCAGTACCAGTTCAGGCTTGCGGTGATCATATTCTCGAAGTGTTCACCGGCTCGCTTGCTCTGGAGTCCTTTCTGGCTATGCTGCACCCGTGCAAGGGCGGTGCTTGCTGTTGGATCCGGGTAGCCTTCGCCATTTCTTCCCGGAACCGTGTCCCAGCTCATTGATCTACCTCCGAGTCTGCGCCTTTGTCGGCCTCCAGTGTGATGTCGTGGCCGGGGTGTCGTCTGAGCTCGATCGCAAGGTCTAAGATCATTTCGCCATTGATCCGCACGGTGGTGGATTCAATCGCGGCGACGCCGTTCAGGTGCCCGACGTGAGAAGGGAGAACGATCAGTGCGTCACCGATCGGAGGTGTTTCGGCTTCGCGGTTTCTGTAAAGCTCGGCAGCGTCCCGGATCGGGATCTGGTGCTGCTTTGCGTATTCGATCTCGCTTCTCATGCCCTCGCTCGGATTCTCGATACCGTAAACCCAGAGCTCGTCACACATGGCCAGAAGTGAGAGGCCCATGTCCATGCCCGCGGCGCGTTCCTCCTGCTTGGTGTCGTCAAGAAACTGGGTAAAATATACATGAGGCGCGATCGGGATCACGTCGTCCCAGAGCTCGACGGCTTCGCGACAGTAGCGCTGGGCTTTTTCTATGTTCTTTTCAACGTCCCCGCGGCACGGAGAGCAGATGTAAACCAGTTTTTTTCTCATGCGCTTGCTCCTTTCATGGTTTTGCTCAGCAGCTCATTGTATAAATTCCGGTAGAGATCGCGCTCGGTTTCGAGCTTGATCTTTTCAATGTCTGGATCCTGCTGGACGATCTGGAGTGGCTGCTTGCTTATTTCTTTCAGTAAATGTTCCGCTTCTTTGGCTGCGGGCTTCGGATCCATGAAGTCGATCCCCAGAGAGATTGCCAGAGCAGAGTCCACGGCTGTGAGCTCGCTCTTTGTCAATTTTCCGATCAGCGTCCCGATCCTTTTCACGCTTACGCTGTTTACCTGTTCGCATAAGACGGTAGAAGGGGAGAGTGCGCTCCGGATAAATACATGAGTGGGGAGGTCATTCTTTGGTTTGGTGGTCATGTATACCACTTCCACAACCTCGCTGTTTTCGTTGTTCTTGTCATTGGAGACGATCACCGCAGGACGGCCGCCTCTCTGCTCGCTTCCGGTTTCCCGGTATGTGCTTTCAATATAATAAATTTCACCGCGTTTCATGGTTTGGCTCCTTCCTGAGCAGCCTCAGTGAGTCGCTGCTCTTGTATTTTGCAGGTGTCAGGGTTAATCTCTATCCCGATATAGTTCCGCCCTTCTTTGAGGCTGCGGCTCCTGTGGTTCCACTTCCTGAGAATGGATCCAGAACCGTGTCGCCCGGTTTACTCCCGGCCAGTATGCAGATCTTGGCCAGTTCCTCTGGGAACGTGGAGAGGTGGGCGCCTTTATATGGCCGTGTGGCGATTGTCCAGACGTCCCGGCGGTTTCGTTTTCCGGTTTCATTTCTCTGGAGCCGTGGCTGCCTCGATCCACTTCGGCGCTGTTGGCTTTGGCCTGATCGTGAGTGTAGGCAGTGCCGCCGCGGAAGGTTTTCGCGTTGCCGCGCTTCCGGCCGGGCTTTTTCGGATCGTACCCGACGGCCAGCTCCTTGACGGCCTCGGCGTCGTAGTAATAGGCGGCCGCTTTACTGAGTAAAAAAACATACTCGTGAGATCTTGTTGGTCTGTCTTTGGCACTTTCCGGCATGGCGTTGGGTTTGTTCCAGATAATGTCCGCCCGGAGGTACCAGCCGTCACTTCTGAGAGCCAGAGCCAGCAGCCACGGATCCCGATCAGATCCTTGCGTTTGATCCCTCCGTCCTCGATATGCCTCGCGTAGCTGTCGCCGATATTCAGCCAGAGGGTGCCGTCGTCTTTCAGGACTCTGGCGACTTCCCAGAAGGCTTCCACCAGCTTGCGGATGTATTCCTCCGGAGAGCTTTCGGTTCCGAGCTGATCGGCTGCTCCGTAGTCTCTGGCGTTGTAGTAGGGCGGTGAAGTTACGCAGACGCTGCAGCATTTGTCCGGCAGCTTTCTGAGTTCCTCCAGTGCGTCGCCTTGTAGGATCATCCCAGCACCTCCCCTCTGAGTTCGAGCTTCGTCTTTTCGGCGATCTGGTTATCCAGCCGAAGGGCTCCGCGGGTGAGCGCTGCTATTTCCTGCTCTTTCCTGCGGCGTTCGCTTTCTCGGTACCCGATCAGGCGTTGGCCTTTGTCTGGAAGGGATCCGGCCACGTTGTCGATCTTCTCAGTTAATTGTGCCGGTGTCATGCTGCGGGCCTTTTCCCGTTCGTACATTGGCGTGTACTGTTGCATGAAGGCTACCCGATCCATGCCGGGCTTGCCGCCTATGTATGCGCTGCGGTGCATTTCCCAGAGGGAAGTCCAGCCGATTGACTCAACGGCCCGCGCCACCAGAGGCGGAAGCTGGCAGGAGAGATCTCCGTGGTTGAATTGTCCGGCGCTGTACATGAGGTCGCTCACGGCCAGCCATGCCTTGTCCGGCTCTATGAGTTCCGGGTGCTGGATCTCCAGCATGATCTCCCGGATTTCGGCCACGCTCGGCGGCCATTTGTTTGTTGCAATGTGTTTTTTGACTGCCAGCGCTACGATCCCGGATTCGTCTTGTTCAAACATCATAGCCCAGAGGTTCACCGTGGCCTCGATTGCTTTCGCGTCCTTGAACTTGTCAAAATTCGGGTAGGCGGTGACGACGATTGCCACCAGTCGAGCCGCGTCTGCTTTTGTCATATCTCGAAGCCTCCTTCCTCGTCTGCAATTATCCCCGCGAGCACGTCCATGGTGTCAGGTTTTCCACAATTTCCACCCGGTCGCTGTTGATAGCTTCCGGATCCGGCAGGTGGGAGAGGTTCGTCGTCCCAGCGTCCCTGATTGATCCATGTTGACGGGTTGGGAATGAAGCGGCCACCTTCTCGCAACCATTGTTCCGAGGTTTTAGCTGTTGCCACTGCCTGCATGATCTTCTCGAACAGTTCAGCGTCGGGTTTTGCCTTTTCCCATGCCTTCTGTGCTGCTTTCTTGCCGACTTTCTTCGGGTATGCAGTCCAGAACTCTGCGAAACGTCGTTCCTGAGCGCTTGGCTGCTTCTCGGCTGCGGGGGTTATGGGGGTATCCCCCTTATTTTCTGGTCTATTCTGGTCTACTCTGGTCTGGTCTACTCTACCTGCGGTCTTTTTCTGGTCGCTCTTGCTTGCGTCCGCAGACTGTCCGGCGGTCGTCCTCCGGTCGTTTGACTTAGCAGCAGCGCGGCGGGCTCTCGAACGGTTTTTCTCATTTTCTCGTTGTTCGATCAGCTTTCCGGTGTACTCGCTCCAGTCGTGGATCTCCAGAACGCCGTCCTCCGTTACGTCCAGCAGAGACGCAGAGGTCAGGGCGGCCACAAATTCCTCCGGATCTTTGTCCCACTGGGCCGCTCTTGCGATCATTCTGTCGGATATTCCAGCGAGGGATCCGTCCGGTGCGTTATCAATGGCCCAGAGCCAGAACGAGATCAGCAGGCCGAGCATGTGAGCCGGTTCAATGTCGAGCTCGTCAGCAGCAGCCAGCACCTTGCGGTGGTCTTTCAGTTGTTGGTGAATTTGGATCCATGCCACTGTCGGCACCTCCTTTCGTGGTTTGTTTCTGGTTTGGCCGTAGAGTTCCGCCGGTCTGTCCGGCGGTCGTCCTTCGGTCGGTGTTATTAGTTAAAAGGAAGCTGTCCGTCGTCCGGTATGTCCATAAATCCGTCGTTGTTGGCGGGCTGAGGATTGCCATTTGCGTTGCCTCCGTTGCTGTCTGCGAAGTAAATGTTTGAGGCCACAACTTCCACGGCCTTGCGGTTCTGCCCGGTTTTCTCGTCCTTCCATTTACGGGTGGAGATCCGGCCCTCAACTACGATCTGGCGGCCTTTGGAGAGGTAGCGGCCGCAAAACTCGGCGCGTTCTCTCCAGCACACGATCGGGATATAGTCCGGAGCGGTGTCTTTGTTCTTACTCGGTACCTGCACGGCGAGGTCGAAGCTCGCCACTGGTGTGCCGCTCTGTGTGTATCTGATTTCAGGCTCCTGAGCCAGACGGCCCAGAAGCTCCACATGATTAAGCATTGTCTTGTCCTCCTTGCTGCTTTGCGTTGTCCATAGCGGCGCAGGCTTCGTCGTACTGGGCCCGCGTCAGGTTGTGCGGATCCTGCTGTCCGTATTTTTTCAGGATCCATTCGTTGATCGACTGCTGAGAGTACCCGGCGTCCTCGCCTTTACGGTAGAGTCGGGAGAGCTGAGCGTCTGAGAGTGGTCGTGCGGCGCCTGAGCGCCCCGTCTGGCCATTTTGTGCTTGCGGCTGGGGGTTTCCCTGCCGATTCCCGTTCTGAGCTCCTGTGTGCTGTTTCTGGCTCTGCTGAGGGGGTTCGCTGCTGTGGTCGCTCATGTCTGGATCGTCGTCGCCCTGATCAATGCCGAACTTCTCAAACAGGTAGTATTTGAGGCAGTACGTCCACGCGGAGCCTTTGGCCTTGTCCGGGCCTCCGTCGTTCGTTCCGATTGCGTGTAGAGTAACTTCCAGAGTCTCGTCCGGGTTGTCTGCGTTCGTCCAGCGGATCGTGAGGTCGGCCTCGTACACCCAGACAATGCGGTCGCCGTTTCTGGTGTGCTGCGTGAAGTTGGAGTAGTAGATCGGATCCCCGTTTTCACTGTGCCGGGTTGCCTGCTCGCCTACAATGTCAAAATTGACGCCGAACTCATTCATGGCCGGAGTGAGAAGCTGGTACACGTCGAAGATCTTCGCGAACTTGTACTTTACGCCGTCGCTGTGGGCCTTCTGGGTGATAGAGGGAACGGCTTCGCGCAGCTTGATGAATTTTTGCTGCAGCGTCAGCGGTACCGGTGGGGTTGTGGCCGTTTTAGCTGCTGTTGTGTCCTTGGTTGTTGCCATGCGCTACCTCCTTACACGTCCACCGTGAAGGTGTCCGGCTTTTCAATGATCTGCACGCCCTCCACCAGCTCGCCGGTGGTTTTGTCTACGATCTGGCCTCCTACGATTTCGAGCCGCTTCTTGAACTCGCCCCACTTTGGTTTCTCTGTGGTCTGGATCATGTCCTCGTTGTCTGAGGCTTTCAGGTAGGCCAGCAGTGCGTCGTCGTCCTGTTTCATGGTGCGGCCGCCGATTTTCTTCACCAGAGTGCCGGAGAGAAGGCGGTAGCTGTGCTTTGTCTTGGTTGTCTTGTGTGGAACTGTCTCGAAGTATTCCGCGAGCTTTCCGGTGAGAAAACGGGTGCCGTTTTCATATCTGCGCTGAGCTGCCTCGACGCGCTGCTGGATCTTTTCGATCTGGCTGTCTGCCAGTGAGGTGATCCGGTCGAGCTCAGCCTTTTCTTCTGCGATTTTCTGGCAGGCCCAGTCGGCGCAGCCGTCGTCAGCGATACGCCATACCGGATGCGGAGCGCTTTCGGTTTCCTCCACATCGAACATGTTCATGTCCATGCCTTCCAGCTCGTCCAGTGTTACGGCCGGAGCTTCCGGCTCTGCGGTAGGTGCTGCGGTTGCTTCTTTGATTTCTGCGGCCTGTTCGGCCTCAGCTATTGCTTTCTTTGTCGTTGCCATGGTTCTGTTCTCCTTCCTTTGCTTCCAGAGCTTCGAGGGCTTTCTGGAGTTCTGCCTGCGTGTCTCTCAGTTCCTTGTCTTTGCTGGTGAAAAACTGATACCACTCGCCTGAGCTTTTCTTGTACTGCTCGGCTTCGGCCTCAGCAGCGGCGGCACGTTCCGCCATGCTGGCAAGTGCAGCCGTGAGCTCTGCGATCACGCTTGGCTTGTTTTCGTTATTCATTCGGTTGCCTCCTTAAAAAATCGGTGTCCGTTAATGGTCATTACATAGATCTGGGACTCGTGCCACTCGCTGTCCACGAGAGCGGGAGCGTAAAAGTATTTGATCGGCTCGGTCGTTGCCACGATCCCGAAGTCGAACACGTCCTGCACGGCTTCGAGGGCTTCCTGAGTCGGCTCCGGTCGGCGCTTGCTATATGCGTACACGCGCAGCGCTTCGTCCGGTCGGATCCCTTCGTCCTCGCAGGTCTGGAGAATACACTGAGCTACTGCGATCTTTCCGGCGAAGGGTTCGCCTCCGGCTTCGGCTGTGAGCACCTGAGCGATCTCCAGTCGCTCGGCGTCGGTGAGAGTGTAGCGCTTCTGGAATCCTGCCTCTGCGGCCCATGCGTCTGTGACGTCCTCCCAGTTTACGGCCTGCCCGTCTTTGTAGTAGAAAACGTAGGATTGAGGTTCTTCGGCCGCCGGGCTGCTGGTTGCGGTCGGGGCGTTTTTTGTCTGGGTGTGTTCCGAGAACATACCCACGGCGCCGCGTACTGCGAACACGATCACCACTGTGGTGACTGCCAGCCGCCGATCCTTTTCCAGTTCAGGCGCTTGCAAAACGGCGCAGCCGGTATAAAATAGGCTTAGGCTTTCGCGTGGTTTTTCGATTGCCTGTGCGGCTTCCCGGTTCCGACGGGTGGCCGCTTCTTTTTTCTTTGTACCCGGTGTATTCCACCGGGCTGTATACTTTCAGCGAGCTGCTTCGCATTTCTGTTACCTCCTTCTTTGTCTGAGTTTGGCCGGGAGCGTATAGCTCGGAGCCTGCATGTATTTGTTGAAATTCTGTGGCCAGTAGGCCACCTTTTCGATCCGTTTCCCACTTACTCCATACTTCGGGTTATATCCGAACACGTTCACATAACTGAGAAGATCGGAGCGTTCCGCGTCCATGGCCTTGCACACCTCAAACAGTGCCGCCACGTCGTCGATCGCTCTGTGGGAGTTCTGAACCTTGTCCTCCAGCTTATAGGTGAGGATCGCGTTCGCCAGCTTGTGAGGATATGCCCGGCGGTCTTTGTAAACGGTTAGGCTGTCCAGATAGTCGGCAGCTTTCAGGGCTTCCGGGCCACCGTTTCCGTGTCTCCGGAGCATTTCAGCAGTAAACAGGAGATCAAACTGTGCATTGTGGGCTACCAGAAGGACGCGGCCGCCGCCGATCAACTCAGTGAAGCGAGCGCAGCCTCAGCCTCGGTGATTCCTTCGTTTTCGAGCTGCTCGTCTGTGATTCCTGTTAGCTCGACGATCTTCTGAGGGATCCGCTCACCTTCCGGCAGCTTCACGAACACGTCGGCGCTGTCGGCCATGCGGAGGGTGCCCCGTTCGGTTTTCTCGACTCTGATCGCTGCCAGTTCAATGATCTGGCAGCTTTCAGCTTCGAGCCCGGTTGTCTCAGTGTCAAAAAATACGACTGCTTTGTATTTCGTGAATATGTCCCGGAGCTCATTCATGGTCGTTCACCTCCGTTTTGATTGTGATCGAGGTTGTGGCTGCGAGCTTTAACTGCTTAGCGGTCAGCTCGTACATATCCACGGCTGCGTTCACCTGAGCCAGTGTGGCGCTGAGTTTTGCAGCCTTGGCGAGTTCTTCGTCTGTTGCCTTCTCGGCCAGTTCAGCGAAGCCTTCCGGATCCTCGCCGTGTGCGGCTTCGTAGAGCTTCTGAAACTGCCGGGCGAGTGCCTGCTTGATCCGTCCGATAAAGTCCGGAGCTAAAATGCTACGCTTTTTTGGTTCTGGCTGCTTCTTGTCAGAGTCCAGATCGTCCAGAGTGTCAGAGTCGCAGATAAACCGAACGCAAGCGGCACGGAAGCCGAGGGCCGCGGCCGCACTGCCGCGGGAGTTGTTGCCGCCGAGGGCGAACACACCAGCGTGCGAACCGTTGCCCCAGTAGCCCCCGCGATAAATAACCCGCTCGCCGTTAGAGTCGAGCCAGAAGTATTCGTCGCTTTCGTAGTCGTCGGCAGGATAGAGGCCGAGGTCTTTCAGCCTGTCCGGTGCGTCCATGTCGCTGCGAACTTCCAGATCCGTGAACTTTACGCCGTCATAGTCGGTGCCGTCCGGGTGTACCGGCTGGAGTGTGATCTCGCCGTTGTGTACGTTGTAGTAAACCGGATCGCCGTCCTCGGTGTAGATTGCCTCCCACTCTGGAGAGTCTTTGGACTGATCCGCGCCATAGCTGCGCCATTGTTCGGGATCACCTGCGGCATACCGTCCATAAACCGAACGCCGCCGACGTGCTCCCAGATGTTACCGCTCATGTCAGCTACACCGTAGGCCGTGCCGTCGTGATTCCACTGAACCGGGCCGGATCCGGTCAACGTCTTGCCGCAGCCTCCTTCGTATGTAGTGCCGGTCTGTTCTGGGTGGCTGTGGCTTTTGCCGCTCGCAGTATTTCCGGTCGGCATGGTGTCGTTGTCCCAGCTCCAGAAGCCGAGAGCCACCCATTCGTCGTTAGTGATCAGGTGCCAGCCTTCGCCCTTGCTCTCGCAGAGGCGGATCGCTTCGTCGTGGTTGATATTCACAGCCGGTTTCATAAATGGGAGAGAGTACGGAACGCCGTCGATCAATGTGTTCTGGTACTTGCTGATCGCGTATTCCTTAACCTTGCGGCCTCTCAGGGTGTCAGGGAGTCCCAGCTCGGACGGGGTAAAAACCACCATAATGTCCGGGCGCCCGTTTTTGTCGTAAATTACTTCGTTTCTCATAGTTTTGCTCCTTTTCTGTATTTGCTGCGGCAGATCGGGCACTTGTAGCCGTACCACGGGATCACCGCCTGCTTGCTTACATTCCAGTCCAGCCCGCACTCTTGGCATACTTCATAGCGGCAGCCGTCGCGCTGGGCATGAGTACGGGCCCGCTTAGGTTTCGCGAGTCGTTCATGGGATCACCTCCTATCCAGCGGCCAGCCTGCTGCATAGCTGCCTCATAAGCAGCCGCTTGTATTTCTTCCGGGTTCTCCATTTCCGTGCGTGTTTGTATAGGTGCCACCATTTCGGGTGGGTGTTGGCTCTATATAGTAGGGAGTCCACAAAAGTGTCCACGGCCTTTCTTGCGTATTGCCGGAACTTCCGGAACCGCTCCGCGAGCTCGTCCATGAGTTGCCGGACTGCGTGAGCTGCTGCCTTTATTGCGTCGGCGAGAGCGCCGAGCAGGGCAGTGGCGGCAGGTGGGCCGATCTGGATCGTGAGCTCTGTGTGCTGAGGTTCTGGTGGCGGCTCGTCCGGGAGTGGATCGCTTCGCGCCTGATCCGCAGCTATGAGCTGCTGGCGTTTCTCGTAGTCCTCGACGCTCATGTAGCCGTCGAATATATAGGGATCCGGTTCCTCGGTGGTTTCCTTTCCGTACCATGGAATATCTGCCGGGAGGTTTTCCGGACGTGGTATCGGCTCAGGAGGGAAGGCCGTCGAGTCTTTCAGGAGATTGCGGCCGCCTTCGTAGTGCCAGAGAATACCGGCCTCCAGTTCTGCGATCGTCATGTTCTCGCCGAAGTGCCCGCAGTAGTAGCCGTTCACCATGACAGCGTTCGGATCCTGCTCCAGAATTTCGGTGGCAGTGCTCAGATCCTCCAGCTCGAAGGTGTCAGAGTCTTGGTTGAGCCAGACGCTTTCAGCGTGCCAGCTTCGGCCAGTTTTCCATATAATCACCCACGCTATACCGTCGCGGATTTCTTCGGCGTACTGCCGAGCTATTTCGTGTAATGCTGCCATGTTGTCGCTCCTTTCTTTTTTATATAGTGGGGGATTTTCGCCCGCGGCACTTAAAGCTCTCAATGAGTCGGCGCTGGGCGAGTTCGGCGCTATACTCTCGGCGCATGTTCTTGTCGAGCTGGCCGGTGTCGCCTCTTTTCAGTTCTTTATAGATAGTCGCCACATGGACGCCGAGGTCGATCGCAATGTCGGCCGGACGTCCTCCGGCTGCGTATTCCGTCTCGATTTTCTCGCGGTCGCCGAATGTCAAATATCGGTAGTTTCGCACGTTCTCACCTCTCTTTCTGTGCTTTTCAGGTAAAAAAATAATGCGTCCGGAGGCTTTCGCTTCCTTTCGCATTTAATATTATCTTTTCCGTTGCAGAAACATTAACGAACTTTATGTTGCGTTTGTTCCAATTTTGCTGTAAAATAAAAAAATGACAGCCTTGGAAATATCAGGAAACTGTGAGGACGATAGTATGATAAAAAAAATCTCCCGCCGCTCGTTTTTACAGGCACCGGTGTGCTGGCAGCTACGGCAGCGCTGACCGCCTGCGGCGGCAAGGCTGAAGCCGACAAGAGCAGCAGCCAGAACGGCAAAATTCAAATCACCTTTTATCTGTGGGATCGCTCTATGATGAAAGCGCTTACTCCGTGGCTGGAAGAAAAATTTCCGGAGTATGCGTTCACCTTCATTCAGGCTTCAACACCATGGACTACTACCGCGACCTGCTGAACCGTGCGGAGCAGCTGCCGGATATCATCACCTGCCGCCGCTTCTCCCTGAACGATGCGGCACCTCTGGCAGAGCACCTGATGGACCTGAGCACTACCGAGGTCGCAGGTACCTTCTATTCCAGCTACCTGAACAACAATCAGGAGCCGGACGGGGCGATCCGCTGGCTGCCCATGTGCGCCGAGGTGGACGGCACGGCTGCCAATGTTGATCTGTTTGCGCAGTACAACATCCCCCTGCCCACCAACTATGCCGAGTTCGTGGCGGCCATCAATGCCTTTGAGGCGATCGGCATCAAGGGCTATCAGGCAGACTGGCGGTATGACTACACCTGTCTGGAAACCATGCAGGGCTGCGCGATCCCGGAGCTGATGAGCCTGGAGGGCACCACATGGCGCATGAACTACGAGAGCGAGACCGAGGACGGCTCCACCGGTCTGGACGATGTGGTATGGCCGAAGGTCTTTGAAAAATACGAGCAGTTTCTCAAGGATGTGCGGGTGCAGCCCGGTGACGACCGGTTGGAGCTGAACCCCATCGCCAAGCCTTTCTATGCGCGGCAGACCGCCATGATCCGTACCACAGCAGGCATAGCGGATGTAATGCCTGACCAGTACGGCTTTAACGCGTCTATTCTGCCCTATTTCGGCGAGACTGCAACGATAGCTGGCTGCTGACCTACCCCATGTGTCAGGCGGCAGTTTCCAACACCGTAGCGCAGGACGAGGCAAAGCTGGCTGCGGTGCTGAAAGTGCTTGAGGCTGTGTACAGTGCAGAGGGTCAGAGCAAGATGCTGGCGGTGCTGCCGTGCTCTCTTATAACAAGGAGATCAATATTACCTCCTCCGCTTCTCTGGAACACGTTGCGGATATCATCAGCGCAAATCATCTGTATATGCGTCTGGCCTCCACCGAGATCTTCCGCATTTCGGAAGACGTAGGGCACAAGATGATTACCGGCGAATACGATGCCAAGGCCGCATACGATGCGTTCAATGAGCAGCTGGTCACCCCCAGAGCAGACCCCGAAGCCGAGGTGCTGTTCACCCAGAATACCGCATACTCCATCGACATGACCGACCACGGCAGCGCTGCGGCTTCCTCGCTGATGAACGCCCTGCGCACCACCTATGATGCGTCTGTTGCAGTCGGCTATTCGCCGCTGGTGTCCACCTCCATCTACTGCGGCGAGTACAGCAAGCAGCAGATTTTGTGGGTGATGGCCGGCAACTACGCTGTCTCGCAGGGGGATTATACCGGTGCAGAGCTGCGGCAGATGATGGAGTGGCTGGTAAACGTGAAGGACAACGGTGCAAACCCCATCCGTCACCGGAATTATATGCCCGTGACCAGCGGCATGGAATACAAGGTGACCGAATACGAGCAGGGCAAGTTCCGTCTGGAAGAGCTTACCATCAACGGTGCACCGCTGGACGATACCGCCACCTATACCGTATTTGTGGCGGGCACTGATGTGTGGATAGAAAACGAGGTCTACTGCAACTGCCCCATGCCGGAGAACCTGAAAGCCAAGCGGACGGAATACGCCATTGAAGGGGCAGAAAGCCGCTCCTGCCTGAAGGATTCGCTGGCGGTCAGCAAGCAGTTCCCCGCCCCCTCCGAGTATCTGACCATTGTACAGGGAGAATAAACTCTTGAAAAATGAAACTAAGATGCGGCCTGCGATAAAAAACCGTATCCTCGCAGTTCTGGCAGCACTGCTGCTCGGCATCGGTATTTTGACGAGCTTCGGTGTCTTTACGGATTTCATGGAGCAAACCATCTACGAGGAAAGCACTGCACACCTTACGGAGATCTACCATCAGGCAAACCAGACCCTTTACAACAAGGTCTCCTTCAACTGGGGCGTCATGCGGATGTGGACACCTTATCTGGAACGTGCGCAAAGCGATGCCGATGTCAGCTCTTTCCTTGCACAAGCAAAAGAAGAATACCAGTTTACAGATTTTTTCTTTGTTTCGCGGGACAGCTCCTATATCACGCTGAACGGCGAACGGGGATATCTTAATCTGGGTCAGACGCTGTCGCAGCTGATTCTGGAGCAGCAGCCTATCGTGGCAAACTCGGTCGTGCCGGACAAGCCGGAGATCATGGTGTTTGCAGTCCCTACGGCAAAAGGCAGCTATCAGGGTTTGATTACGAGGCCATTGCCATCACCTACAACAACAAAGATCTGGTGGACTCTCTGAAGATCTCTGCCTTTGAGGGGCACGGCAGCATCTTTGCCGTGCTGCCGGATGGTCGTGTGGTACTGGACAGCAGCAGTGCGGACATGAGCGGCGTACACAACATCCTTGCCATGCTCAAGAATTCGGCTGGTTTTACGGCAGAACAGATCACTGCCCTGCAAAAGGCTTTTGCCGCCGGGAAGACCGGCAACCTTGAGTTTTCCATCCATGCATCGCCTATTACATGGTTTATGGTTCTGCCTCCTTCCAGAACTGGACGATCCTTGCATTGTTCCCAAAAGCGTTGTGAACGCCAATATGAACCGGCTGCAATACACCACCATGGCTGTGATAACCGGCATCGTGGGGATACTGGCCGTTACTATCTTGCTGCTGGTGGTACAGAACAACCGGCAGAAGCTGCGGAAAAAGGATCAGCAGCTGCTGGCGCGCGAGGAGTTGTTCTCGAATCTTTCTCGCAATGTGGACGATGTGTTCCTGATGATTGACACCGAAACCAGCAAGGTGGAATACGTCAGTCCCAATGTCCAGCGCATTCTGGGCATTTCCCCCGAAGCGGTGCAAGAGGATTTTCACGTCCTATGCGCTGCCGGGGGCTATAATTGCAGATCACGGCTGGACGATTTGATGCAGATGGAGCGGGGCACACAGCAGGAATGGAATCGGGAGTTTATCCATCAGGAGACCAGCGAGTCCCGCTATATCCATGTGACCGGCTTTATCAATGATGTGCAGGGCGCAAAAAAGTGCATCGTGGATTTGTCTGACCGCACAGGCGAGCACCAGACCACGCTGGCTGTGAAAGCTGCGCTGGAGATTGCCGAAAAGGCCAGCCAGGCCAAGACCGACTTTCTCTCCAACATGAGCCACGATATCCGCACCCCCATGAACGCATCGTCGGGTTGACGACCCTGATGGAGAACGAGCTGGACCAGCCGGAAAAGCTGGCCGATCATCTGGATAAGCTGGAAACCTCCGGCAGGCTGCTGCTGAGCATCATCAACGACATTCTGGATATGAGCCGCATCGAGAGCGGCAAGACCACCCTGAATGTGGAAAAGATGAACCTGCCACAGCAGGTCAGCCAGCTGGACAGCGTCATTCGCCAGCAGGCAGGCCAGCGCCGCCAGACCTTTACGGTAAACACCCTTGTGCAGCACGAAAATCTGCTGGCCGACCCCACCCGCCTCAATCAGGTGCTGATGAACATCCTCTCCAATTCGGTCAAGTACACGCCCACCGGCGGGCACATCCGGCTGGAGGTAGAGGAACTTACCCATACCGAGCATTACGCCAAATACCGCTTTGTGGTACAGGATGACGGCATCGGCATGAGCGAGGCTTACCAGAAGACCCTCTTTGACCCCTTTACCCGCGAAGAGCGCTCCGGCACCAACAGGGTGCAGGGCACGGGTCTGGGCATGGCCATCACCAAAAACATCGTGGACCTGATGGGCGGCTCCATCAGCGTGGAGAGTGCCACCGGCAAGCACCCGCTTTGAGGTCGTGCTGGAATTCCCCATCGACGCCGAAGCGGACGCGGCACCAAAGGCGCAGGCGCTCCCCGGAGGAGCCGGAGGACGTCTCTCCCCTGTGCGGATGAACTTCCTCTGCGCCGAGGACAACGCCATCAACGCCGAGATCCTGGAGCTGCTGCTGGAATCCAAGGGCGCACACTGCAAAATTTACCCCAACGGGCAGGAGCTTGTGGATGCGTTTGTCCGCGTCAAGCCCGGCGAGTATGACATGATCCTGATGGATGTGCAGATGCCGGTGATGGACGGCCTCGAAGCCACCCGCCGCATCCGCAGCAGCGAAAACCCGCTGGGCCGGGTCATCCCCATCCTCGCCATGACGGCAAACGCCTTTTTGGAAGATATGCAGAAGAGCAAGGAAGCGGGATGGACGAGCATCTGTCCAAGCCCGTGGACATCGACGCGCTGGAACAGACCGTCAAGCGCTTCCGCGTTACCCCCCCCCGATAATAAATAGCGGACAAGCGCGTTTTCGCAGATGACCGACACCCACGACCTGGCAGGGCCGCCCATTTGCGGCCCAGCTCTTTTTTGTGAGAGAGCAATCATGATGAATCAAAGGATTGGATGGTATTGCGTATGGAACGACAGCCAAATAAAATTCAGCCTATGTTGCTATCGGCACTTGCCCAATTGAGCGCCTGCCTGATCGTCTGGAATTTTCATATTCCAAATCCAAATATCGTGCTTTTTGTTGTTCTTTCTGCTGTGCTCGTGAAATGCGGCTATGCAGCAGGAATCGTAAGCGGCCTCATTGCATTCCTATACTCCGCGTTTTTCTTTTCTACCGACCACAGCTTTTTTCTTTACACCTCTTTGAACCTTCAAAAGCTCATCGTGATCGGCCTTGGTATCGCTGCGAACATTCTGCTGATCGGTCATCTGCAAAGGCAGTTCGAGTGTTCCAACATGGAAAAGATGCAGGCCGAAACCGAGGAAAAGCTTCAGGAAACAGCAGAGAGCTACCGTGCACTTTACCGCGATGTCTTGACTGGCACATACAACCGCCGCTACTATGAGGATATCGCATCCCGTATCGTCGGCCCCGCAGGCATCGCGCTGATGGATGTGGACGATTTCAAGATCTGCAACGACACCTATGGGCATCACGCCGGAGATCTGGCGCTGGAAGCAGCGGCCAACGCCATTCAGTCCTGCATCCGCAGCTCCGATCTGCTCATCCGCTACGGCGGGGATGAATTTCTGCTGGTGCTGCCCGGCATTCCGAGCGACATCCTGCAAACCAAGCTGGAGCAGATCAGAGCCGCCGTGCAGCAGGCTACTGTACCGGTTATTCGCATTTTCGCCTCTCACTGAGCATCGGCGGAACGATGCAGCCATCACCGACTCGATGGAGAATGCGGTTCGCCGGGCAGACCGGCTGATGTATCAGGCAAAGTGCCGCAAGAATGCCGTCACGGTGGAACTCCCCGAAAACGCGCTGACCGCGCAGGAAGACTGGTGGAGGAGAAGCCGCAGATTCTTCTTGTGGATGACTCTGAAATGAACCGCCTCATCCTGGCCGAAATCCTGCAAGGCGACTACCGTATTCTGGAAGCAAAAGATGGCCGGGAATGTATGGATGCCTTGCAGGCCGAAGCCGGGAATCTTGCGCTGGTGCTGCTGGACATCAACATGCCGGTCATGGATGGCTTCGAGGTGCTCAAGGCCATGAACGCCAACCACACCATCGAGGACATCCCGGTCATCATGATCTCCAGCGACGACTCCGACGCCGCGATCCGGCGCTCCTATGAGCTGGGAGCCAGCGATTACGTCAACCGCCCCTTCGATGCCCGCATCGTCTACCGCCGCGTGACCAACACCATCAAGCTGTACGCCAAGCAGCGGCGGCTGGTGCAGATGGTGTCGGACCAGATCCGCGCCCGCGAAAACAACACCGATATGCTGGTGGGTGTGCTGAGCCATATCGTGGAGTTCCGCAACGGCGAAAGCGGCGCCCATGTGCGGCACATCCGCATCATCACCGAGCTGCTGCTCCACCGCCTGCTGGAGATCAGCAGCCAGTACCCCATCACCGCCGAGCAGCAGGACAACATCCCGCTGGCCTCGGCCCTGCACGACATCGGCAAGATCGGCATCGACGAAAAGATCCTCAACAAACCCGGCAAGCTGACCCCGGAAGAATTTGAGGTCGTCAAGACCCACAGTATGCTGGGGGCCGAGATGCTGCACCAGCTGGAAGACTTCAACGAGCAGCCGCTGCTGCAGACCGCCTACGAGATCACCCGCTGGCACCACGAGCGCTGGGACGGGCGCGGCTACCCGGATGGGCTGAAGGGCGATGCGATCCCCATCAGCGCACAGCTGGTCGCGCTGGCCGATGTGTACGATGCACTGACCAGCGAACGCTGCTACAAAAAAGCCTTCTCCCACGAAAAAGCCGTGCAGATGATCCTGAACGGCGAGTGCGGAGCGTTCAACCCTTTGCTGCTGCAATGCCTGACGGATGTGCAGACCGACCTGAAAGTTCAGTTGCAGCAGCGGACGCAATAACAACAGGAGAACGAAAGTCCCCATGAAACACCTCATCTCACGCCGTGCATTCCTATGCACCCTGCTGGCGGCCTCGACGGCCCTCGGCGGCCTGACTGCCTGCGGCGGAACGGACGCAAGAACAGCGGTCTGCCGCAGATCCTCATCGGAAGTGACACCTACCCGCCCTATATTTATCTGAACAATGACGGCACCCCAGCCGGGATCGATGTGGAGATCGCCACCGAGGCATTCCGCCGCATGGGATATGCTGCACGATTTGAAGTCATCGACTGGGAGCAGAAGACCGCCCTTGTGGAAAGCGGCGCCATCGACTGCATCTGGGGCTGCTTTTCCATGCAGGGCCGCGAAACGCTCTACCGGTGGGCCGGGCCTTACATGGTGAGCCGTCAGGTCGTGGCTGTGAACGCGACAGTAGCATCCAGTCCCTCAGCGACCTTGCCGGGAAGACCGTTATGGTGCAGAGCACCTCCAAGCCAGAGGGCATCTTCCTCAGCGGCTCCGACCCGCGCATCCCGCAGGCCGTCGAGGTGTTCAGCATCGAAGACCGCAGTGTGCAGTATGCCATGCTGGCCTGCGGCTATGTGGACGCCATCGCCGCCCACGAGACGGCCATCCTGCAATACATGAAAGACAACTACGCGGTGTTTCGCATCCTCGAAGAGCCGCTGCTGGTCACCGGGCTGGGCGTCGCCTTTGCCAAAAATGACAGCCGCGGGCTGGACCACCAGCTGAATGATACCTTCGCGCAGATGCGCGAGGACGGCACACTGGAACGGATCGTCGGCAAATACCTGGAACAAGCTTCGCAGTATCTGGAGGTGGACACCATTGACGCGTAACAACAAAACCACTTTGAACACGCGGATCTGGGTGCTCTACATTCTCGTCGGTGTGCTCCTCATGGCGGGGGTCGTCCTGGCCTCCGGCTGGAAAGCCCTGCATGTGACCGAAGAGCGTTTTTGCCAGACGATCGCGTTCGTCAAATCGCAGTCCACCAGTTTTGAGCAGTACAACGATACCATCACGGCCAAAGCGCTCCGCCGCACGGCGGTCTCGGTGCACCAGCTGGCCGGTGACGCCGCACTCGACCTCTCCGACCCGCACTGCCTGAAACAGCAGACCGAGACGCTCTGGCTCACCGGCATTTCTGTGCTGCGCCCGGACGGCACACTCCTGTGCGAGTACACAGCGAACGGCATCGGCTATGCCCAGCTGGAAGACCGGCTCAAAAAGGAGACCGCGCTGGACGTCTTCCGCTTCCCGCAGAAGACCTACCTGAAGCGCGTTCTGCTGGCAGACGGGTCTGCCGTGGATGTGGCGGCACACCGGGCCGACCACGAAGAGGTCATCCTGCTGGACTATCGCTGCACCCCGGCCAAATTTGTCGAGGGAACGGCACTGTCGGTCCAGAGCATTCTGGACGGCTACCCAGAAGAGACCAGCGGCACCCTGTTCATCGTGCAGAACAATCAGGTCATTGCGTCCAACCGCCCGGAGCTGATCGGGCAGGACACCACCGCAAGCCCGCCGGTGCAGGAGATCCGCAGCACCGGGTTTGCGGAAAAGCTGACGCCCACCCACGGCTGGAACGGCTCCGGCTGCTATTTCGGCATGTACAGCCACGGCCGGTCGTTCGACCTCTATGCGTACACGGATGAAAAAGCCGTGTTCCACGAGTCGCTCACGCTGGTCTTAACGGCACTGGTCTGTTACATCCTGCTCGTTTCGGTCTTGCAGATGCTGCGACGACGCTCGGTGCAGGAGATGGAGCAGCAGAAAAAAGAGCAGGAGAAGAAGTATCAGACCCAGCTGGAAGAGCAGAACCGCAAGCTGGAGATCGCGCTCCAGCACGAGGGCGCGGCCAACCGCGCCAAGCGGGAGTTCCTGTTCAACATGAGCCACGATATCCGCACCCCGATGAACGCCATCATCGGCTTCACCTCGCTGGCGGCGACCCACATCGACAACCGCGAGCAGGTGCTGGACTACCTGAAAAAGATCTCCACCTCCAGCCAGCATCTGCTCTCCCTCATCAACGATGTGCTGGATATGAGCCGCATCGAGAGCGGCAAGGTCAAGATCGAGGAAAAGGCGGTGCATCTGCCCGACCTTGTCCACGATGTGCGCTCCATCATCCAGCCCAACGTTGCGGCCAAACGGCTGTCGCTCTTCATTGATACCATGGACATTGAGGATGAGGACATCATCACCGACCCGCTGCGGCTGAACCAGATCCTGCTGAACATCCTGTCCAACGCCATCAAGTTCACCCCCACCGGCGGCATGATCAGCATCCGCATCGCCCAGAAGAACGGTGCGCCCAAGGGCTGCGTCTGCTATGAGTTCCGCATCAAGGACAACGGCATCGGCATGAGCGAAGAGTTCCAGAAGCACATCTTCGAGGAGTTCAGCCGGGAGGAAAGCTCCACCGTCAGCGGCATTCAGGCACCGGCCTGGGAATGTCCATCACCAAGAACATCGTGGATCTGATGGGCGGCACCATCGCCCTCACGAGCGAGCCGGGCAAGGGCACCGAGTTCATCGTGACCCTCTGCTTCACACGCAGCGGCAGAAAGCAGAGCCCAAGCAGCTCCCCCAGTTGGAAGGGCTGCGCGCACTGGTGGCAGACGACGATACCAACACCTGCCTGAACGTCAGCACCATGCTGTCCAAGATCGGGATGCGGCCGGAGTGGACGATCTCCGGCAAGGAAGCGGTCATCCGCACCAAATATGCGGTGGAGCAGGGCGATGCGTTCAGCGTCTACATCATCGACTGGCTGATCCCCGACATGAACGGCATCGAGATCGTGCGGCAGATCCGCAAGGTGATCGGGAATCGCTGCCCCATCATCATCCTGACCGCCTACGACTGGGCGGACATCGAGGACGAGGCCCGCGCCGCCGGAGTGACCGCGTTCTGTGAAAAGCCGCTCTTCCTCTCGGAGCTGCGCCGCGTTCTGGCCGAACCGTTCCCGTGCAGAGCCTGCCTCCGAGCCCGCTCAACCCACTGCGGCCGACCTCAAGGGGAAGAAGCTCCTGCTGGTGGAAGACAACGAGCTGAACCGTGAGATCGCACTGGAGATCCTGAAAGAAGCCGGTTTTGTGGTGGATACCGCCGAGGACGGCGCGGTCGCGTCCAGAAAATAAAGCAGGCGGCCCCCGGCCAGTATGACCTGATCCTGATGGACATCCAGATGCCCAATCTGGACGGATATGAAGCCACGCGGCAGATCCGCGCCCTGCCGGACGCCGAGAAGGCCAGCATCCCCATCTTTGCGATGACGGCGAACGCCTTTGAAGAAGACCGTCAGAACGCGCTGGCGGCCGGCATGAACGGCCATATCGCAAAGCCGCTGGATGTCCCGCACCTGCTGCGCGTCCTCGCAGATGCCCTGAAAAAATAACCCCCCAAAAAAGCCGGAACGGCTGAACCCTGTGCAGCACAGAGTTCAGGCCGTTTGTGGTTTTATTCGGTTTTGGGGGCGGCTTCCTTTTTGCAATCCCCCTCAAAGTATGTTATACTGAGAAATACAAGTTTTCCACTTTTATAGTCTCTCTCAGACAAAAGGAGAACGCAATGGCTTTCAACAAATATATCCGGAACGCAGGCGATCTAGTCACCTCTCACGAGCAGACACGCGCGGGATTTTTGAAAATCGCGCTGGAAAAGAATCGTCTCGGTGACCCCTACATAAAAAATTCACTTGCCTTCAAGAGTATGGTCTCCGGCGCGACTTGTCCGGAAGCCCTTCTTTCCATACCCGAAGTGCGGCCATTTCTCCTGAGTGCCTCCGGTTTGTCTGATAAAAGTCTGAATTACCTCGACGAATCTGACCAAACCAAAGCCATTGAAGAGCTCATCAAGAATTTTTTGAAGCCCGCAGGTAAACATTTCATTGACGAAACGATCTACCGATATCTTCTTATTAAAGGAGACGCCGTAGGCGGGTCGATGCGGAACCGTATCGGGGCCCTGGGGCAGGAACGTCTGATCCGCTGCATCTTATCGTGTATGGCTGTACAGAACATCTCCTACCAGTGGGCAGAAAACATCTCCGGCAAATTTCCGTGGTACGATCAGACAGACAACGACCTTGACATTGAGCGTCGGATGAAAGCCCTCTGCTGGCAGACCACCGCAGGGAAAAAGCGGCTGCTTGCTTTCAATATGAACATTTCCACAGTCCGGAAAAATGTGGATATTTGCCTGTTCGATTCCGATGCAGTCGGATTCCGAAATGGAAAAATCGCTTTTGAACCAGACAAAGCCCTTATGATGGGCGAGCTCAAAGGCGGAATCGACCCCGCCGGGGCAGACGAACACTGGAAAACGGCTAACACCGCCTTGGAACGTATCCGGACGACCTTCGCTTCTGCTGGTCATCCCGTTCAGACCTCGTTCGTTGGAGCTGCCATTGAAACCGCCATGGCGGAGGAAATCTATTCGCAGCTTCAAGCCGGGGTCATGACCAACGCAGCCAACCTTACCAATGACAACCAGCTGGTCGCTTATTGCAACTGGCTGCTGAATCTTTAACGCAGACAAGTGAGAACCGAATGGAACAATTATCCTTTTTGAATCCTTCCTCCCAAGATTATCTGATCGAGCAGTTTTCTTCTGACGCCTTATGCAACGACATTGAGCGCAAAATGCTCGAATCTCGTTATGCTCCCCTTCTCGAGGTCACTGACCGTTTCGACAGGCGAAGCGTCAGCTATCAGCTCAGCAAGAACGAGATCCTCCACAGCTGGCTCAAATACAAAGAAGGTTTTTCAGCGGACCTTGTCCAACTGTTGCTCCATGAGATGGGGGCTCACCCCGGCGATCTCGTCATGGACCCTTTCATGGGCTCCGGCACCACAGCGCTCGTCTGCCAGATGCAGGGCATCAACAGCATTGGCTACGATGTGATGCCCATTGCGGGCGTCTCCTTAAAAGCAAAGGCTGCCTGCATGGAGTACGATCTTCCTGAACTTCGTGCCATGCTGGAAGAGCTGAAGTCTCTCCACATGCCAGACAGCTATTCCTTGAAAACACCTTGTATTCCCATCACACAGGATGCCTACCCGGAATACAACGAACGCTACCTTCAGTTCATCGAAGACTGGCGTATCCACTGTGTCTATTCGGAGAATGCCAAAAATCTTCTTCGGCTCTGCATTCTCAATTCTCTGGAACCGTGCAGCTACACCGTAAAGAGCGGCCAATATCTCGGCTGGGACAGCCGTTCCCCAAAGGTGATTCATGCCAATGAGCTTCGCGCAGCCAAAGGCAAAAAGCCGTTGTCCGCTAAAACAGTCCGTTCAAATATCCTCGACAGCCGTGATACCGTTCTATTGGAACTATCGCATGTGATTCACGACCTTGAGGTGATCCAGCATTCCAGCCAGACGCACGAAAAAGCACAGATCACCTACAAACAGAACAGCGTTCTGTTCGAACTGCCCAGGCTTCCAGATAACATTTTGAAAGGCGTTATTACCTCGCCGCCGTATTGCAACCGATATGATTATACCCGCACCTATGCACTGGAACTTGTTTACCTTGGGCTTGATAACGATTCGATCAAACAGCTGCGGCAGGACTTGCTTTCCTGCACCGTTGAAAGCCGATCCAAATTGGAACAGTTGAAGCTCTTCTATACCAAGATCGGTCAAATTGACCGGTTCCATACGATTCATCAGACACTTTGTTCCAACCCTGCTTTTTGTGAGGTGCTGGATGCCTTACACAAGCGCGAACAGCATGGTGATTTGAACAACAGCGGCATCGTCCGAATGGTAGAAGGATACTTTACAGAGCTGGCCTTTATCTATGCTGAACTTTTCCGCGTCTGCAAAAAGGGCGCCATGGTCGCGTTCGTCAACGACAATGTCCGTTATGGCGGTGAAGTCATCCCAGTCGATTTTTTGAGTTGTTCTCTTGCCGAGCAGTTTGGCTTTACCGTCAAAAAAGTCTACTGTCTCAAACAAAAGAAAGGCAACAGCAGCCAGCAAATGGCCAAATTCGGCCGCGTCGCACTCCGAAAAAGCATTACGATCTGGGTAAAAGCATAAAAATACCGCTGCACAGCCATTTTCTGTGCAGCGGTATTTTTTCAATCTTTTACTTCACCTGTGCCCCGGTGGTCAGCGCCTCGGACACGGCGTCCATCAGCGCGACCATGGTGCAGTAGTTGGCACCGTAGGTCTCGGTGTAGGCAGAGTAGGTGTCGATCTGCTCCTGCGTGGGGGCGATGTCCATCGCCTCAGCCACTGCCTGGTAGAGCAGCGCTTCGCGGGCATACTCGGTGATGCTGTCGCTCATGGCATCCAGCAGGTCGTCGGCACTGTTGTAACCGGCAGCAGCCTGCAGGAAGCTGTCGAGATCATAACCGTAATACTGAGCCATGGTATAGTAGTAGTTCAGGCACTGGTTGACCTGATAATCGGTCACTTCCTTGGGCAGGTCCTTGAAGGTAGAGTTTGCCAGCAGGTAATCCATCACCGCAGTGTTCAGGTTGTTCTGATACAGCATCTTCTGGTATTCGGCCCGCAGGTCTTCCACGGTGTGGACGCCGTCGGTGCTGCTGAAATTCTCCTCGACCCAGGCATCGGTCAGTTCCGGCAGGATCTCCTCGCTGATGTAGTTCAACGTGACGGAGAAGACCGCCTTTTTGTTGCTCAGGACCACCGCATTGCCCTCGCGTCGGTGGAGTCGCTGTAGCCGTCCGGGAAGGTGACATTGACATCGAAGGTCTCGCCGGGCTTGTGGCCCACGATCTGGTCTTCAAAGCCGTCGATGAAGGAACCGCTGCCCAGCGTCAGGCTGTAGCCGCTGTAGGTGCCGCCGGTAAAGGCCACGCCGTCCACGGTGCCCACATAGTCGATGTTGACGGTGTCGCCGTCGGCAGCGGCACGGTCGGTGATCTGCTGCGTCGTGGTGTTCTGGCTGAGCAGGCTGTCGATCTGGGACTGGACGTCCTCCTCCGTCGGCTCGATGTCCGCCTTCTTCAGCGGGATGGAAGCGTAGTCCTCCGGCAGGGTCACATAATCCAGTGCGCGGATGCCGGACCAGTAGCCGTTCTCGTCCAGACCGTCACTGTAGGCAAAATTCTGGTAGTCATAATCTGAAGCGCTGCCGTAGACAGACGCCTCCGAGCCGGCCGATGCGGAAGAGGACGCCGCAGACTTCGAGCAGCCCGCAGCCGCCAGCGCCAGCGCACCGGCGCAGAGAAGGCAGACTGCCTTCGAGATGATTCGTTTCAAGTGGATACCTCCTGTATCCCGGACGCCGCCGGGAACTGCAATTTTTTCAGACAAATCTTATTATAAAGGGTAAAAATGAAAAAGAAAAGGATTTTGCGAAATTTCCACAAGTTTCACGCTGCCTGCCACGTGAAGTCGTTGCTTTTTGTCAAAAGCTGTGATATCCTATAATTGCCGCAGCAAAGCGGCAAGGCGCTGTGTCCAGAACGCAGGCGGCAACTCCCTACCGGATGGCTTTGTTTCCATAAACAGGGCGCCGGGAGGGCGACTTTTGAACGTTTCTCCCCGGAGGCTCTGGCCGAAAGGGGGAATGTACCCATGACATTGACCGAGATTCTTGCGCTGTTGACGTTCCTCGTCACAACGGTTTACGACACGATCGACATCGTGCTCCGATTCCGAGAGTTTCGCACAAAAAATGGACAAAAGAAATGACCGCCCCACGTTTAGCACCCGTTGGCGGTCATTCTTTTGATCTGCTGGTAGGGAGCTAGCCGTTTGTTGGGCCAGCGCCTTTTCTATTTGTAGTATAATCGTTCTATCGTCGTTTGTCAAGCTGTCGCCCCGTACACGCAAAAATCCTCTTGCGCTGCGGGGCCTGCGGCTTTATTATAATAAGAGAAGCACATCAACACAAGGAGGAACATCCATGGATTACAACAAAGCCGCTCTCGAAATGCACGAGAGCCACCACGGCAAAGTCGGCATCGTGAGCAAGGTCGAGGTCAAGACCCGCGACGACCTGTCCACGGCTTACACCCCCGGCGTCGCCGAGCCCTGCCGCAAGATCAAAGAGAATCCCGACGACGTGTACAAGTACACCTTCAAGAGCAACATGGTGGCCGTCGTGTCCAACGGCACTGCCGTGCTGGGCCTGGGCGACATCGGCCCCGAAGCCGGTCTTCCGGTCATGGAGGCAAAGCCGTGCTGTTCAAGGAGTTCGGCGGCGTGGATGCCTTCCCCATCTGCATCGACGCCCACGACGCCGCCAGCGTCATCGCGGCCTGCAAGGCCATCGCCCCGACCTTCGGCGGCATCAATCTGGAGGACATCAAAAGCCCGGAGTGCTTCGAGATCGAAGAAACGCTGGAGCGTGAGCTGGACATTCCCGTCTTCCATGACGACCAGCACGGCACCGCCATCGTCGTGACGGCTGCGCTCATCAACGCCCTGCGCGTGGTGGGCAAAAAGATGGAGGATGTCCACATCGTCCTGAACGGCCCCGGTGCCGCCGGCACGGCCATCATCAAGATGCTGATGACCGCCGGTGCCAAAGACATCGTAGCGGTGGACCAGTTCGGCACCCTGTACAAGGCTGCAACAGCGCCGAGGCCCACAAGAACTGGCTGGGCGAAGTGACCAACCCCCGCCAGATCAAGGGCGGCCTGAAGGAGGCCATCGAGGGGGCCGACGTCTTCATCGGCGTGTCCCGCCCCGGCATCCTGACCACCGAGCTGTGCAAGACCATGAATCCGGACGCCATCGTTTTCGCCATGGCCAACCCCACCCCGGAGATCATGCCGGACGAGGCCAAGGCAGCGTGTGCGGGTCATGGCCACCGGCCGCAGCGACTTCCCGAATCAGGTGAACAACGTGCTCT
>ENA-OQEB01000003-OQEB01000003.1-human-gut-metagenome-genome-assembly--contig:-NODE-3-length-129598-cov-6.024755_pt1 | contig 129598 bp, 119 predicted proteins | sample MGYA00242787_ERZ504619 | MGnify/ENA primary metagenome ERZ504619 (study PRJEB26092, sample SAMD00036317) | human gut metagenome | host: Homo sapiens | study: EMG produced TPA metagenomics assembly of... | reverse complement strand
CAATAATCGCCACCGGATCTCCCACGTAGCGCACATGCTGATCGAGGATCAGACGGTCATACGGCTTGGTTCCGGGTAGGTCTGTCCTGCCATTGTAAAACGCTGTTTCGGCACATCCTCCAGGTATAAATCGCCTCAATGCCCGGAACACGCTCTGCTGCCGTCTTTTTTCACGGATTTTACGATTGCATTGGCATGCGGACTCCGCAGTACCTTGACAATCAGACAATCCTTCGGCACCAGATCATCTACATAAACTGACTTTCCGGTTACCAGCGCGAGGGCATCCTTTTTGATCACCGGCTTATTCACACTGCAGAGCTGATCGGTTCTTCCCGACCAGTCCGGTTCATAGATATGATTTTCTCTGCTCATGACGCACCTCCCTGCTGCTTTTTCCAGCAAGGAAATTCAAAATTCCCCGAAGCTGTCCTTCATATCCGGAACAGCGGCAGAGATTTCCCGCCAGATATTCTTTAATTTCTTCCTCACTCGGATCCGGATTTTCCCGGAACAGCGCAATCGCATTCATAATCATCCCCGGATTGCAGAACCCGCACTGCTCGGCGCCCTGTCCGGCAATAAAGGAACCAAATTCTTCTGCTTCCTCCTGCAGGCCTTCCAGCGTATCCACCTTACATCCATTCGCCCGCGCCGCAAGCACCGAACACGACAGCACCGGTTTTCCCTCCAGAAAAACCGTACACAGCCCGCAGTTCGACGTCTCACAGCCGCGCTTCACACTGTAGCATCCCTGGCTTCTCACAAAATCGATCAGGAGCATGTCTGCATCGATCTCCGCTTCCGTCTTCTTTCCATTTAAGATCATCGAAATCTTCATCACTGCTCCTCCTTCTTCTGAATTTCTTCCATGCATCTGCGCAGCAGCACCCGTCCCAGATGATGACGATACTCTGCACTTCCGCGCATATTACTGCCATATGTAAACTGATCAGAAATCTCCGAAGCCGCCGCCTTCAGCTCCTCCGCAGATGCCTTTCCAGCCGCCAGCTTTTCCGCCAGCTCCGCCGGAAGCTCTACACGTGCCGCCTTCGCCGGTCTTGCCCCAAGCACCGCACATCCTTTTCCGTCTTCCACCCGCACCGCACACGTCAGCACCGGGAAATCCGTTCTGGAATTTCGATGACTCTGATAAACCGTAACACCCTCATGCTTCTTCACAATCAGCCTTACCAGCACATCCCTGTCTCTCTTTGAACAGGCAAACTCCGCCAGCGGCATCCGTCCCGCATAAACCAGCTCCACCTCCGTATCCAGCGCCAGAAACAGCGTCAGCACATCCGAAAATCCAAATCTGCCGAAAATACTGCCTCCCACCGTAGCCAGATTCCGGAACTGCACCCCGACAATACTCCGCACACTCTCCCGTGCCGCACCGTCGGTATAAGCATTCAGCCCCTCATTCTCCTCCATCTGCCGCAGCGTCACCATACATCCAATCGAAAACTCCTCCTCGGACTCTTCAATCTGATCCAGTCCCAGCCCGGACAAATCAATCGCCGTCTGCACCTGCCTCTGCCCCATCTTCGTCCAGAGCATCCCGCCCAGGATACAGGCGCTTCTCTTCTGATTCAGCTCATACGCCTCCTCCAGCGACCCCACCCGGACATAATCCTTAATCTTAATCATACTTACCCTATATCCTCCATTTTTACTCAATATAGAAGCCCATATATTTGATATTATACCCGACCTGCTCCCCCCTTTCAACTTTTTTCTATTTTTTTCAAAAAAACCCTTGCATTTTCCCTCCACATCCAGTATAATCATTCAATGTCGGAAGTCATTCTGACACAAAACAAAATACGTGGACGGATTCCCGAGTGGCCAAAGGGGACAGACTGTAAATCTGCTGCAAATTGCTTCGATGGTTCGAATCCATCTCCGTCCATATGCCGCAGTGGCGGAACTGGCAGACGCCCGGGACTTAAAATCCCGTGGGTAGTGATACCCGTACCGGTTCGATCCCGGTTTGCGGCACGATTAAGAGCTCTGATTCATACGAATCGGAGCTCTTTTTCCATTTCTATTTTTCAACCTTCCGCCCCCACTACCAGCCTCGCCGCCGCATCACGCAAGACCGAACGGGCGGCGGCGAGGCGTCCGTCACTCCTCGCATCTATGCAGTACCACTCCCGATAACGGCAGCAAATCCATCTCCAGTATGCCCGCCGGTGCCTCGATTTCTTTCTCCTCCGAAGAAAATCCCACCGCATCCGTCGCAAACACCTGCGTCAGCTTCGCCACCGAACTCCGGTTAATCCCGGTAAGCCACACCGGAATCTCCACATGCACCCTCTCATTCCGGTTATTAATCACCACAATTACCTGCTCCTCCTGATTAAACCGTCCATAAGAAAGCACATTATAATCATGGTACAAAAATTTCAGCGATCCCATCGCCAGCACCGGAAATCTCCGATGCACCGCAATCATTTCTTTATAGAATCGGATCAGCTCCTGATCCGCCTGTCCCCAGGGATACGTCCTCCGGTTATCCGGATCCGTAAACCCGACCTGGCCGGCCTCATCCCCATAATACAGCGTCGCGCCCCCGGCCACGTCATCTGAATCACAACCGCCTCGCGCAGCACCGCCTTATTCGTATTCTCCGCAGCCGCATACGGCCCAACATTCGCCACACGCCCCACACGATGATTCGTTCTCGTGAGGAACCGCGAATGATCATGATTATCCAGCTCATTCATCGCCGTATACAGCGAAGGCGCATAAAACGCCGGCATATGATACGTCATCGCCCCGATAAAACTCTCACTGTTTCCGAGAAGCCCCTGGTTAAACTCATCACTGTGCTTCTCCATACCCGTGAGGAACCAGGAAACCGGCTCCATAAACGCATCATAGTTCATCACTGTATCCCACTCGTCGCCCTGCAGCCAGCTCATCGCATCGCCGTAGTGCTCCGCCAGAATAATCGCCTCCGGATTCGCCTCCTTCACAACGCGCCGGAACTCCTTCCAGAACTTGTGGTTAAACTCCGGGCTGTGTCCTAAGTCAGCGGCCACATCCAGCCGCCAGCCGTCCGCATTAAACGGCGGAGAAACCCACTTCGCGCCGATGCGCATAATATCCTCCATCAGCTTCTCCGAACCCTCGTAGTTCAGCTTCGGCAGCGTATCATGGCCCCACCAGCGTCATAAAACTCATTGTACGGCCAGTTATGCTCATTATAAAACTTAAAAAACGTGTGATACGGACTGTCCTGCGCCACATACGCGCCCGGCTCATAGCCCTTTCCGGCCTCATAAATCCGCTCGCGGTCCAGCCATTTGTTAAACGAACCACAGTGGTTGAAAACGCCGTCCAGAATCACCTTCATGCCGCGCTTGTGCGCCTCCTCCACCAGGTGGATAAACAGTTCATTGCTCGCCTCCAGGTTCGCCTTGTTCGTCACACGGTCAATATACCGCGTTGCCCGCGTATTGTCCTTGTCGCCCGGCCAGAGCAGATCGCCTTCGTCGGAGACAATCTTTCCGAAATGCGGATCAATATAGTCATAATCCTGAATATCATACTTATGGTTCGATGGCGAAACAAACACCGGATTCAGATAAATGACCTGCACACCGAGATCCTGCAGATAATTCATCTTGTCAATGACGCCCTGCAGATCGCCGCCGTAGAAATTGCGGACATCCATCTGCTCCGGGAAGCGGTTCCAGTCATCCACCTTGTTGACCTGCTCACCGATGTAGCTGTACTCTCCCGTCAGCACATCGTTGGACGGATCTCCGTTGCAGAAGCGGTCCACAAAAATCTGATACATGACAGCGCCCTTCGCCCAGTCCGGCGTATGGAAACCTGGAATAATACCAAACGAATACATCTCCTGAAGCTCTCTTGTCACGCCGAGCTTGTTGTAATAACAGACCACGCGGCCTGCCTGAATCTCAAAAAAATAGCGGATCGGCTCATTTCCGACCGGAATCTCGATCTCGTAATAATCAAAACCGTTCCGGACCAAACCGACCTGCATCTGTGCACGGGTGGAACCGCTGATGAAATAAACCGCATCTACATTATTTTTCAGGGTACGGAACCGGATCTTCACCGTGTCGCCCGGGTTCGGCTCAAACGGAATCTGATACTGCGGGGATTCATCGCTGTAGAGCGCATGCTTGTTGAACATCGCCCGCATCTGTGACATATACTGCTGCATTCTTGTTTTATCCATGAACTAACGCCTCTGTCTTTCTCAATCATTCATTCCTTATATTTTACCCCACACCGCCATGTAATACAACCTTTTTCTGAACACATGTAACGATTGTGTTTATTGGATTTTTATATAGTAAAAGAGCCAGCGGGGTACGCTGGCTCTTTTGGAGAAGGTATTTCTCTTATGGGGTGTAGCAAAAACTATATAATGTATTGGGGGGTTTTTACAGTTATTATAGTACCATACGTCCCTCGAAAAGTCTGCACAAATCGCGATTTTTTTTCATTTGATTCTTATTCAAAATAACGATGAATTTTTCCGGCGTTTCGGATTTTCTGTTTTAATTTGCACAAACGCCCGTAAAATCACAGAAAAAAACCTGCAAAAAACTTTTTTTGTTCTCTGCAGGTTTTCTATTGCAAATAAAAAGATATCAGATTTCTCCAGAAACTTCCGGTGCTGTTCCTGTCATCTGTGCTTCCTGCTCAAAAATGGCTTCGAATTCAGCACGGCTCAGCTTCTCTTTTTCCATCAGCTGCTTTGCACACTCATGCAGCACATAGGAATGCTCCAGAATAATCTGTTTCGCCTGATCGTGGCATTTCTCGATCATCTGGCGGACTTCCTCATCGATGGCTGCGGCTACATTCTCGCTGTAGCTCTTCGTATGGCCCCAGTCGCGGCCGATGAAGACCTCATCCGAGTCGGAATCGTAAGCGACAAGACCAAGGTTCTCAGACATACCGTACTTCGTAATCATGGAACGCGCGGTAGCCGTCGCCTGTTTGATATCCTGTGATGCGCCCGTTGTGATATCGTCGAAGATCAACTCCTCTGCCACACGGCCGCCGAGGCATACGGTGATGTACTGCATCATTTTGCCTCTCGTCTGGAACATATCGTCATTCTCCGGCTGCGGCATCGTGTAGCCCGCTGCGCCAGGACCTGTCGGATAATGGAGATCGTGTAAACCGCCTCCATATCCGGCAGCATATGGAACAGGATCGCATGGCCTGTCTCATGGTATGCGGTGATCCGTTTTTCTTTATCCGAAATGACTTTACTGCGCTTCTCCGCACCGATGCCCACTTTGATGAAAGCAGACTTGATATCGGACTGGCGCACAAATCTTCTGCGGTCCTTTGCCGCCATGATCGCTGCCTCGTTCAGCAGGTTCTCCAGCTCTGCGCCGGTGAAGCCTGCGGTCGTCTGCGCGATCTGTTTCAGATCCACATCCTCGGCCAGCGGTTTGTTCTTTGCATGGACTTTCAGGATTTCCTCACGGCCCATGACATCCGGCGGTCCTACAACCACGCGGCGGTCAAAACGGCCCGGACGGAGAATCGCCGGATCCAGGATATCGACACGGTTCGTCGCTGCCATCACGATGATGCCCTCATTGACGCCGAAACCATCCATCTCAACGAGAAGCTGGTTTAATGTCTGCTCTCTCTCATCGTGGCCGCCGCCCATGCCGGTGCCTCTTCGTCTTGCCACGGCGTCGATCTCATCGATGAAGATGATGCACGGCGCATGTTTTTTTCCTTCCTCAAACAGGTCGCGGACACGGGAAGCGCCGACGCCGACGAACATTTCCACGAAATCCGATCCGGAAATGCTGAAGAACGGCACGCCTGCCTCTCCTGCAACAGCTTTCGCCAGAAGGGTTTTACCGGTTCCAGGAGGGCCCACAAGAAGAACTCCTTTCGGGATTCTTGCGCCGACCTGTGTATATTTCTCCGGTGCTTTCAGGAAATCGACCACCTCAACAAGGTCTTCTTTTTCCTCTTTTAAGCCCGCAACATCGCGGAACAGGACTTTTTTGTCTTTGTCGGTGGACATATGGGCGTTGCTTTTTCCAAAATTCATCATTTTGTTTCCGCCGCCTCCACCGCCGCCCATGGAGCGGTTCATCATCGACATGCCGAAAAGAAGGATCATACCGAGCAGCAGGGCCGGCAGGACAGACGTCATGAAAATGCTGTCTCTCTGGACACTCTGTACGGTGTACGTTACATCAGCATCCTCCAGAAGGCTGATAGCTGCGTTTACGTCGGTCACATTGACCGTATAACTGTCACCGCCCTGCTCCCGTACCACAACGGAGCCGGTCGGCACTTCTTTGTTCTGGACAATCTGCGCGGATGTCACTTTGCCGTCTTTTACGGCGGTTTCAAATTTCTGCTGACTTGGGCTGCTGCCTGCGCTGATTTTTCCGGTGATATAGAACATGGCAAGCACGATAATCACCATAAACGCCGCGTAGAGTCCAAATCCACTGCGCTGTCTGTTCATATTTTCTTTTTACTCCTCGTCTTCGTGAAACTCCACTACTCCGATGTATGGAAGATTCCGATATTTCTGTGCGTAATCCAGACCGTAGCCTACGACGAACTCGTCCGGGATATCAAAGCAGGTATAATCTACTTTGACATCGCGCACTCTGCGCTCCGGCTTGTCGAGCAGAGTACACAGGTGTACGGATTTCGGATTTCTCTTTTTCAGGATGTCGATCAGATAGTAAAGCGTTCTTCCGGAATCGATGATATCCTCCACAATCAGAACGTCTTTTCCTTCCAGCGGCTGATCCAGGTCTTTTACAATACGGACAACTCCGCTGGACTTGGTGTCATCGCCGTAACTTGATACGGACATAAAGTCAAGGCTTACCGGCACTGTGATGCGTTTTGCCAGCTCGCACATAAAGAATACGCCGCCTTTTAAAACGCAGATCAGGTGCACTTCTTTTCCTGCGTAATCGCGGTTGATCTGGTCTGCTACTTCTTTAATTCGTCTGTCTACTTCTTCTTCGCTTAATAATACTCTGATTGTCTCTTTCATCTGTTTTCCTCCTTACCAACGCCAATCTGTATCTGCAGAACTGCTTTCGTGTCTTCCCCGACACGGCCGCTCTCTCCTCTGCGATACCCCACGACCCACCAGATCTCCGGTCCGTCGGCGAGCAGCAGAATGGAATCCCGCTCCTCTTTCGGTATCTTGGCATCAATCATATAATCTTTTAGTTTCTTTTTCCCGCCTTTTGCGTTACTCTCAGATAATCTCCGCTTCTTCTCGTGCGGAGGACAAGACCGTCTTTTATTTTATCACAGTCAAAGCATTTCGTATACTTTTTTTCTTCAATTCTTTCGGGAAAAACCGATGTTTTTTTCACAATCGTGACTGGATTTTCTGCAAATGCGAGACTTTTTCCCTCTTCCCACCCGGCCGGAACCGGAATTGGAACTTCTTCGCCGCTTTTCCTTTTCCGTTCTTCTTTTAAATGCACTCCCTGCTTTTCCAGGCGGAGCGTCTCGTATCCGCGCACGGCGGTGATTCCATACGGTAGGCAGACACTTTTTCCGACCTGCTTTTCAAAAAGTTCCCGCACAGATTCCAGATGCTCCCTGGTAAGATCCTTCCGTTTTCCCGCCAGCTGTTCCAGAACGCGCCGGATCACGTAGCGCTGCAGAAGAGGCGCTTCGCTGCTCACCGCATCACGCAGCACAACCGCATTTTTCTCTGCGGATGCATACCGCTCCATCAGCTGATCCGTCTGCTGCTCCAGATATTCCTCCGTTTCCAGCAGGTCCAGCGATGTCTGTGCCATATGCGCGGCAGTACGCGGATTGACCTCTTCGGTCAGATACGGCAGCACATGGTGGCGGATTCCGTTCCTCGTGTAAGCATCCTCTGCATTCGTGCTGTCCTCACACCAGGAACACTTCCGGCTTTCCAGTTCCTGCCGGATCTCTTTTCGTCCGACGCAGAGAAGCGGACGGATCACATTCCCCCGCACGGGGCGTAAGGAGGCAAGTCCGGCCAGCGACGTTCCCCGTGCCAGGTGATGCAGCATCGTCTCCGCAACGTCATCCTGGTGATGGGCGAGCGCAATTTTCACTGCCCCCTGCTCCTTTGCGCACGCTGCAAAAACTTCCTGCCGCGCCGCGCGTCCCGCCTCCTCCGTCGAGAGATGCTTTTCTTTTGCGATCTTCTCCACGGGACAGGAATAGAGATAGAACGGAACATCATATTCCCGGCACAGATTTTCTGCAAATGCCGCATCCCGCCCGGCTTCCGCGCCGCGCAGGTTATGGTTGACGTGGACAGCCAGCAGCGAAAAGCCAAGCGGCTCCTGCAGTTCCCGCAGCAGATGAAACAGGCAGACGGAATCCGCGCCGCCGGAGAGGCCGAGCAGCACGCGTTCGCCTGCCGTTACCATATGATACTGTTCCATAAAGGCTCTTACTTTCTCTCGCATCCTTCGTTTTTACTCCTATTTTTTCCAGATTCTGGCGACCAGAACCGTCATATCATCGTGCGCGGCAGCCGCCGAGGCGCAGCACGCGTTCCAAAAGCTCCCGGGCAAATTCCCGCGGCTCGCTGTTTTTCACTTCGAGAAGAAGCTGCTTCATCTGCTCCGTCCTGTCCCCGGGCAACGCGTCCAGCACTCCGTCCGTCATCATCACAAGGTAATCACCGTCGTACAGCTTTTTCGTTGTGGTATCAAAATCCGTCTGGGAAACGAGACCTGCGGCAAGACTGGTCGACTCCACAACCTCCACCCACGTATCCCGCCTAAGGAACGTCGGCGATGCACCTCCTTTCAAAAAGCTGCAGACGCCTGTGTAGAGATTAATCGAAGCAACATCAAACGTGGAAAACATCCCTTCCTTTGGCTGCAGCAGAAGCATCGAATTGATCATCCGTGCCGCCATGATCCGCGGGAATCCGGCGCGCAGGAACTGTTCAAACAGCTCCACCACCGTCTCGCTCTCCCTGTTTGCCTCGATCCCGGAACCCATGCCGTCCGACAGGCAGAGGACAAACTGGCCGTTTTCGCAGAGCACACTGTAATTGTCCCCGGAGATACTCTCCTGCTCCTTGGTGATGCGTCCCACACCGTAGAGAACCTGGAATTTCACATCCTCCTGAAACAGCACCGTCTGGTATTCTCCGCTTAAGACCTGTGCCCCGTCGCGTACCGCAACCATCGGGATTCCGCACAGGGAACCGATCAGTTCCGCCGTCTGGCGAAGCGTGATCCGGCAGTGACGGCCCGCTTTGACCGTCATATAGATCTGTAAATGCTCTTTCGGCCGCTCCTGGAGCCAGATTTTCTGGACGAAAGCCCCGTTTTTCTTCATCTGGCGGCAGATTTTTTCCGAGAGCTCGTCCGGCAGACTGTTGAGGCTGTACAGATCACACGCGGCGCGGTCCATAATCCCGGCGACTTCACTTAACTGTTCTGCCACCACGCGGCGGCTCTCCGCCACACGCCCCGACCAGAGCGCCGTCTGGCGTTCCTGCTGGTAGCGGTTCCAGAACAGTTCCAGAAAGCGGGAGCCGTTCAGGCAGGAGGCATTCCATTCGCCTTTTGCACGGCTGATCTCGTCCTCATCCCCGTCGGCGATTGTCTGAAGAAGTTCCTGGCACCGCTCGCGCGTCAGGTTTCCGTACTGCTCCCAGCACCACGACGCCTTCGCACAGCGGCTACAGACTTCCTGCTGTTCTTTTTCCAGAATCTTGTCCACCCGGCCCGTCTCCGGCATCACACTTTTTGACGGCATCTGGTAAAAGCTCTCTGCCAGAACGCGGAACGAATCGGCGTAGTGCTCCATCTGCAGTTTCTGCGGATGATTGTCATAGACGGCCGCTTCCCGGCGGCTTCTTCTGGCTTCCAAAAAAATTTTAGCCATGTCCCCTGCTGACAGCAATGCGCCGATCAGGAACATGGCAATGATCCACTCCGGCATGTTCCGCTCCTCCTCTCTTTGTTCTGGACTTCAAAGGGGACCGCGAAATCATGCCCTTTCTTTATCTGTTTTGTTTATTTCGACTGGGATTCTTTAAATAAAATCTCATTATCCTTTACCATGCCAAGTTTTTCTCTTGCCGTTTTTTCTATGTACTCATCGGTCTGCATGTATTCTTTCAAGGCGGTAATATCATCGGTGCGCTGCTTCTCCTCTTCAATCTGGCTGTCCAGACTGGAAAGACGGGATGCATTTGCATTGACCTTCTGCTGAAGGCTGATTCCCTTTACGGTAAGGACTGCAACCAGGCAGCACAGGACTACGGTAATTGAGAACTCTGTTGTACGGCTCTTCTTTCTGACTTTTTTCTTTCGGCCAGAATTCTTTTCTTCCCTTTCTTTCATTCTTTTCTTTACCCTTGCTTTCTATTTTCCAACCGTCTGCAGCCAAACTATCTGTTGTTTTTCGTCCGCAGACTTGTTTCTTTTGTTCTTACATGTGTAGTTACATCTTACCGTTCTTCCCATGAAATTTCAACCTTTTTCTCCGTTTTTTCATACTTTTTACCAGCCATTTTCCTGGAAAAGCGAGGATTCGCCCTGCTTTTTTGATTCCCTTTGCCAGAAGTTCCGGAAGAAAGCGTCCAAACGATGCGTGGTACAATGCAGCGCCCCCAAGGATGCCGCCAAACAGATACCCGCGGAGAATGCCGCTGTTCTCTCCGTAAATCCGTACAAACAGATACAGCGCTGCCGCAATCCAGTAGCAGAGGTCCTCTGCAGATACCGCCGCATGGCTGTGGCGGATCAGTTTCCGCGCTGTCTTAATCAGATCGTACCAGAACCCCAGGACTGCCCCCTGCCAGATGGAACAGGCGAGCAGAATCAGCTCCCGGGTGACATACGCACTCATTTTTACCGGAACAGCCGCGCAAGCGCAGACCCCTTCTTCTGCAGCGGCCCATGTTCCGTATAGACCAGGCTGTCGATGCTGCCTTCGATATCCGCCTCTCCCTTTTCCAGCTCCAGGCGGCCCACATGCAGCTCTTTTCCGCGATGGTAAGAACACCGCAGACGGTCACGAGCAGAACTTCGTTCTCATCAAAGCTTTTCACATCCTGCACGCCGCCAAGAGAAAGTGTTTTCCGCTGTTCCAGTAAAAGGCGGTGCGCCTGTTCGTTCATCTCCCCCATGTAAAAAACCTCCATACAATGGTCTATACACCCATTATATGAAGGTTTTCTCTTTTTATTCGCTGCACATGAATCCTGCCGCACTTCTTATAAGTAGCGGTAAAGCTCCTGTGCTTCTTCTTTTTTCACGGTTTCCTGCACATTCAGCACTTCTACCCTGACGGATTTACTTCCGAACTGAATTTCCAGTACATCTCCTGCCTTGACCTGTGCGGATGCTTTTGCCGGTCTGTCGTTGACGAGGACACGGCCTGCATCACAGGCTTCATTGGCTACGGTACGCCGCTTGATCAGTCTTGATACTTTTAAAAATTTATCTAAGCGCATAGATTTTTACTTAGTTCATCATGTCCTTTAAAGCTTTTCCTGCTTTGAATTTCGGAGTTTTGGAAGCTTTGATTTCCATGGTCTCGCCAGTCTGCGGATTTCTTCCTTCTCTTGCTGCTCTTTCGGATACTTCGAAGGTACCAAAGCCTACCAGCTGAACTTTCTCACCTTTCTTTAATTCTTCAGATACTACATCGATAAATGCTTTTAAAGCAGCCTCTGCATCTTTTTTGGATAAATTTGTCTGCTCAGCCATAGCTGCAACTAATTCTGTTTTGTTCATGAGTTTTACTCCTCCTGTATCTTACATTTGTTTTTTACATGGTACGCGGGCCCGCTGATACACACGACCTGCCCTGCCGGCTGTTTTTCTTCCGGATGATCAGTCTGTTACGTTGACCGGCTTTTTCGCGTAGCTGTATATATTTATATACTAATGCGTCTCTCTTGTCAAGAAAAAAGTCCCCCATACCAGCGGTTTTATGGCGATTTCTGCCCAAAACAGACTCTTTTCCACCGCACGGTTAAAAGAAGGATCCCTTAACAAACCGCAGCCAGTCTGCCTGCTGCGCATTGAGTGTTTTTAGTTTCTCCGTATTCCGCCCGGATATCCACGATTTTCTGCTTCCGTAGTAGCGGTTTGCCAGTTTCCAGTATTTCCACGGATAGGAAAGATAGAGGCGGAGTGTCTCGATTTCCCCCTCATCGAGCGGCCGTCTGGCGCTGTAGGCGTTTAAGATCCGTTCTGCCGCGCGCTCGCTCCAGCCGTGTTTTTCCAGAATTTTCCGCATAAAATAGCCAAGATCTGCCACCTGGAGATCGAAGTTCCACTTGTCGAAATTGACCGCCGTTTCGCCTCTGCCGTTTTCCAGCAGAATATTGTGCTGGCTGAATTCCCCGTGGCAGACGGCGCCTTCTTCGTCCGCCCGCTGCCGCAGTTTTTCATAGGAAGAAGCTTTCATTTCCGCGGCCGCCCGCTCTCCCTGTTCCAGATACGGACCGGCGCTTGCCAGCAGCAGTTTTTCGAACTCATTTTTCTTCTTTTTTGTCTGCAAATACTTTCGGATCTTTCGAATTTCCACATTGTGGCGGATGCACTCCTCCACGATGGATTCCCTCCGGTATTCCATTTTCACCGGCAGATGAGCTGCCGTATGTAGCCGCGCCAGCGCGTCCGAGGCGCGGATAAGATCCTCACTGTTTCCCGTCTCACATTCCCGGCCCGGTACCAGTTCCGCACAATGTACGTTCCTCCGTCGTCCCCGCGCGTTGCAAGCGCTCCCTCTTCGTTCCGCAGAATCTGATCGCACCGCAGGAGCCCCGACTCCGTGATGCGGCACTGTAGAAGATACCGCTGCTCCAGTTTTTCCGCCGCCGTCCCGAACTCGCTGATCAGCTTATCCCCCTGTTCGGTGTGGCACAATAAAGCGCCCCGCACCCGCATTGTGCCGGAAGCCGTAAGACCGTAATGGGACAGCACACTCAATCCATAATCATACAAGAGCCTGACTCCTTTCCCTGTTGTGATCGTTTTTGGGGTCACGATTCAATGTATGCGTATCCGCCTGTGCCATGCATACTGGTTTCTGTTTTTTCTTTCATCCCAAAAGCAATGTTGAAAGTGTTTTCTTTTTCTCTTATTTTATTGTTTTTAATTTCATCGCATGGTAAAATATTCCAAACTTGACAGGATGAAAAACACCTGTTATGGGGTTCTCTAAAATCATTTTATTTTAAGGAGGGTTTTTATGATTTTCTTACCACAGCCATCTTCCCTTTCCTACGGAGAGGGCACCTTTACAATTCACTATGACAGCCGCATTTTTCTCGATTCCGAGAGCCCGGCTGAGCTTTTTTCTGCCGCACAGCTTCTGCAGCAGGAGATTGAGACACAGACGGGATTCCGTCCTGCCATCTGCCGCCGTCATCAGCCGGTGGGATCACACCTGATCTATCTGACTGCCTCTCCGGAATTATCCCGTGAGGCTTATACCCTCGCTGTCACACCGGAAAACATCACGATCTGCGGATCTCTGGAAAGCGGCGTTCTCTACGGCGTGCAGACACTCCGTCAGATGATCCGCCAGGCAGGTGCTGTTCTTCCAACCGTCCTGATCTCCGACAAACCGGCCATGGAAAACCGCGCTTCTACCACGATGCGACCCGCGGACGTGTTCCGACGCTTTCCTATCTGAAACAGCTTGCCGACACCTTGAGCTTCTATAAAATCAATCAGCTTCAGCTCTACATCGAGCACAGCTATCTCTTCGACGATCTGACCGAGATGTGGCGCGACGATACGCCGCTCACTGCAGAGGACATCCTCGAGCTGGACCGCTACTGCAAGGGACTTGGCATTGATCTCGTTCCGTCGCTTGCAAGCTTCGGCCATCTGTACAAGCTGCTCTGCACGAAATCGTATGCACATCTGTGCGAACTGGAAGGCTCTGCTTCGGCTCCGTTCTCCTTCTATGACCGCCAGGCGCACCATACGCTCGATATCACAAACCCGGAGAGCCTCTCCCTTGCCAAACACATTCTTTCCGAATATATGCAGCTCTTCTCCTCGAAGTATTTCAATCTCTGCGCGGATGAAACGTTTGACCTTGGAAAAGGGGCTTCCCGCGCACTCGCCGAGGAAAAGGGAACCACCGTCATCTACACCGAGTTTGTGACAGAGCTTGCCAACTATATCACTGAATCCGGCCGCACGCCGATGTTCTGGAGTGATGTCATCAGCCAGGAGCCGGAAGTTTATCATCTCCTGCCGAAGAACCTGATCTGCCTCCACTGGGATTATGCGTCAAATGTTTCATCGGAGCGTCTGACCCGCCTTGCCAATTCCGGTGCCGAGCATCTGTATGTGTGCCCGGGCGTACAGGGATGGAACCAGCTCATCAACAAGTATCATGAGGCGTATGAAAACATTTCCAGAATGGCGCGCTACGGCCACGAATGCCATGCGATGGGACTTCTGAACACTGACTGGGGCGATTACGGCCACATCAATCACCCGGACTTCTCCCGCATCGGCATGATCTACGGCGCGGCGTTCTCCTGGAATGCAGACATTCTGCCGGAGGAGGAAATCAACCGCCAGATTTCCGTGCTGGAATTTGGTGATGCTTCCGGAAAACTCGTTTCCGTGCTCGATCTTCTCTGCCATCAGGATGCGTATCCGTGGCGCACTGCCGTTATGGTACAGGAAGCACTCGAACTGCATCAGGACAAAGAAGAGGCTGCCGAACTGCTCCGCTCCTGCGCGGAAGGCGATGCGGATGCAGCAAATGCTTCAATTGACGCGCTCTGCGCCGTTCTGTACGAGAAAGCCGGCACCGTCCGCCCGGAGAACCGTCCGATGATCTATGCGTACCTGCTCGCCGCAGACGGCCTGAAAGTGCTGAACCGCCTGCTGCCGTTCCTGCGCGCTTCCCTTCTTTCCGAGGGTACTCTGCCGGAGAAAGAAGACTGTTTTGCACTCGCCGGAGATCTCGAACGGTGGCTGCACAGCTATAAAGAGCTGTGGCGCACCGTCTCCAAGGAGAGCGAACTGTACCGCATTGCCCATGTGTTCTGCTGGTATGCGGATCTGCTGCGTGATCTGAACGCATAAAACCAGCAAAAAACAAAAGAGAGCCGGGGACGGATTGTTCTGTCCCCGGCTCTCTTTTGTTTGCCGTTTTGGCTTTACAGCAGTGTTTTTACGTACTCTGTCAGGTATTCTTTTGTATTCTTCGCCTGATCTTTCATCACTTCTTCCAGCGCCGCGTTCAGGCATTCGCCGATTTTCGGGCCTTTTGGGACACCGAGTTCCATCAGATCTTTGCCGGAAACGGCCAGCATTTTCAACGTAAAGCAGTCGCCGTTATCGAGAATTTCTCTGACGCACTCCCTTACCTTTCCGATCCGTTCCAGGGTTTTCTCCCGCTGGTACAGGCTTTTGGCCATCGTATCGGCTTCCTGCACGATCATCAGTTTTTCGAACAGCTCCGGGCCGAGTTTGTTCAGAATACGGCGGATCACCGGTTTCTCCGGAGCCATGCGGCAGTCATGCCAGCGGATCAATGCTGCGACCTGGCGGATGGTTTCGTTGTCGAATTTCAGACGGCGCAGAATCGCTTTCGCCATTTTCTCCCCCGCCGGTGCGTGGCCTTTAAAATGATCGATGCCAGCCTCATCCGTTGTGCGGCACGCCGGTTTTGCAATGTCGTGGAGCAGCATCGTCCAGCGCAGAATCGGATCTGCCGGAACGTGCTGCAGAGCGGCAATCGTGTGCTCACCGACATTATAGCAATGGTGCGGATTGTTCTGCGGCGTTTTCATCAGTTCATCAAACTCCGGCAGCACAATTTTTGTAATACCCGCCTCATAGACGGCCTCCATGTACTCCGGCCGCTTCGAGATCAGCAGTTTATTCAGTTCCACACGGATCCGCTCAGCGCTGATTTTTTCAAGCGTCGGCGCGAGTGCTATGATGGCATCCAGTGTTGCCGGATCGAGTTTGAAGCCGAGCTGTGCGGAAAAGCGGAGGGCACGCAGGATCCGCAGTGCATCCTCACTGAACCGCTCGGTCGGATTTCCGACACAGCGGATGACTTTGCGCTGTAAATCCCTGATTCCATCGAACAGATCCACAAGCCCCTCTTCGTTGTTGTATGCCATCGCATTGATCGTAAAATCACGGCGGCGCAGATCCTCGGCGAGGCTGGAGGTAAAGACCACTTCTTTCGGATGGCGGCCGTCCTCATACTCTCCGTCGATGCGGTACGTCGTGACCTCGTGCGCGCCGCTTCCGGCCAGAACTGTTACCGTTCCGTGCTCCAGTCCCGTATCCACGGTGCGGTCAAAAATTTCTTTTACCTGCTGTGGGGAAGCAGAGGTTGTAATATCCCAGTCGTCCGGCTCCCGCGCAAGAATCGTATCGCGCACACAGCCTCCGACCGCGTACGCCTCGAAGCCTTTCGCATGCAGGGAATCGATTACCATATTTACGCTTGGCGGCATTTTTATCTTCAAATTTGTTATCTCCTTTTTCTAAATCTGCTTTTCCAGTATAGCAGTTTCCTTTTTTTACCGCAAGTGTGGTTGCGGTTGTATTTTGGGGATTGCATGTGTATAATAGAGGTTAATAAAATTCGAAAGGGGATTTACATTTTTATGAAACTGGATCGTTACCGAAAATATGTCCGGGCCGGCGTTACTGCCTTTCTGGTACTTGCAGCGTCCATGATTTTTTACTACCTGCTCTTCCACCAGACTTCTGTGCGGACCGCCTTTCACAATGTCCTCAACATTCTCTCCCCCCTGATTGCAGCCCTGATTCTCGCCTATGTGATCAGCCCGATCATTAACTTCATAGAACAGCGGATCATCGCCAGACTCTTTGCCCGGCACGGAAAAACACAGTCGGTACGCTGTAAAAAGCTTGTGCGGGCGCTTTTGATTCTTCTGACGTACGTCTCCATGCTTTTCGCGCTGTACGGACTCATTGCGACCCTGATCCCGGAGCTGTTCTCAAGTATCACAAACATCGTCTCCAACTTCTCCAACTACGCAAACAACATTCAGGATTTTGCCACAAAAGTGCTGGCGAATTACCCGGAGATGCAGCAGACGGCAGACCAGTACATCTCCACGTTCTCCGCAAAGCTTTCCAACTGGCTGACCAATGACCTGATGCCGATGCTCCGTACGTTCCTTCTGAACCTCTCCGGACAGCTCGTCAACATGGTTACGTTTTTCAAAAACATTCTGCTTGGCGCGATCGTTGCGATCTACATGCTGTACAACAAGGAAAGCTACATTGCCAAGCTGAAAAAAGCAGTCTACGCGCTGCTCGGTCTGGATCACGGAAATGCCGTGATCCGCGACTGCCAGTATGTGAACCAGGAATTCAGCGGGTTCCTCGTTGGAAAAGTCATCGATTCGATCATTATCGGTGCCATCTGCTATCTTGTGACGAGCCTGATCGGCACCCCGTACGCACTGCTGGTCAGCGTAATCATCGGTGTGACGAATATCATTCCGTTTTTCGGCCCGTTCCTCGGCGCCGTTCCGTGTCTTCTGCTGATCCTTCTGATCGACCCTCTGCAGGCACTGTATTTTCTGATTTTCGTCGTTCTCCTGCAGCAGTTTGACGGAAACTTCTTAGGACCGAAAATCCTCGGCGAGACGACCGGCGTGTCCAGCTTCCTTATCATCATCTCGATTCTGATCGGCGGCGGCTTCTGGGGTGTCTTTGGCATGATCATCGCCGTTCCGGTCTGTGCCATTATCTGCACGGTCTGCCGCAACTTCGCCAACCGTCGTCTTGAAAAACATCACCTGCCGGATGACGATGCGTTTTACTTCCACATGGACCACATTGATCCGGAAACGAGACAGGCGATCCCATATCAGAAAAAGAAGATCGACGAGGCCGAAGTCTTCCACTTTCCGGGCTACCGGCTGCGCAAAGCGCTGACAAAACTGACCACGGAAGAGTCTCCGGTTGATGCGCCGTATACACCGGCAAAGCCTTCGACCGAAGAGAAAAACTCAGATTCTTCCGATTCCGATCAAAAATAAATCGTATCTTACAAAAATGCTTCTGTGCAGACTGTTTCCATTCTGCACAGAAGGCATTTTCTTATTTTTGCTTTTTATTTCTCGATTACAACCGTGCTGAGTGTCTCTGCCGGAAGATCGACACGCATGATATGTCCGTTGACACGCAGGAAACAGCCGGAATCCTCTTTTGTGCGGTTCAGCAGGATCACAACGTAGCTTCCGTCTGGATTGACTGCGGCCGTTACATCCAGGTTTGCTCCGTATTTGCTCCAGCCGATGCGTTTTGCACCCGGAGCAATATATTTGGAAATATGGCCGATGTAGTGGTACATGATCGGTTTGCGGTAATGGAAATCATCATCCACAATCAGACCTGAGGTGAATCCCATCGGTACGTGGCGCGGGCCGCCGTCTTTGTCTACGAGGAAGTTCCAGTCGATCCAGCGGTTCATGCCGGCGTTCAGGTTTCCGATCATATCGTGTGCATAATCTGCGGCGTCAAGGTAATCGACGTACTCTGGTGTCTGGAAGTTCACCGGTCCGAAACCACCGTCGCCAAAACCGATTCTGCCCGGCATGTGAAGGCACAGCACTCGGAAAGCATGAAGGTTTTGTCCGGGTATTTCTGTTTCATCAGCTCAACAGCCTCGAAGTGGTCGCCGGAATACCAGTGGAATGCGATACCGGCTACCATGTCCATGGTCTCCTCGTCAAGGACGGTCAGAACGTGTTCGATCATACGCTCTTTGTTGTGATCCCAGATGAAGATGCCGATCTTGTCCGTCAGGCCTGCTTTTTTCATCTCCGGATACAGATAATCTTTCAGGTAGGTTTTGGACTCTTCCGGTGTCCATACGCAGCTGTCCCAGGTGGTAGCCGCTACGGTCTCGTTCTGCAGGCTCAGCATCGTCACCGGGATTCCCTCATCGAGGTATGCCTGCAGATATTTTACGACGTATTTTGCCCAGCTTCCGTAATACTCCGGTTTCAGGCTGCCGCCGTGGTTTCTCTGCGGAATCTCTTCCGGAACCGGCATTCCCATTGCACCGTAAACAGCAGCATCATTCTTTGCGATCTTCGGTGCAGTTTTCCACTGATACGGCGGAGACCACGGGCTCATCAGAACACTGATCGGCTCTGCGGAGATTTCGATGGCTTTTTTCAGCATCGGAAGGACATATTTGCGGTCGCGGTCGATCGAGAAGGTTGCCAGATCCGGGTCTGCGATCGGGTCTGCGACTGCCTGATACTCCTCAAGGGAATAGTCACAGCTGTCGATCGGCACGCGGACAAATCTTGCATGAAGGCCGTCCGGTCCGAAAATATCCTGTAATGCCTGATTCTGTGTTTCCTCATCCATACGGGACAGCAGGTATGCGCTGCTCTCGGTCATGGCGCCGCCGAAGCCCTCGATGGTCTGGAACGCAAAGTCCGGATACAGGTTGATGACGTTCGACTCAATCATTTTTACGCTCTTGGACTCGTCCTCTGGTGCCAGCGCTTTTTCCCAGGTTTTTGCTTCCCCTTTTACATGGTACGTTGTAATCTGTTTTGCTTTCATTTTCCACACTCCATTTTTCACATGTTTTGCGGCATTTACTGAAAATCCGCTGTTTCATGCTTCCACTATACCATGCTCTCTTCTTCTTGTTTAGTGCCTTTTTCGGCAGAAAATTAGGGCATTTCCGCTTTTTTGATTCTTACCCACTGGCCCATCGGGCGGTCTCCTTTTTCCTTTTCATACCGCTTCTGCATTTCCTTCATGCTGCAGCCGTACCGCTCCTTAAACAGACGCGACACCGACTTGTAGTTTTCGCAGCCGTGTTTCGGCAGAAGTTCCATGATCCGCGCCTCGGGATGCTGCAGGTCGCGGCAGATCCGGTCGAGCCGGATTTCATACAGATACTGGTAGACCGTCAGACCGAGGTACCGTTTCAGAAGCTTCGACAGATAATTCGGCGTATAACCAAAGTGCTCCGCGACCTGCGCCACCGTCAGCTTTTCAGCGTAATGCTCCTCAATATACCGCATGACCTCGCGGATCTGCTGTACGGCCTTCTGATTCTGCGGAATGTGTTCTTTTCCGATCCGCACCGCATAGTCCACCAGTAAGCGGTACAGCGCTTCAAGAAGAAGGCTGTCGAATTTTAACTGATACCCTTCTTTCTGCGCACCGTACACCTCGTCCATCTCCCGGAGAACTGCTTTGAATTCTGCGAGTTTTTGTTTTTCCGCCTCACTGGCCGGTCTTTCATCCACAACAAAGTAAAGCTGATCGTAATGCTCCATGTACTGCAGCAGCATCTCGTACGGAACCTGCAGGACGATGGCCTGATTCGGATAGCTGTCACGGCGTGGATCGTGCCGGAGTTGATGACGAGAAGTTCATCTGCCCCGATCTGCCGCTCGCCGCCGTCACCGAAACGCACTTTCAGACGGCCTTCCAGAAGATAAATGATCTCTAGATCGTTGTGCCAGTGCGGCGGGTTGCTGTAGCCGCCGTCGTCGATGCTGTGGAAAAAGCGGATGCCGATATCCCCGTTTGCCGTAATCCATTCGAAATTGCTCTCCATGGTGCCCTCCCGTTTCTTGTCTTTTCGTGTATACAGACGAAGCGCGTCTGAACTTTCTGTTCGTTCAGGCGCGCTCCTTCTATTATCTTTTCTGCTACAGGGACATGGTAATTTCCCGCCCTGTGCGGTGGTATTTCTGAAAAGTGACTCCGGACGCCTTCATCATCCGTTTCGATGCGATCATGGACGGGCTGTCCGCGTACTTGTCGCAGTCGTAGATCACCGTTTTGATTCCCGCCTGGATAATCGCCTTGCAGCACTCGTTGCATGGGAACAATGTCACATACAGCTTGGCTCCCTCGAGGCTTCCGCCGCGGTAATTCAGGATGGCGTTCAGTTCACTGTGCGTTGTGTAAAGATACTTGTTTTCCAGCGGATTTTCACTTGTCTTTCCCCACGGGAACTCGTCGTCCGAGCAGCCTCTCGGGAAACCGTTGTATCCCATGGACAGAATCTTGTTGTCCTCGCTCACAATGCAGGCTCCCACCTGTGTGTGCGGATCCTTCGAGCGCATACCGGCAAGCTGGGCAACTGCCATGAAATATTCATCCCAGGAAATATAATCCTCTCGTTTATCGCTCATACCTATTTCCCCTGTGTTTTCTTAACGTACTTTGCTTCCGCTCTTATTTCGTACCGAAGATACGGTCTCCTGCATCGCCGAGGCCTGGTACAATGTAGCCGTGCTCATTCAGATGGTCATCCAGTGCTCCGACGAAAACATCGACATCCGGGTGAACCTCATGCATTTTCTCGATTCCTTCCGGAGATGCGATGATGCACATGAAGTGGATCTTCTTTGCGCCTTTTTCTTTCAGCATGGTGATGGCTGCCGTTGCAGAACCGCCGGTTGCCAGCATCGGGTCGGTTACAAATACTTCACGGCTTGCGATGTCTGACGGAAGTTTGCAGTAATACTCAACCGGTGCCAGGGTTTCCGGATCACGGTACAGACCGATGTGTCCGATTTTTGCCGCCGGAATCATAGCCAGCATACCTTCTACCATACCAAGACCGGCACGGAGGATCGGCACAACTGCCATTTTCTTTCCTTCGAGCTCTTTTACGGTTGTTTTGCAGATCGGGGTTTCAATTTCAACGTCTGTGAGCGGCAGCTCTCTGGTTGCCTCGTAGCACATCAGCATTGCAATCTCGCTGATCATCTCGCGGAACTCCTTGGAGCTTGTGTCTTTCTTTCTGATAATACCGATTTTGTGCTGGATCAGCGGGTGATCCATGATGACTGTTCTTGCCATTTTCCCTTCTCCTTTGTTTAAAATTTATTCATTTTCGCCTTCATGCTCAATCAAGTGAATCCGGCGTTCGTGACGCTCTTCTCCGGAAAATGGAGTGTTCAGGAAGGTTTCTACGATTTTGATTGCAAGGCCAGGGCCTACAACGCGTCCTCCCATCGCCAGTACGTTGGCATCGTTGTGCAGGCGGGTTGCCTCTGCGCAGAAGCAGTCGGTGCAGAGTGCTGCACGGATTCCTTCCATTTTGTTTGCCGTGATAGAAATGCCGATTCCGGTTCCGCAGATCAGGATTCCCTTATCACACGTTCCGTTCTGGATCGCATGGCCTACTTTTCTGGCGTAAACCGGATAATCAACTGCCTCGTTGCTGTAGCATCCGAAGTCCTGATATTCCAGTCCCTGTTTGTCCAGATATGCTTTTACCTCCTGCATCAGCTCATATCCGCCGTGGTCGCATCCTAAAGCTATCATTGTTCTTCCTCCTCTTTCAGCCGCGCAAGAACACCTTCAATCAGGAATTCCAGCGCTTCATAACATTTTCCGTATTCGGTAAGCGGTTCCCCGTAAAGGGCGGGGATGTCTCCTGCCAGCCGCAGAAATCCGGCGATCGTCTGCAGATGGGGCGCATCCGGGAAGTCCTCACGGATCTTTTCCCTCTGACTGTCCTCCATCACAAGAAGCAGCGTGTCGTCGTTGATGTCCTCCGCGGTAAGCGGTGTGGTGGTGTGGTCTTTGGCCGAAAGCCCGTTGCGCGCAAGCACTGCCTCTACCTTCTGGTTGACCGGCTGCGGAAACAGAACGACAAGCCCGCGGGAACCAATTTCCATCGGCCACGGAAGCTCTTTGCTCTGCAGAATCGCCTTCGCCATCGGTGCGCGCGCGGTATCGTCCGCGTCCACAAATAAAATCCTGCTGTAATGTTTCACTGTTATACCTCTGCTACTTTGTGGCCTGCGGCTTTTAACAGGCGGTTCATGATCGCCTGCCCCATACGCGGGGTGTCGAAAGCCTCGGAATAAATCACTTCCACGCCGTCCTCATCGAAGTCGCGCAGAATCGCAAACAGGTGATGCGCGATCGTCTCATCTTCGGCGCGCAGCCCGATGCTCTTGATATCTCCTGTGGTGTACTGCTCCCGTGTCTCATCGGTGCAGATTACGCCCACTTTCTTTCCTGCCTTTTCCTGTTCTGCGGCAAGGCGGTTGATTTCCGGAATCACCCGTTCCATCTCGCCCTGGATAATCGTAAGGTCTGCCTTCGGCGCATAATGTTTGTAGCGCATGCCCGGTGCCTTCGGACGCACATGGCTGTCCTCCGCAAGGATTCCCGGATCGACACGCACGGTTCCAAGCACTTTTTCCAGCATCTCTTTGTTGTAATAGCCCGGGCGGAGAATCGTCGGAATCTCCTCTGTAAAATCGACGATGGTGGATTCGAGGCCGATCTCGGCGTCTCCTCCGTCGATGATACAGTCAATTTTGTCCCCCAGGTCCTCGATCACATGCTCGGCTTTCGTCGGGCTCGGCCGGCCTGATGTATTGGCGCTCGGCGCTGCGATGAAGCCGCCTCCGGCTAAGATCAGTGCGTTTGCCACTTTGTTGCTCGGGTAGCGCACGGCTACAGAGGTAAGGCCTCCCGTCGTCTCGAGCGGAACGGCATTTGTTTTCTCAAAAATCATCGTCAGCGGTCCCGGCCAGCATGCGGCTGCCAGTTTGCGTGCACTCTCCGGCACGTTTGCCGCTACGGTTTCGAGGTCCTCCATTCTTCCGATGTGGACGATCAGCGGGTTGTCCGACGGACGGCCCTTTGCCGCATAAATTTTCTCAGAAGCTTTGGCATCCAGCGCATTTCCGCCAAGACCATATACGGTCTCGGTCGGGAATGCCGCCAGACCACCGTTTTTCAGAATCTCTCCTGCTTTTTCGATCGCGCTCTGATCTATGTTATCTTCTGTCATCCTGCAATCCATGCCCTCATATGTTTCTTCCTTCTTTCCATCTGTTCCAGCGCATAGTGTTTCCATCTGCGCACACTGTTTTGATTATACCATTTTCCGGCGCAGTTGAAAACCCTTGATTTAAAGAAGCTCTTTTAACTGAGCCGTGCGGTACGCCTCGATCAGTTCCTTTAATTCACGGATGCGCTGCCGGATCTGCCGTCCCTGATCCGTATCGCCGACTAACTGGCGCTTCATGTTGTACCGCACCGCCACCTGGCGGGAGACAATATCCTTCTCCTCCTGGATTGCTTTTTCCGTCGATTCAAACGGCTCGTGCGCGGTGAGGCTGAGGCCGTACGAGTTGTAAATCAGCGTGTAACCCGCGATGCCGGTTTCTTTGTGGTACGCCCTGCAGAAGCCGCCGTCGATGATCAGCACCTTGCCGCCGCATTTGACCGGGCTTTCACCGGCACTCTGGTGTACCGGGACGTGGCCGTTGATAATATGTACATTTTCACCGGCAAGCCCGAACTCCTGTAAGATCCGGTCCGCCGTCTCCTCTTTCTCGATCAGGCGGTAATACGCGTTTTTCACCTCGGTCCAGGTCTCTTTTTCTGCGAGGAAATACCGCTCAAATGTTGTCATCTTGTCGCGGCCGTACAGCGGGGAATTCGGCGCGGTCCACAGATACCACAGCGTATTGCGGCCCTGCTCCCGTTTTTTCGGATCGCGGCTTACAAATGCGCGGCGCACGTTGTGCTCGAGAATATCGTACAGTGCTTTTCCCTTGTATTTCTTTCCGTCGACCTGTACCTCTTTTAAGGTGCCGTCCTCATTCATCGGCATGCAGCCGTGGTACAGCAGATTTCCATTGTAGACGCGGTAGAGGCTTCCTTTTTTGAGCAGGAAATCGACGTGCGCCTGCAGTTTTTCGCTGTTTCGGAAGGCGAAGATCAGCTTATCGAGCACTTCTGCCTCTTTTTCTGTCAGCTCGTCCGGATGCGCCGGGTCGATCGTCGGAAAGCTCTTGTCGCGCAGAGCATACGTTTTCTCCCCAATCGCCACCGTTCCGTTCTGGTAATTGATCTTTTCCAGCAGACGGCGGTTTTCCATGCCGTACTCCGGGTTCTCACGGATCAGACGGTTCTCGAGCTTTAACTGCATTACGGTGATGGCCTTGTGCATGCGGCGCTCCAGCATCTGCTGGGAATTTCCGCTGTCCTCGCCGCCTTTTGCGGCAAAGCATTCGCACGGATCATCGCCGTACGTCTCGAGAGCAAAGGTGGCAAGCGGAAGCATATTGATGCCGTAGCCGTCCTCCAGCACATCGAGATTGCCGTAGTGGAGGCAGATGCGGATCGTGCTGGCCACGCACGCCGGCTGGCCGGTCGCAGCGCCCATCCAGAGCACATCGTGGTTGCCCCACTGGATATCGAGGGAATGGTAATTCATCAGGCAGTCCATGATTTTATACGGCTCCGGACCGCGGTCAAAGATGTCGCCGATGATGTGGAGATGATCAACAACGAGTCGCTGAATCAGCTCTGCCACGGCAATGATGAAGTTCTCGGCGCTTCCGATTTCGAGGATAGTCTGGATGATCGCCTCGTAGTATGCTTCTTTGTCGAGCACCTCCGGCTTTTCGGTAATCAGCTCCTCGATGATATAGCCATAATCCGCCGGCAGGGCTTTCCGCACTTTGGCACGGGTGTATTTGGAAGAAACGATTTTGCAGACGTCGATCAGGCGGTACAGCATGACCTTGTACCAGTCATCGATGTCCTCCTGCTGCTTTTTCTCCATCTCCAGGCGCTCTCTCGGGTAATAGATAAGGGTTGCAAGCGCACGTTTTTCCGAAATGCCGAGCGTGTGGCCGAAGACATCGTCAATCTTCTTTCGCACGGCACCGGAACCGTTGCGGAGTACATGAGAAAAGGCTTCGTATTCGCCATGAATATCCGAAAGGAAATGCTCCGTGCCTTTGGGAAGGTTAATAACGGACTGCAGATTGATGATTTCGGTCGCTGCTTTTTCGATGGTCGGGTACAATTCTGCGAGATATTCCAGATAATTTTTTTCGTTTTCCATGAGGACCTCCTGCCTGGGTTGTTTTTTCTTATTTTATAACGAACTCCCCTTCGGCACAACCCTTTTTCTTCTTTCGATACACCGGGTGCGTCCCCTCGTGGAAGATATAATAGCTCACATAGTCCGTAAGAAAAATCCCAACCACCGAGAGCAGATACCAGATCCCGAAAAACCACGGGCAGATCAGCCCATCGCAGAAGGAAAACGGCAGCGCACTGTAGTCCCACATACGGTAATGCAGCACCCGCAGGGAAAACATTCCCGAATACAGTTCGATGGCCGTGATCAGAACCGCAGATACCATCATCTGAAACGCCAGCGGAAAGCGGCGCAGCCCGGCGTCTTCCAGCATTCCGATTCCTGCAAGGGACAGTCCTCCGGCAATGCCCATCAGGCGGAAGCTGTAACCGCGGTAGGTGACTTCGATGGCAATATAAATGCAGTAGCCCAAAAGAAAAAACAGCAGATACTTCTTCGCTTTCATTCGTTTTTCTCCCATTCTAATTGAGAATCTTTTCTCTTATTCCCAGTATCTCTGTCTTCTCTCTTTTTATCCGCTTGCATTTTTTCTTTTCCATGTTACAATACTTTCATGTTTCAAAAGAAGTTTCAAATAGAAAGGACAGAAAAAAGAATGGCATTTAACCCAATGAAGTTAATGGAATTAAAAAATCTGAGAGACCGTTTCGCCCAAAACCACCCGAAGTTCGTAAAATTCATGAGCGATCTCGCATCCTCGCAGATCGAGGAGGGAACGATTCTCGAAGTCACGGTGAAAAAACCGGACGGCCGAACGATGGTTTCCAATATCAAGGTGACTGCTTCGGATCTTGAAATGCTGCAGGCAATCAAACAGATGTAACATATTTTTCGTGGCAAAAAGCCGCTTTCGACGAGCGGCAGGCTTTTGGACGCACGGTATTCCTCGAGATACTGCGTCACCGTCTTTCCCGTCATTTTCCGGAAGAGGCGGCAGCAGACCTCGCGGGACAGATGCACTTGCTCACCAAGCTTTTCGAGCGAAATCACGGATTCTTACCATTACTCCGATGCATTCCTGACGATCGAAGCGCCGTTCTACTTCCTGCTCGGCCTTCTCGCCGTCTACCGCACCTCGATTCAGAGTATGCAGAACGGACGCGCACCGTTTGCCGCATGCATGGTCGAGCTTGTGATGCGTCTTGCTGCTACCGTCTGGCTGTCACGCTTCTTAGGCTACACTGCCGTCTGCATCGCAAGCCCGCTTGCCTGGTTCGGTGCAATTGCACTGCTGATTCCAGTCTACTATCGGATGATGATGAAGCCTGTAAAAACAGTGTAATCAAAATTGGTCCACCGGATATTGATATGCCTGGCAACGCAAAACCCGGAATCCTTTCGCTCCTCTTCTGAGGTCTTGAAAAGATTCCGGGTTTTTTATTTTGCTGTTTTCTCTTCCCAGATTGTCTCCAGATTTTTTCCATCAATCCAGATACAGCGGTACACCCGCTTCATCTGCTCATCCAGTTCCGCTTCCCGGTCCGTCTTTACAATCACATGGCCGATCCGGTCAGTTCCATCTGCCATGGCAGAAACTTCATGCCCCTCCGGATAATCCAGGACAAGCTCCAGCCCTTCCTGACGCAGACGTTCGACCTGATCCCGGTCGATTTGTGTGATGATTCCGCTTACCGGACTCAGCAGCAGTTTTGCCATGCACGGGCAGCTTTCCGTCTGCTGAAAATCCGTTTCTTCCCCGAGGCGCTTTTGATCATCTGCTCATAAAAATCAAATCCGTAATACGTTGAAATCAGTTCCGGAATGCAGGTTGCTCCGGTTCTTCCGCCCATTTCAATGATCCAGACCTTCTCTCCGTCCACAAAGACATCCGCATTGACGGAGCACTGATCGGCACCGGATGCGGTGACGGCCAGCTGCATCTGGCGGGCAATTTCTTCCCGCAGTGCCCCGCTGCATCCATACGGAAATGCGTGGCCGACCGGAACGGTCGTGTGTGCACCGCGGTATACAAATTTCGTGTGCGGTGCCAGAAAGACCAGTTTGTGGTTCTGCACAAATCCATCCACGCCGATCTCCGTTCCGCGGAGGAATTTTTCAACCAGCACATAATCTCTTGCCGAACCGTTTCTCGCATTTTCATACGCTTCTTCGATCTGTCCGGAATGCTCCACCACGGTAATTCCGCGGCTTCCTGAACTGTCCACCCGTTTTACGACAACCGGGTATCCAAGCTGTTCTGCGGCTTTTTGTGCCTCCTCTGCGCTTCTTACCCACATCCCGTCTGCCGCGGAAACGCCGCCCTGCCGGAATGCGTCTTTCATCTTTGCCTTATCGGTCAGAATTTCCGCCGCCTCATACGGAATGCCGGACAGATGCATCTTTTCACAGACATAGCCGATTGTGCTGACGGCCACATCGGTTCCCGATGTACAGATTCCGTCGATCTGTTCTTTTTCCGCCGCCGCAAGAATCGCTTCTTTATCCCGCGTATTCAGTTCATAAATTTTATCTGCAAGTGCAAACCCCGGATAATCGCCGGGAATACTCACTACGATCGTGTAAAGACCCATTCTGCGTGCAGTCCGGATCAGCGGCACCTGGTAAATACCGGCGCCTAAAATCATGATTTTTTTCACTTTTTTTCTTCCTCATCAGATACGTTAATGGTTTCCCGCACAATATACTGCGGCGTGCGGTTCAGAATCAGAATCATCTTTCCGAGGTATTCTCCGATGATACCGAGCACCATCAGAATCAATCCGGAAAAAACAACGATGGCGCAGATCGTCGAAGACCAGCCAACCATCACGGTCGGATCGATGAGCTTTCGGATGGCAATAATGATGGCTGCCAGAAAACCGCCGGCTGCAGAAACTCCGCCGAGAACGGACGATATGCGAAGCGGAATTACAGAATAGTTCCAGTAGGCAAGCCACAATTTGATCAGTTTCTTTAACGTATAGTTGGAAGTTCCCACTGCACGTTTGAAATGCTCCACCTCTACATTTCCGATTTTGTGTGTCGTGCGGTAGAAAATGCCGTCAATATAGGGATTGAAGCTGTCGTATTTTACCACCTCGTCCTTGATCTGGCGGGTAATCATCCAGAAATTGCTGGAAACGATGTCTTTTGGCCGTCCGAGAAGAATCCGGGAGGAAACTTCGTTCAGTTTGCTGGTGACATTTTTCAGGAACGAATTTTTCCGTTTCGGATAGCAGCCGTAAACCAGATCGTATCCTTCTTCCATCTTGTGGATCAGTTTGCTGATCTGGGACGGATGTGTCTGCATGTCATCATCCATGCCGAGAATAAAGTCTCCTTCGGTGTAGTGGAGTGCCGCCATCAGCGCATTGTGCTGGCCGAAATTGCGCAGCAGGTTGATGCCCTTGACATTCTGATACTGCTCACCGAGCTTCTTGATCTCCCCATACGTATTGTCTTTCGGGGAACCGTCGTTCACCAGGACAAATTCGCAGTCATATCCGTCCATTTTCTTGAATTCTTCCATCACCATCTCTACAACTTTCCGGATCGTTGCCTCGGAATTGTAGCATGGGATGACTATTGAAATCAGTTTCATTTTTTTCCTCCATCGGTATCGTTCAGAATGCAGTCATAGAACAGCGGCGTGCCTCCGGTATGGATAAAAGCACATCGCAGTCCTGTAACTGATGTTCTTCTATGTACTGCTTCATTCCCCAGAATGCCTTTCCGGTGTACGTCGGATCCAGCGGAAGGCCGTTCCGGCAGAACTCTTCCCAGATCACCTGTAAAATCCGCTCATCGTACTGGCCGTATCCGCCCTGGCGGTATCCCATTTCCAGATGAAGTTCACTCTCCCATCCTTCCGGCAGCACGAGATGATTCTTCGCAAAATAATCGGAAATGCCGCTCTCCATGATGCGGATGGCGCGGTCGTACTCGCGGGATGAAATCGAAAGGCCGATGATCTGCTCCGTTCCCTGCTCGAGCAGTTTTCCGCTTACCAGGCCGCACTGGTCGAGCCGGTTCCGGATGCCGCAAAGATATGAGAAAAAGAAATGTTCTGTTCTTTCTCCCACGCAAGAATCTCGCGGTAGCCGTCCACGTAGGCCTGTACCGGTGTGCCTTCATTACCCGTTCCGAATTTATCCCCGAAAATATAATATGGGTGATATCCCTCTTCTGTCAAACGGTTCATCGTCTGCTCGACGGTCTGTGCAATCTCTGTTTTTCTGCACGGAATGACTTCGGCTCCGAGCCATTTCATCAGACGGCTGTTGTTTGTTTCGATCGGTTGTTCCTCGTTTTCTTCGGAAGACAGATCATATAGCATGGAATTTTCTCGGCACAGCACAGATTGGCCAGCACGCGGCAGAGGTTGGATCTGCTGTTTCCGTAGATGATCATGCAGTCTTTGTTTTTCTCCTGCATATCCTGGAAAAAAGCACGTCCGATGCGGACTTTGTTTCCGCCTAAGGAAAACGGAAGAAGATCCTCCCGCTTGCAGTACAGGCGGACGCCTCTGTCGTTTGGAAATTCCAGTTTCTGAATTGGTGTATGTATCATTGTTTTTCCTCTTTTATTCTTGTTTCAACTCACAGTCGGTATTTTCACGGAGTCTGACATGTCGAAAATAGTTCGACTGTGACTTGCCTCATGTCAGTGGAGGATACCGATTTTTCTCCACCCGCCACTGCCGTTATGTTTCTTTTAACAATTCATCCCACCGCTTTAGAAGCGGGGGACTTCTTGTCTACTGGTGTTAAATTCCGGCATGCACCGGAAGCTTTTCCCTATTATAGACTATTTTTCTCTGCGTGGCAAGCCGTGCCGGAAACAGGAAAAGCCCGCCGGTTTTTGTTTTCACATTTGCCGGCGGGCTTTGGGGATTTTTGTATTCTGTTTTTTCATCCGGGATCGTCTCAGTCTTCCTGCAGTGCTGCAAGATTCGCTACAATCCGTGCTACCTGGGCAATCTCCGGGATTTTCGTGTACTCGGCACAGCTATGTACCTGGTTCATCGATGTTGCGATGACGAGGCCCTCGATGCCGTGCTGGGCGAAGACGTTGTTGTCGCTGCCGCCGAAGGTTTTTTCGAATGCGGCGGTCAGACCCTCTTTGGCAACGGCGCTCTCATAGTGTTTTGCGGCCACGCCCGTCAGCGGTGTCTCATAGGCATGAATGTTCAGCTTTTCTTCCCAGACAAGTTTGGCACCGATGGCGTCTGCCTCCTGCTGGAAGGTTTTCTGATATGTCGCCAGAAGTTCCATCGCCGTCTCGTGGTTCAGGCTGCGGATTTCGCCTTCGACAAGGCAGCTCTCCGAAACGATATTGGTGCCGGAACCGCCGCCGATTTTTCCGATGTTGGCTGTGGTGCTCTCTGCCACGTGCCCTGCGGAAGCTGTGCGACTGCACGTGCAGCCGCCTGGATGCTGTTGATGCCGTCCTCCGGGTGAAAACCTGCATGGGCGGCTTTTCCCTGGATTTCTGCTTTAAAAGATACAAGGGTCGGAGCTGCATAGGCTGCCGCACCGATTGCTCCGCTCAGGTCCAGAACGTACGCTTCTTTTGCCTGCACCTGGCTGTAATCGAAGGCATTCGCACCTTTGCAGTACAGCTCCTCACCGGTTGAAATCAGGATTTCGATCGGGCTGTGCGGCGCTCCTGCCTCAGTGATGTGGCGCACCGCCTCATAGATCGCGGTCACACCGGCCAGATCATCGGCGCCGAGAACAGTTGTGCCGTCGCTCGTTACGGTTCCGTCATCGTGGAAAACAGCCTTTTTCCCTTTTGCGGGCTCCACCGTGTCCATGTGGGCGGCAAAGAGAACCGGCGCACCGTCAATACTGCCCGGGATACGTGCAAACAGATTGCCCGCATTCGAACCGGTCTGCTCCTGTGTATGATCTTCTGTAAAATTCACTCCGATTTCGGCGAATTTTGCTTTCAGAGTGTCCGCCATCTCGCGCTCCTCCAAGGACGGCGAATCGATGGATACCAGCTCCGCAAAAAAATCAGCAATTCTTTTCTCATCTATCATAATATTTTCTCCTACTCTTTGGCTGTGTCCGCAGTCGGCCGGAAAAGCTTCGCTTCCCTGGGATGCGGGCTTTCGCCTATCAGAATACAGCAAGACAGAAAATTTCGTGCGAGCACAAAATTTCCTGCTTCACTGCATTCCGGCACTACTTAATTTAAATAACATACTCAGGCTGCGCCATAATATGCATCTTGCTGAAGAACTCCCGTGTTCTCTGATTCTGCGGATGCTCGAATACTTCTTTCGGTGTTCCGTCTTCTACTACGTGTCCTTTATCAAGGAAGATCACACGGTTCGACACATGGCGGATAAAGTTCATCTCATGGGAAACCAGAAGCATTGTATATCCCTGTGCCGCAACTTTTTTAATAACATCCAGAACCTCTCCAACCAGCTCCGGGTCAAGGGCTGAGGTCGGCTCGTCGAGCAGCAGAATCTGCGGTTTCATGGCGAGAGCTCTTGCGAGTGCCACCCTCTGCTGCTGTCCGCCGGACATATGTTTCGGATAGTGGTTTGCCCATTTTTCCATGCCGACCAGTTTCAGTTCTTCTAATGCAATGGCTCTGGCCTCGTCTTTTTTCATCTTCTTGACAATAATCAGGCCTTCCATCACATTTTCCAGTGCGGTTTTCTTCTCAAACAGATTGAACCGCTGGAACACCATTCCTGTGTTCTGTCTTAAATACAAAAGCTCTTTCGGTTTCCGCTCGGAAAGGCCGATCACCTTGTCCCCGATCGTCACCGTTCCCTTCTCCGGTGTCTCAAGGCGGTTGACGCAGCGCAGAAGCGTTGATTTTCCGGTTCCGGAAGGACCGATGATTCCCACAACATCGCCCTGTTTGATCTCGAGGCTGATGTCGTCGAGCACCACGTTGTCGTTATATTTTTTTGATAAATGATCAATTTTTATCATTTTTCTTACCCTCCCCGTTTGCGGACGCCAGCTCTACCTGGTCCGGAATCCGGATTTTATTTTCAATTACGCGGATGATCTGCTCGATCACCAGCGTTACCAGCCAGTAAATGATGGCCAGTGAAACGTAAACTTCAAAGTAGCGATACGTTCTTCCTCCAATAATCTGGCCCTGTGCGGTAATCTCGACAACAGCGCAGGTAAAGGCAAGAGACGTTCCTTTAATGATACTGATAAAAGAGTTTCCAAGGGTCGGAAGCGCAACCTCAAAGGCCTCCGGCAGAATGATGCGGCGCAGTGTCTGCGGATATGTCATGCCGAGCGCATGCGCTGCTTCGATCTGGCCCGGGTCAACGGACTGCAGGGCTGAACGGATAATCTCAGCCATAAAGCCCGACTGGTTCAGTCCCAGAGCGATCATTGCATAGACAAAACCGGAAATATTGGCAACCGCCAGATTCGTTCCGAACTGCTGGTTGATTGCTTGAACATCATGGGAATACCAAAGAACGCAACGTACAGCTGTACGATGACCGGCGTGCCGCGGAGCAGTGAAATCAGAAGATTCGTAATCTGCGTCAGCACTCTGATTTTTTTCATTTTGATGATCGCCATCACAAGTCCCAGTCCCAGTCCGATCAGCATAGAAACCACGGCCAGCTCCAGCGTGATCGGCAGCTTTGTCAGCAATTCTGGTATGGATGAAAATACCAGTGAAACGTCAAATAATTTTCCCATGATTTTTGTCCTCTCTTACACGTATTTTTCTACCAGTACACAGGTAAATCCAAGATTTTTCTTCGGCTTTTTCGGCTCTTCGTCTTTCTTCGGTGCATGGTGGTCGTATACCGACAGATCAGCGTCCGGATTCAGTTTGTAGCCTAATTTCTCATAAAAGCCTGCGGCGCGGTCCTGGCTCGTGATGACGATGTGCTCGACACCGTATTCTTTCAGCCATTTCTCAGCGGCTTCGATCAGCACGCGGCCGTATCCGCTTTTCTGTTTTTCTCTGACAACACAGACACGCTCGATTTTTCCTGTCTTTTCCGCCGGAAATGCGATGCGGCAGCCGGCTACCGGCTTGTGATCTTCTGTCAGCAGAATCGCCTGCAGATCATCTTTGCTCTCGTCCTGTCCGAATTCCAGTTCAATCGGAATGTTCTGTCCCAAGCAGAACGCATCGGTTCTAACGTAATCATATGCTTTGTATTTCCACTCTTCGCTTCCCTTTTCTACCCGGTAAATTTCTGCCATGTTTTTCGCTCCTTTTAGAATCGGGAAACGGATGTTCTCGATCCGCTTCCCGTCTGTTTTGTAATCTCTTCTGTTTTTATTTCGAAAACGATATTCTAGTTTGGTGTCTCATCAAAGTATTTCTCGTCCGGGCTGGTGTCCACGCGAGATACTCGGTTGTGATCTTGGAAAGAGTTCCGTCTTCTTTCATCTCTTTTAAGGCTTTGTCAACATCCTCGCGGAGTGCTGCGCCCTCTTCGTTCTTTCCAAACAGGAAGTAGGTATTGTTCTGCGGGAACAGGAAATCTTCGGTCCCCTCGTCGATCTCGTTTGCTTCCAGCTGACCTTCCAGTCCGAACTGCGGAAGCAGGTTGTCGATGATCGGTCCGTCGTCGATTGCCACATCAGCGGTTCCATCTACGATGTGCTGGTAGCGGACCTGGAAGTTTGCATTGGAATATACGATATTGATCTGGTGATCCGGGTTGTCTGTATTCCATTTTTCCAGTGCATTTGCGGTAAGGCTTCCTGCACTCAGCTCAATTTTGTATCCGCGGTCTGCCAGATCGGTAAGAGAAGTCAGCGGCTCATCGCCGGTTCTCTGAATGTATTCGTTGAAGCTGGTTTTATATGGTAAAGAGAAGTAGTAGGATTCTGCTCTCTCATCGGTATATCCATAGTTGTTGACTGCGATGTCGTACTGACCGCTCAGCACACCCTGCAGTGCATCTGCCTGCTCAATTTTCAGTTCATACTGCGGAAGGCGGTTGAACACTTCTTTTACGATATCGATATCGACACCGGTCAGCTCGTTGTCATCATTTACGTAAAAGTACGGTGCCAGTGTGCCGCTTGTTACAGCTTTGATCACTTTTTTCTCACCGGAATCCGATGCGGAGCTGCCGTCTGCGGAAGATGATGCTGCGGAACCGCTGCTGCTTCCTGCACTTGCTGATGCATTGCTTCCGCATCCTGCAAAGCTTGCTGCCAAAAGGCCCGCCGCTGCCAATACTGCCCAGAATTTCTTTGTCTTTTTCATAATAAAATCCTCCTCATTTCCTCGTTTTTTTCTGTTCCGGCCGCGCCCCGGCTGCCTGAGAGTGTTCCACCAAGGTGCCCCGGATTCTTCTGTTTTTCTTATAAAAGTCCTTTCAGCGGATTAATCGATGCATCCACGGAAAGTACGCCGTTCTTCGGGTTTCTGTCTTCCCATTTCGGGCTGTTCCAGATGGTTTTTGAGATTTCTCCTGCGTAATCCTCGTAGGTCTCTCCCTCCGGATGGCGAAGGAATACTTCATCCGGTGTTTTGCTGAGTGTTCTTCTCGATCCATCGTCTGCCATCAGCTTCTCGAAATCTACTTTTGCAAGGATTCGTTCGTTGTATCCGCGGAAGAGAACCTCGCCTAATTTCTTTCCAGGTCTCGAAAGTGCCAGCACCTGCGGATCGCTTCCGTGACGGAAGGCCGGGATCGCATGCAGCTCTTTTAAGTAGCCCCAGATATTTTTGTAATCACGAATCGGTTTCTTCACCGGTCCTACGTTGTGGAAGTAGCTGACATCCCAACGGATCAGAGTGACGTAAGCGCGGACATCGCTGTCGGTGATGTAGTCGCCGAACAGGAAACGGTTCGTCTCCAGCCGTTTGTCCAGCTTATCGAGGGATTCATAGAAATCTTCGTATGCCTCATCGTATGCTTCCGGTGACTGGCAGAATGCCATGCGGTAATGGCCGTTGTTGATATGCGGGAAGAGCCAGTCGTTAAACTCATCGATCTCTTTCCGGAATTTTTTCGGGTACAGGTCCGGCGCATCTTTTGGCTGGAATGGACGGAACTGCACTTCGAGATAGTTCGTAAGGCGGTGATAATCGTTGTTCACAGCCTTTTTCTCTTTGACATCCACCAGGGTCGGTGTCGTTGCTCTTCCTTTGAAGTCCGGGTTTGCTCTTTTATAGAACTCACTTAAGAAGTAAGCGCCTGTCGCCGGATCCTTGAAATCCGGATACTGTCCGAATGCATGTCCGTAACGGTTTGTCTCGCCGGATGGAGAAACTCTCGTCTCCGAGATCACATCCTGCAGTCCTAAAAGCTCCCGCACGATGATCGGACGGTTGGACCAGTTGCATCCGGTTGCCCAGTAGATCCCGAAGCGGTTTGCTTCTGCTTTCAGGCCGCCTTCTTTATCGCCGAATGGTGGATAAATGCATTTGGCTGACGGATGAAAGCGCCGCGCTCATCGATCTCTACAAGGGTTTCATTTGGTCTTGGGTCTACTCCGACTTCTGCTGCAAACTGTTCTGCCAGTGCATCTGTGTATTTGATTTCTTCGGTTTCTTTATTTTCAACTGGGGTGAAGCTGCATCCGCATCCGCTCATGTTTTTGTCCTCCGTTTTCTATGTCTGTTTATTATCTATTCTTATGTTGTTTATTCTCATTTCTTTTAAAAAAGGTTAAAAAAATAGCAGGCATTCGTTCCGGCCTGCCCGCACATGCAATTTCTGCTATGCTTTTTCTGCCTGCGAATGTTTCTTATTTTTCTTTATTCTGATTGGAGCTGCAGCAACAGCAACAACACATCTCCATCATTCTGTTCTCCTGCATTCGTCTGTTGTCTGTTTTTTTCATTTGCTGTTCTCCTTTCCTACTAAGTCGATATGTTTAATGTGTTTCTCGATTACATGGCATATTATAATGCATATTTTTTCTATGTGCAACCCCTAAAACGCCTTTTGGTAATTGTTATTTCGATGAATCGATTATAGGTTTTTCCTATTGGTTAGTCATACCAGAAAGATATTACTTATCACACCTGTAGGCTGATTTTGCTTTTTCCTACCAACCGCCGCAACTTTTGCAATGTGCTCAACAATTCTTGCCATGGCTTTTTTCTTAAAAAACGATACAATAAAAAGCAAAGAACACCACTTGCAAAATACAATGTACTCTCGGAATCTTTCTGTGCTTGTTTTTGTGAGATGATTTTTTGTCAGTTGTGCCCAAATTTCTGAGGCGTACGCGGTGCGTACGTTGATGAAATTCGGGTGCAGCTGGCGGAAAATCAGCCGCAAAGGCAAGTGCAGAAAGATTCCGAGAGTACATTACAAAATAAAGGAGAGTTTTTCTTATGGAAATGACATTTCGCTGGTATGGTTCCAAATTTGATACCGTTACCTTAGAGCAGATCCGCCAGATTCCGGGCGTAACCGGAGTCATCACAACTCTGTACGACACTACCCCGGGCGAGGTGTGGACACGCGAAGCGATTCACGCGTTAAAAGAAGAGATTGAGGCCTCTGGACTTCACATCTCCGGCATCGAGAGCGTCAACATCCACGACGCCATCAAAATCGGCAGCCCGGACCGTGAGCAGTACATCGATAATTATATTGAAACGTTAAAGCACCTCGGCGAGGAAGACATTCACCTTGTCTGCTATAACTTCATGCCGGTCTTCGACTGGACCAGAACAGAACTCGCACGCGTCCGTCCGGACGGCTCGACCGTACTTGCCTACAAACAGTCCGCCGTAGACGCACTTGTTCCGGAAAAAATGTTTGAATCTATCGCAGGTGATGCAAACGGCGCAATTCTTCCCGGCTGGGAGCCGGAGCGCATGGCAAAAGTGAAAGAGCTCTTTGACGCTTACCGCAATGTGGATGATGAGAAACTGTTTGCCAACCTCAAATACTTCCTCGAACGCATCATGCCGGTCTGCAACGAGTACGACATTAGAATGGCCATTCACCCGGACGACCCGGCATGGAGTGTCTTCGGTCTTCCGAGAATCATCATTAATAAAGAAAACATTCTGCGCATGATGAAGATGGTCGATGACCCGCACAACGGCGTGACCTTCTGCTCGGGTTCCTACGGAACAAACCTGGAGAACGATCTGCCGGATATGATCCGTTCCTTAAAGGACCGCATCCACTTCGCTCACGTCCGCAATCTGAAATTCCACAGCCAGCAGGATTTCGAGGAGGCCGCACACCTTTCCTCTGACGGCAGCTTCGATATATATGAGATCATGAAAGCGCTGTACGACATCGGCTTTGACGGCCCGATCCGCCCGGACCACGGACGTATGATCTGGGGCGAGAAGCAATGCCGGGCTATGGACTGTATGACCGCGCACTCGGCGCGACTTATTTAAACGGACTCTGGGAAGCTATTGACAAGAGTCACAAACGTGGAATTTAAAGGTGGTTTTTACTGATGTCTCTTAACTTAACAGCTGCCGGACTGGCAGATCAAAAAGCGTGGGAAGCCGCAGGCTATGCGCTTCCATCCTATGACCGCGAAGCAATGATCACCCGCACGAAAGAATCTCCGTGCTGGGTGCATTTCGGAGCCGGAAATATTTTCCGTGCCTTCCAGGCAAATACAGCACAGGAACTGCTGAACAACGGTACCTTTGACCGCGGTGTCATCGTTGCGGAGGGCTTCGATACAGAAATCATCCGTGATATGTACCAGCCGCACGATAATTTAAGCATTCTGGTGACCTTAAAAGCCGATGGTTCTGTCGAGAAAACCGTTGTTGGAAGCATCGCAGAATCGCTGGCTGCCGATACGGCGGATTCTCCGGATTTTGCCCGGTTAAAAGAAATCTTTACCAAGGATTCCCTGCAGATGGCGACGTTTACGATCACCGAAAAGGGATATTCCCTGAAAAACGGTGCGGGCGAACTGCTGCCGTCTGTTGCTGCCGATTTTGCTGCCGGACCTTCTTCCGTTACCAGCTATATGGGAAAAGTTGCTTCTCTTTTATATGAAAGATTTCTTGCAGGCGAAAAACCGTTTGCGATGGTCAGCACCGACAACTGCTCCCACAATGGCGAAAAACTTTCCCTTGCCCTGACAGCCTACGCTTCTGCATGGGAAGAAAACAAGCTGGTACAGCCAGGCTTCCTCTCCTATCTGCAGAACCCGGAAAAAGTCAGCTTCCCGTGGACCATGATCGACAAGATCACCCCGCGGCCGGATGGTTCCATCGAAAAGATACTCGAGGAGAACGGCCTCGCTGATGCACAGTCGATCGTCACCTCCCGCCACACCTACGTTGCTCCGTTCGTCAATGCAGAGGAATGCCAGTACCTCGTAGTCGAAGATCATTTCCCGAACGGACGGCCGCCGATGGAAAAGAGCGGATGGATCTTTACCGACCGGGAAACTGTCAACAAAACAGAGCGCATGAAGGTCTGCACCTGCCTGAACCCGCTACACACCGCACTCGCTGTGTTCGGCTGCCTGCTGGACTATGAACTAATCAGTGAGGAGATGAAAAATCCGGTACTGAAAAAGCTCGTGGAGCGCATCGGATATATCGAAGGACTTCCGGTTGTCACCGATCCTGGTATTCTCTCTCCGAAACAGTTTATCGATGAAGTGCTGAACATCCGCATCCCGAATCCGTTTATGCCGGATACGCCGCAGCGAATTGCAACCGATACGTCACAGAAGCTGTCGATCCGGTTCGGTGAGACGATCAAATCGTATCTTGCTTCTCCGGAGCTGTCACTCTCGGATCTTCAGGCAATTCCGGCTGTATTTGCGGGATGGCTGCGGTATCTGATGGGCGTGGATGACAACGGCGATGCATTTGAGCTGAGCCCGGATCCGCTGCTTGCCACGGTCCGCCCGTATGTGCAGGATCTGAAACTCAGCGCACCGGCTGACCGTAAGGCGCTTTCCAAAACGCTGGCTCCGCTGCTCTCCGATGCTTCGATTTTCGGTGTGGATCTGATTTCTGCCGGACTTTCTGACCGTGTACTGGATGCTTTTGTCTCGATGCTTCAGGGACCTGGCGCTGTGGCAGATACGCTTGCTGCTCTGACCGCTCAATTCTAAAGGGGAGGTATTTCCATATGAAACCTTTTATGGACGCTGACTTTCTGCTGCAGACCGATACGGCGAAAACACTGTACCACGAGGCGGCTGAAAAAATGCCCATTTTTGACTATCACAACCATCTGAATCCACAGGAGATTCTCGAAGACCGCCAGATGGAGAATCTGACACGCGTCTGGCTCGGCGGAGATCATTATAAATGGCGTGCCATGCGTGCGATGGGCTTTTCGGAGGATCTGATCACCGGAAACGCCGATGATTACGACAAATATCTGGCGTTTGCCGAGACGATTGAGAACGCGATCGGCAATCCTTTATACCACTGGACACATCTGGAGCTGCAGCGGTATTTCGGCATCACGACACCGCTCTCCCGCGCAACAGCGAAGGAGATCTGGGATGAGGCGAATGCAAAATTGCAGACGAAGGAGTTTACCGTGCGCAATCTGATTCTGAACCAGCATGTGTCGCATCTGTGCACCACCGACGATCCTGCAGATGATCTGCACTGCCATCTGGCATTACAGAAGAAAGACTTTGCCTGCCGCGTTCTGCCGTCCTTCCGCCCGGACCGCGCCGTTCATCTCGAGAAGCCGGATTTCCCGGAATATGTGGAAAAGCTTGCCGCTGCCGCCGGCAGGACGATTGCATCCGCGGAGGATATGGTGCATGCCCTCTCCTGCCGCCTCGACTTCTTCCTCTCCGCCGGCTGCGTTGTCAGCGACCACAGCCTTGAGGGCTGCTTCTATGTGCCATGCACGGCTGCTGAGGCGAATGATGTATTTGAGAAGCGCATGAACGGCGGTGTTCTCACCGAAAAAGAGCTCGGCATGTACAAGGGTTTCCTTCTGACGAACCTCGGACGGCTGTATCATAAGCACAATATCGCCATGCAGCTTCATATTAAAGCACTCCGTAACAACTCGAAGCGGATGTTCCGTGCGCTCGGTGCCGATACCGGCTTTGACAGCATGAACGATTTCGCCTTTGCCCCGATGCTCGGCGCTTTCTTAAACGATATGGACGAGGACGACGCACTGCCGAAAACTGTGCTCTACTCTCTGAACCCGGGCGACAACCCGATGCTTGCAAGCATGGCTGGAAACTTTGCTGCGCCTGGCATCCGCTCGAAAGTGCAGTTCGGTACCGCATGGTGGTTCAACGATCACAAATACGGCATGGAATCCCAGCTTGCGACGCTTTCCAGCATCGGCATGCTTTCCACCTTCATCGGCATGCTGACCGACTCCCGCAGCTTCCTCTCCTTCCCGCGCCACGAATATTTCCGCCGGATTCTCTGCAATCAAATCGGAAACTGGGTGGAAAACGGGGAGTACCCGGCGAACCTGGAGTTTCTGAAAGAGATGGTGGAAAATATCAGCTACAACAATGCGGTTTCGTATTTCCTGTGATTTTCGCATGCCTTATTGACAATTATTCCCACATACCGTACAATAAAAGGGATTACTGATCAACGAAAGGATTACAGAAACATGGACGACTCAGGCAGTATGCCTCGACGATGCGTTATTTTCATCATTTGATAAACGGAGACATAATCTATCTTTGATTCTGCCAGATTCAAGATAGGTTATGTCTTTTTGTACATTTTTTGCATCGTGTCCCGGTTTCCTAAGAAAGGAAAAACAAATGAACAGCGACATTGTGTCACTCATCATCATTCTTATCTGCGTCATGCTCTCAGCCTACTTTTCGGCGACGGAGACTTCTTTCACCTCGCTGAACCGCATCCGCATGAAAAATATGGCAGAAAAAGGCGACAAGCGGGCGGAACTGGTGTTAAAGTTGCTGGAGAACTTTGACAAGCTGCTCTCCACGATTCTCGTCGGCAACAACATCGTCAACATCGGACTCAGCTCCCTTGCCACGGTGCTTTTTATCAAGCTTCTCGGCGGCGACTCCGGTGCGACGGTTTCCACGATCGTAACCACTATCGTGGTCCTGATCTTCGGCGAAGTTTCCCCGAAAAGCATTGCAAAAGAATCTCCGGAGACGATCGCCAAATTTTCCGCACCGTTTCTCCACATTCTGATGATCGTGCTGACCCCGGTGACGTTTTTCTTTTCCCAGTGGAAGAAGCTGCTCTCCCGCATCTTCAAATCCTCGGAAAACCACGGCATCACCGATGAGGAACTGATGACCATCGTCGAGGAGGCGACCCAGGAGGGCGACATCGACGACCAGGAAGGCGATCTGATTCAGAATGCAATCGGCTTCATGGAGATGGAGGCCGCAGAGATCTTTACTCCGCGTGTCAACGTCATCGGCATTCCGCTCGATGCGACGAAATCCGAGATCGCTAAGACTTTCTCCGACACCGGATTTTCCCGGCTGCCGGTGTATGATGATGATATCGACCACATTGTGGGAATTGTGTATCAGAAGGATTTCCACAACCACATTTACCACACCAACAAACCGCTAAGCAGCATCATCCGCCCGGCGCTCTTTGTAACCGAGAATACGAAGGTCGGCCCGCTGCTGAAAAAAATGCAGGCAAAGAAATCGCATATTGCCATTATCATTGATGAATTCGGCGGCACCGACGGTATCATCACCATGGAAGATATCCTCGAAGAGCTCGTCGGCGAAATCTGGGATGAGCATGATGCGGTTGTACAGGAAATCCAGAAAGTTTCCGAAAACGAATACCTCGTGACCGGAACGGCAAGCATCGACAAGGTGTATGAAGAGCTCGATATTGACAAAGAATTTGACGTCTTTACGGTCAGCGGATGGATCATGGGGATCCTCGAGCGCGTGCCAAAGGAAGGCGATCATTTCGTCTCGGATGGCCTCGACGTAACCGTACTGAAAATGGCAGACCGGAGAGTCGACAAGGTACGGATCGTGCGGCTGCCGAAGGATGAAAATGAACAGTAAGTAATTGATACGATTTACACGCAAAAAACGGATCGAACATCTGATTTTAAAGTCAGATACTCGATCCGTTTTTTTGTATCCTCTATTCTTCTTTCAGACCGTCCGCAAGTCCATACACATCATTTTCCCGTCCTTTGCAGCCCTCCCATACAATCGGTTCTGCAAAGGTAAGTTTCAGAATGGTATCAATGCTGTCGCGCTCCGGAATCGGGACGGAGATCGAAAAGGTTCCGTTTTCTTCCGTCAGTTCTGCTTTTCCGCCGGAAATCACTTCCCATTTTTCCATTGTATTCCCCGGAATTTCAAACGTGATCTGATCTTTTTCCCATTCCAGAATATGCACATAAACAATATTGTCGCGGTACGTCGTTCCGCCCCAGCGGTCCGCAATCACAGGGCCGCCGCGCAGGCCGTACAGCGTTTCGCCGTATTTCGAAAGCCATTCTCCGGCCTGGCGCAGGCGTTCTACCTGCTCCTCATCCATTTTTCCCGTTCCGTCCGGGCCGATATTCAGCAGATAATTGCCGTCCCGCACAGCGATTGAAACCAGATTCTGAATCAGCTGGCGCAGCGGCAGCACTGGTCTGCCCGGGATATAGCCCCAGGAATCCGCAATACAGTCGTTGCTGTCCCACGGCTTGTCCGTCCGCATCCCGTCGATTCTGCGTTCCCGCACATGGAAATCGCCTTCCCAGCCGCCGCGGTTATTGATCATAATATCCGGCTGCAGCTGTCGAATTTCATTTATCAGTTTCTCCGACTCCCAGAAATAATTGACCCTCATATATTCACTGGTCTGCCAGTCATCTTTCCTGTACCAGCCTCTTTCTCCATTCCAGTCCATTCCTCCAAGTGCAAGCCACTCACCGTCGAACCAGAGCAGATCAATCTTTCCATAATTACTCATCAGCTCCATCAGCTGATCATGGCACTGTTTTTTCAGTGCCTCTGCACTCTCCCAGTAAAGATCCGGCATGAAATATCCTGGAAAGCGCCAGTCGAGAGGAGAATAATAAAAGCCAACTTTCATTCCTTCTTTCCGGCACGCCTCCACATATTCTTTAACAAAATCCCGATGTGCAGCTCCTTTCATTGCGGTAAAATCACTGCATTTCGAATCGAACAGGCAAAAGCCATCGTGGTGGCGTGTTGTCAGCACCATGTACTTCATCCCCGCTGCCTTTGCATTTTTGGCCCACTGTTCCGCATCAAAATTTTCTGCAAGAAAGTCATCCTTCAGTGTCTCATACTTCCGTACATCCAGATGCTCATTCATCAGCACCCATTCCCCTTTTCCGAGCATCGAATATACTCCCCAGTGAATAAACATGCCAAACTTCGCATCCCGGAACCATTTCATCTGTTCTTCCGACAGTTTTTCTACCTTTTCCGGTCTGTAATTTTTTCTTGCCGCCGGAAAGGATTTCATTTCTTCTATTGTTTTCATTTTTTCTCCAAACTCCGCATCTTTTCCCGGTAGTCATGATACAGTTCTTGATTTACCTTTTCCAATATAGCAATTAATTCTGAATCTGTCATCTCATTCCAGATCATCAGGTGAACGATACGAATGGGCTGAGAAAGAAGCATTTCTCTTACATTTTTCTCTTCTTTCAGACGCTGCGCGAAGATTCCTCCTGCTTTTTCTGTAATTTTACGATACAGCTCTTCAAAAATCTGTTCCCCAGCCTTCGTTTCCAGCAGACGCTCCGTTTTATCCCATCCCTGGATCTGTTTTGGTACTGGAAAAACCGGTGTTACTTCGATCTTCTGTGCTGCACGGATATCCTGTACTGAAAATCCAAGCTCAAGTCCATACATTCCCTGCGGTACCGTCCGCTCATCAACGCGTTCATCGTAGAGTTCAAACAGTTCACGTGAAATGGAAAATACAAACTCTTTTTCTTCTCCCGCCTCCAGTATGATTTTCTGAAATCGCGAAGTTCCCTGGCTGGCCTTGCTTTCCATGCTCTTGGATTTTTCACATAGAGCTGAACGACCTGAGCCCCTTTTCTGTTGCCCGTATTTTTAGTTTTTCCACGCAGAACTGTTTTCTCACAATCTGTGATTTTCTCCTGCTCCACGCTGCACTCCGTAATTTCAAATGTTGTATACGAAAGTCCGAATCCAAACGGAAACTGCACCGGAATTTTTTTCGTCTCGTATCCTCGGTAGCCCATAAACATACCCTCGCGGTACGTCACCTGCTCCGTCTGCTCTGCAAAATTTTCATCCGAGATAATCTGTTCCCGGAACGCTGGAACTGACACAGGCATATGTCCGGACGGATTCACCTCTCCGCTTATCACTTTCACAATCGCTCTTCCAATCCCCTGACCGCCGTAGAAGCATTCCAGAATCGCCTTTACTTCGTCGGCCCACGGCATGGCAACGGCTCCGCCGTTCATCACAACCGCAATTACATTCGAATTAACTGCAGCAATTTCTTTTAAAAGAGCCACCTGGTATTCCGGCAGTTCATACTGCACACGGTCATTTCCTTCTCCTTCAAAACCAAAATCCATAGCAAGGAAAAACAGAACCGCATCTGCATCCGCTGCTGTTTTCACCGCCTCATCCCGGAGTTTTTGCTGCTCCGCTTCACTTCCCGCATTGTTCCTGCGATATCCCATCGCAAACGGTGTATTATCTGCTCCGTTCCATTTTTCTGCACATTCCCAGGCGTCTTCTTTTCCTGCTCCTTCTACTTTTCCGGAGCCCTCCGCCTGAAACAGAGGTTCTCTCGCATATTCTCCAATAACCGCCAGCTTTCTGCCCTGCTGCAGCGGCAGAATATCCTCTTTATTTTTCAGCAGAACAATGGCTTCTTCTGCTGCTGCGCAGACCTTTTCATGATTTTCTTTTAAAATCAGCTCTCGTTCTTCCTCTGTCTTTTTCGTTTTCGGAATCTTCCACTTTCTCGCATTTCGTATGATGCATTCTGCCCGCTCACGGATCACGTGTTCGTCCAGTCTGCCCTGTTTCCACTGCTCCACCATATAAGCAGTGCTTTTTCCATCCGTTCCCGGCATTTCAAGATCCAGTCCTGCCTCTGCCGATTTCACCCGATCGTCCAGTCCGAACCAGTCCGTCATGACCAGTCCGTCAAATCCCCATTCTTTTCGAAGAATATCGAACAGCCAGCGGTTTTCTGCACAGTATGTTCCATTGATCTTCGAAAGGCTCGTCATGACCGCTGCCGGTTTTCCCTCACGGATTGCAATTTCAAATGCTTTTAAATACAGATCCCGCAGGACATCTTCCTCACAGATTACATTCAGATATTCCCGTTCGGTCTCCTGATTATTTGCAGCAAAGTGCTTGATACATGCGCCGACCTGCTGTGACTGCACGCCGCGGATATAGGCACCTCCCAGTCTTCCTGCAAGAAGCGGATCCTCGGAAAGATATTCCACATTTCTTCCGCAGAGGGGATTCCGTTCCAAATTAACCGCCGGTCCAAGCACCAGATCCACTCCGTACGCAGCCGCCTCTGATCCAATGATTGTTCCTACCTGCTCTGCTACATCCGGGTTCCAGGATGCCGCTACTGCTACTCCCGCCGGCAGACAGGTCGCCGGTTCACTTCGATTAATGCCAAGAGAATCCTTATCCTTTTTCTGATAGCGAAGCCCCATCGGTCCATCGCTCATTTCCAGGGATGGAATATCGTATTCCGGCAGTGCTTTTGTATTCATAAACTGATCGCCGCAGAGAAGCGAAATCAGTTTTTCTGTTTCCATCTCTTTTATTTTCATTTGCTTTCCCCCAATTTTTTCTCAGCCTTTTACAGCTCCAATAGAAATTCCTTTTACAAAATATTTCTGTACGAATGGGAATACGATCAGAATCGGAAGCAGTCCGACGATGGCGATTGCCATACGCACGGTCTCCTGCGGGATTCCCCCTCCTACGCTGGCCAGGTTGATATTACTGTTCGCATTTTTGGAAAGAAATTCGATGTTTTTAATCATATTATTCAAAAGCTGCTGAATGCTGAATTTGTTAGTATCTGTAATATAGTATAATCCATTCGTCCAGTCATTCCAATAACCAAGTCCGGCAAATAATCCGACCGTTGCAATGATCGGTTTACACATAGGAAGAACTACTTTGCGGAATACCTGAAACTCTGTTGCACCATCAATTTTGGCAGCCTCACTTAATGCCGCCGGTACATTTGACTGAATATACGTTCTTGTCAGAATCACATTAAAAGCACTCATCAGCAGACCCGGTATAATTAATGCCGGAATCGTATTTTTCATGTGCAGGTAGCGGGTATACATAATATAGGTCGGTACCAGTCCACCATTAAACAGCATCGTGAAAAACAGATAAAATGCAAGAAATGTTTTTCCAGGAAATTTCTCATGTGCCAGTACATACGCATACAAAAGTGTCATCATCACGCCAATCGTTGTTCCAATCGCGGTTACCAGAATGGTGATTCCATATGCATGGAAAACCTGTGCCCTCTCGTTCCAAATGTACCTGTATGCTTCCAGACTCAGTTCTTTTGGGAAGAAAGAATATCCATGCAGCACAATCTCATTGTTGCTTGTAAACGATGCAACCACCAGAAGCACCAGCGGAATCACCATAATCAGTGAAATCAGTGCCAGAACTACCGTGATCATTCTCTGATAACGCCGTTCCTGTTTTCCTACCATAATTTTGTCCTCTTTTCTGTCAGAACAGTGCATTCTCACTGCTGTAACGTTTTGTAAGCCAGTTTGCAATCATGACAAGTGCAAATCCCATCAGCGACTGATATACACAGGCTGCCGATGACATACTGATGTCACCCAGCTCAATCAGTCCTCGATATACGTAAGTATCAATCGTGTTGGTTGCATTGATCAGCGCTCCCGAGTTCATTGGTACCTGATAAAACAGACCAAAATCAGAATAGAAAATTCTTCCGATGGACAGCAGTGTCATTGTGACTACTGTAGATTTCAGCAGCGGAAGGGTAATACATTTGATTTTATGCCATCTTGTTGCTCCGTCAATCTCAGCTGCCTCATACATTTCCTGGTCAATTCCAAGAATCGCTGCCAGATAAATAATGGATGAATATCCGGCTCCCTTCCAGCAGTTTACAAAAATCAGGATGAATGGCCAGTATTTTGACTCGGTGTAAAATGAGATATTTTCTTTTCCAAGAGAAGTCAGCAGTCCATTAACAAAGCCAGTACGTCCGCTTAAGAACGCATATACCAGATAGCTGACAATGATAATCGAAATCAAAGATGGAATCAGAACAGCAGACTGAAAAATTTTCACTTTTGTCTTGCTTCTTAATTCACTCAGTAAAATTGCAATCAGAATAGATACCGTCGTATTAACGACAATAAATGCAAAATTGTATAATAATGTGTTTCTTGTAATCAGTGCTGCATCCGGTGTTTTAAACAGATATTCAAAGTTGGAAAGCCCCGCCCAGTCACTGTGCAAAATTCCTTTTGCAAAATTCAAATGTTTAAAAGCAATGATGATACCGGTCATCGGCACATAGTTATTAATTAAAAGATATAAAAATCCCGGCGCTACCATTATATATAATGGAAATGCTCTTTTTATATTTTTCCATGTTTTCTTTTTTCCCATAGAAATCCCTCTTTTTCTGTCTCAAAAGCCAGGGCCGGCCGATTCTCATCGTCCGACCTGTCTGCCTTGTTTATTTATTTGCAAGCCATTCGTCTACCTGTTTCTGCATATCTTCGATAATATTGTCGATACCTGCTGATTTCAGTTCTTCATTGAACTGCGGCAGTGTCGTACTTGGATCTGCATCGCCGTTTTCGATGATTGCTTTATATTTATCTGTTACGTTTGTAATTGCTGTAATTTCATTTTTTACATTTGTCGTGTCATAAATGAATCCATACAGTGGAGATTCCTGTGCAGTATCATTGTATTCCGTAAATTTCTCATATACATTTTCCGGATCAGTTTCCCATGCATAGCCAACAGAACCATTACCACAGAGCCACAGCTCGTTGCCCCAGCCTACCGAATCAGAAGTTACTCCATCTGGATAAGATGCAATTCCATCCGATACAACATAATCTTTGCCTTCAATTCCATATCGGAACAGATTCTGGAAGTCGGAGTCTGAGTACAGCAGATTCAGGACTGCAAGAGCTTTTTTCGGGTTCTCGCACTGTGCCGGAATTGCCCACTGGCAGAAGTTAACAGAGGAGGTACTGATAGTGCTTCTTCCAATCGGAATCGAAACGATTTCTTTACCGGAGTTCATTGTTTCCTGTGTTGCAGTTCCCGGATGCTGGTTTCCATAATAGCTGAACGCTGTATTGGCACGGAACAGATCCTGACGGGTTGTTGTATTCGTTGTAGAATCTGGCATAAAATAGCCTTTCTGGTTCCAGTCATATGCTTTTTCAGCCATCTCTTTGTACTTTTCTGTGTCATACGTATTAATAACGGTGATTCCATCGGATGCATCATCATCGATATCAACGCCGACACCTGAAGTTACAACATCAAACTCTCCTTTTACATAGTTCAGGAAACATCCATTGTTCAGATCCGACGGAATCATCGGATAAAGTTCCGGATGTACTTCCTGGCATTTTTTCAGTACTTCCTCGATATCATCAAAGTTTTTGATATCTTCCGCTTTATATCCAAGCTCTTCCAGAATGTCTGCCCGGCACATAAATCCTGCCTGGGATGCAAGGTCACGATACGTCGCAGTCCATACAGATCACCGTCGAAATAGCATGCTTCAATATAACGCTCCATTGCACTGTATGCATCCGGTGCATACGTCTCTATCAGATCATTGATTGGATAGAGCTGTCCTCTCTGTCCATCTTCACGAATATTGGACATCAGAAATACCATATCCAGTTTTTCACCGCTCGAAAGCATCAGGTTCGTCTGGTCGTTATAAGCACCCCATTCAATAATCTGAAGTTTTACTTTTGCATCTACCTTTTCTCCGATGATCTCATTCATTGCATCCTCTACGGCCTGCATATCTGCCGGTGATGCATTAGATCCTGGCCATACCATCAGAAGTTCTTCTGTTTTTCCATCCTTCAGATCGGATGTACTATCTCCTGCTTCACTTTGGTTCGATGCTGTTGTCTGCGCAGAATCTGCCTTTGTGCTGTCCGAACTCTTGCTGTCCCCACATCCTGCAAGAAGTGATGCGGTCATTGCCGCCATCAAAACTGCTGCTGCCATTTTCTTTCTCATTTGTGTTACCTCCCGTGTTTTTTGATGGTTTTATCTTACCGCACTTCCACTTCTCTCTCAATTTCAATCCCGACCCGTTTTATAACAAAAACGACTTATCCTTTTGCTTTTGCCGCACGATATTCCAATGGTGTACGTTCGGTCTGTTTTTTAAATATTTTAGAAAAATAGGCCGGCGAATCATAGCCTGTCCGAATACTGATTTCAGAAATCGACAGCGTCGTCTCCCGCAGCATTTTCTTTGCCATCAAAATTCGATAATGCTGTACATACTCCATCAGTGTATATCCTGTCTGTTTCTTAAACTCCCGGTTGATATGATCCTGGTTCAGATGCACCAATTCTTCAATCTTCTTTCGTGTAATCACTTCACTGTAATGGCTTTCCAGATACTTTTTAATCGTATTGACCGCATCTGCCATCTCCGGATCTGCTTCCGGTTTGTTTTTGTTTTATACTCCTCCAGCTTTTCCACTGCTGAAGCAATTGTTTCTTCCAGTTCATCAAATGCAATCGGTTTCAGTAAATACCGGTAAACCCCAAGGGAAATTGCACTTCTCGCATAATTAAAATCCGGGTACCCAGTCAGAATAATATTGATAATTTCAGGATACATATCCTGAATCCATTGAATCAGACTCAGACCATTCTCTTTTGGCATTTCAATATCGCAGATCACAAGATCAATTTTGGAACTACTGATAATGTCCCGTGCAAGATCCGTATTGTAGGCCGTAAAAACCTTTTGAATTCCCTTCTTTTTCCAGTCAATTGCCTTCTCCATAATATGCAGCATGGCAATTTCATCATCTACCAGCAGCAGATTCATTTTTGCTCCCTTCTTTCTACTGTTTTTCTATTCTCGGCAGTAAAATGCGAATTTCACTATATCCCGGCTGACTTGTAATTTTTAATTCATACGCCTCCCCATAAAATTCACGGATACGTTCCTTCACATTCTGTATTCCGATATGTTCTCCTTCTTCTTCAATTGACTCATTCCGATTAATTTTATCAAGAATTTCTTTCTTAAATCCTAAACCATTATCTTCGATCAGAATCAGCAGATCATGCTCGCCTTCTCTTTTTACTGTCAGCTCGATTTCCAGATGCGGAACCAGCATAATATTATGTTTTACACTGTTTCCAACAAAAGTCTGAATCACCAGTGGAAGAATCATTTCATCCTCCATTTCCGGTTCTACGTTTACCTGAATTTCCAGCATATCTTTATAACGGCAGTGCTGAATTTCAACATAGCTTATCAGACATCGAAGTTCTTCTTTCAATGGTACAAAGGTTCCTTTCTGCCCCATCAGATAACGGAAATATGCAGCTGATACCCGGCAGAGTTTCTGAATTTCTTCAAAATCCTGAATCTGTGCCATTCCATGAATCAGATTTAAAATATTGGTATAAAAATGCGGCTGAATCTGCACCTGCAGGAAACGGCTTCGCGCCCTCTGCCGCTCCAGCTCTTTTTCATAAACATCAATTCTTAAAATCTGAATCTGATCTGCCATATGATTAAAGGTCTGATAGAGCTGTCCGATCTGAGATACATTTTCCCGCTCCGGCAGACGTACGTCCAAATCCCCGGTACTGTACTGCTCCATGGCTCTTCGAAGCTGTTCTAATGGCGCAAAGACTGTTTTTCCCTGCAGACCAATTGCCATCAGAATGCTGGCAATTGCAAGCATCATGACTCCCATTAGCAGAAGCGTTCCGAACGTTCCTCCCGGGTCCAGCATTCCTTCATCCATACTGACATAAATCTGTGCATTTGTATATTTCAGTGGATAAACACAAGTTGTACTAATTCCGCTTTTTCTTGTCCCCTGGTGTATTTTTACTTCTCCTGTCTCATTATCCCGCACTTCTACGCAAAGATCTTTTCGTTCTCCGACAAAACCAGATACAATTCTTTCCAAAGAAAATGCAGCTCCAATGTATCCATTTTCAGCCGAATAAATACGCGCCAGGTACTGATGTCCATCAAATTCCATAAAAATCCAGTTTTTCTCTGGTTCCTGATATTGGTTCGCGATATAAGAAATGATTTTCTCTTTAAACGCTCTCTGATAGGCATAAGTTGTCCCTTCCTCTGTGCTTACAAAATAAATATTTCGTTCCGGCACATAGACAAACAGCATCATTTCCCTTCCATACCGTTCTCCCATTTCAATCATGATTTTCTGCTGCTGTACTTTAGCAGTTTCCACCGTTAGCGGATCTTTCGAAATACACAGCTGCTGATAATATGGTGTTGAATCCGTTCCGCTCATCAGCAGAAGCGCTTTTGAAGTTGATGCAAATTTATCCTCCCAGAACTGGCCGTAGCTCTCTATCGTATTAGAAAATAGCCTCTCCGTCTTTCTTCTGTCTCTCTGAATCAGAAAAATACTTACAAGCTCAATAATGAGGACAGCTAAAATCATAACTGTCCCCATGATCCAGAGTGACTTGTAAATAACTGACTTGTCCTCTGTTTTTTTCATTTTCTTTTCCTCATGCAATCTTCTTTAACAAATCACCAGTTCACTATCAAACGCCTGCAGCGTGCAGGTATCTTCCATCTTTTTCTCCTGCAGCACCCCATATCCATTCTCTGGAAGCTCTATTTTCTGCTCCTTTCCCGTCAGATTCACATAAAAATACTGGTTTTCCGCTATTTTTCTTCCAATTACTCCCTGCGGTGTAACCACGGACTGCATACTTTTTTCCCTGCAGCATTCATCAAGAACCTCGCCTAAAAGTTCCGGCTCTGTTTCACAAAACAAATAATACGCCGCTCCTTTTCCATACCGATTTCTGGTTATAGCTGGAATCTGATGTGTCTCCTCACGCTGCAGGACTTCTGCATCTGTTGCTTCGATCTGCTCATAATAATCCACATCAATCCATTTTTCTCTCACTTTCAGAAGTTCTCTTCCGTTTGCCGGATTTCTGCGAAGCTTCTGCTCTTCTTTTTCAGAAACTTCCATACCTGCGGTTCTCTGATATCCAACAATTTCTATTCCAAATACATCAGTCAGGTTTCCTGGTCTCGACGTGTCAAATACCTGACCGGTTTCTTTTACCCATGCAGAATACCCTGTCATAATTGCCGTACCGCCATTTTTTATAAATTCCCGCACCGTGTTTTCCTGCTCGTGATCCATTACAATTTCACCCGGAATAATCAGGATCTGATATTGTTCTGTCATTTGATGCAAATCTACAACATTATAATCAAGGTTTCTCTCTTCCAGAATCCGATGCGCGATGGCAAGGTTGTTGCTGTATGGCATTCGATACTGCATTTTTGCATACGCAGCCATAAGCTCACTGTCATAACTGTAAGAAACAGCAATCTCTGGCTGCGGCAGATATGGAAATCCGTATTTTTCCAGCTTCCGAAAATCCGATGCAATCCACTGGTATTCCCGATAATTTTCATTCGGTCTTCCATCATGATTCAGCATACCGGTCAGATATTGTTCTTCGCCATTCAGCATGCTTCGCCAGGTCCATCCCAGCATCATCTGCATCCGATGCAGCAGACACCAGAACGCATACATTCTGTTCATCCCCATTGCCGCATGATGAATCCCGAAACCACCTGTCACAAATTCAATGCACCACATTGGTTTTCCAGTTTCAGCAATCCGTTTCATGTACCAGGAACCCGTTTTCCAGAATCCCATACTCTCCCTGTTTCCATAGCCAGGATAAAAACCGATGCCAGGATAGTCAACAAATCCAGATGCTGTCTTCAAATAATCAAATCCAAGCGTCTCATATTCTGCAAAGTGGTTCGATGTATGAGCCTTTCCCGGCGCATTTTGTTCTACCGTTTCTGCCAGTTCTGTAATAAAATCTGCGATACCATCGGAAAAGAAGCGCCGCATATCCAGCCATGCCTCCGGTGCCCCGATTTCGTATTCATTTACCTGCATTGCAACGTCTTCGAAAGATGAAAGCTTTCGGCTCCAGCGCTGGGTTGCCCAGGCATGATTTAGTGCTTTTATTGTTTTATATTTCTTTTCCAGCCATTTCTGAAATCTCTTCTTCGACGCTTCAGAATAGGATGGATAGCCTGCTCCCAGCTCATTGCACAGTCCAAACGCAAACAGCGCCGGATGATTTTTATAACGGGAAACGATTTTTTCAGCAAACCGCAGTGCATACTTCTGATACTCTGGATCAGAAACATCGTCCATATATCGGCGCAGCGGTGCCTGTGGAGCTCCATTTTTTCCTCCTACATTGCATCCCGGGCAAAGTTTATGAACCCAGATCGGTGCCGGATGCATCGACACATCCAGTATTACATTCAATTTGTATTTTACGCATAACTCCATAACCTGATCAAACCATTCGAAGGTATAAACGCCATCCTCCGGCTCATAGCTGTCCCAGCACAGATGTCCCAGCCGCACCGTATCAAATCCAGCCTCTTTCATCAATTGAAAATCCTTTTCCCACCGCTCCTTCGGCCAATCATGCGGATGATAATTTGTCCCGATATATAAACTCATTTTATTCACTCCGTTTCTGTTTTTTCTTACCTCCATTTTGCAGCAAAATCATTAAAATTCCTATGACAATTACGACGTAAAATATAATTTTATCGAGTTTTTCCTGTTTTTCCATTTTTTCTTAGTCAATTATATTCTAAAGTTGTCTATTTTTCCACTCTTTCTCTGCTTTTTCTTTTTCGAATGCCTAACATCTTACTATGCTGGACAAATCTATTATAAAAGCAGAATTATCTTTATGAGGATTCGTTTTCCGCTAAAATAGGATAACAGCAAAAAAATCCACAGAGCCCTTATCCCCCTGTGGATTTTTCTATTTCTATTCTATTTTCTTCTCCACCCGGTACTTCTTCGGCGATATTCCATAGCGCTCTTTAAAAATCCGATGAAAATAACTCATGTTCTCATACCCGACCCGCTCGCCGATGTCTGCCACGGAAAGTCCTGTCGTTTCCAGCAGATACGCGGCCTGGGTGAGGCGTTTGTTCTGGACAAGTTCAGTGTAGTTTTTCCCGGTCAGGCGGCGGATCATGCGGCTTAAGGTGTAAAAATCGTAGTGCAGTTCTTCCGCCAGTTCCGAAAGACTGCCCTCCCGGTAATGTTCCTCGATATAGCGGTATACGCCGAGCAGCATCTCCTGTTCAAAATACTGCTCTCCCACCTGCACGCGTTCGGTGTAGTTCATGAGCTGCAGGAATAAAAGGCCCATCGTAATCTGATTGATGCTCCGCTTATTGCTCTGGTGATGTAAGAGCGTCCAGACGAGATTTTCGATCAGATTCTGCACCGGAAGGACATCCGCAATTCTGTAATGCAGATAACAGAGCGGTACCTCCCCGCTTTTCAGACAGCCGACGATAAAATCCTTTAACTGATTCTCCTCTGCCCCGATCATTCGCAGCGTCTGGTCAAAAAACTCCGGCAGAATCAGAAAGTTGACCGCGATATCGTCACGCCCTGCCGGTTCAATTTCCTGCACTGCATTCTGATTCAGAATCAGCAGCTCACCCGTTTTCAGCTCGATCCGGTCCCCGTTGATGGTGTGCACGGTGCTTCCCTGGCACATGTAGATCATCTCGACATAATTGTGGCTGTGCGCCGGAAAACGAATAAACCGCGTGTGCGGCCGAATATCAATCAATTTTCCCCGCTCCAGCAGCTTTCCCGCATCCATCACAAACTTCTGCCCGCTCGAATACCGCTCCTTTTCCACTTCCGTCTTGCCGTCCAGAATTGCCTGTTCCTCCTCGGTGATCCTGGACAGGTCTGCTATAATTTCCTGTTTCACGATGATTCCTCACATTTTTTCGTTTTTTCTGTCTTCTATTATATTCCATTCTGATACAGATAAGCAATGCACTTTTTATCCCCTGCCATGAAAAAAGACTCCGATGGATTTTCACTCCGTCTAGAGCCTTGTCACTCTTTTTTCTTATTCTTTTACAGCTCCCAGCATAATACCGTTGATAAAGTATTTCTGCAGGAACGGATATACCACCAGCATTGGGATCATCGCGATGAATACCTTTGCCGCATCCAAAGACTGATTGGACAGCTTGTCCATTTTTTCGATCTGATCCATCGAAAGATTTGTCGTCTGGATATTAACGACCATCTGCTTAATATAAGTCTGTAACGGATAATGCTGCTCGCCACTTGAAAGTACCAGCCCCTGAAAATATTCATTCCAGTAACCGACACTGGTAAAGAGAATTAGCGTCGCAAAAATCGGAATTGCACACGGAACAACAATACGGAACAAAACTGTCCAGACACCGGCACCGTCAATTTCTGCTGCTTCCATCAGTTCTTTTGGCAGGCTTCGATAAAAGTTAATCAACAAAATCAGATTAAAAACCGGAAGGCCTCCACAGAGAATCAGACCGATCATACTGTCGATCATACCGTAATTTACCATCGTAATATACCATGGAATCGTTCCACCGTTGAACAGCATGCAAAAAATAACGATCCACATAATCACATTTTTCGGATGATACTCATTTGCTGATTTAGACAACGGATAGGCAAAGATAGCAAGCACTACAATGGTAAAGACTGTTCCAAAAATCGTCCGCTCTGCAGAAATCAGGAAGGAACGAAAAAATTGCGTGTCTCCCATGATCTGCTGATAGGAAGCCAGGGAGAATCCAACCGGATAAAAACTTACCTTGCCCGAATTTGCCGCGGCCTTGTCGGAAACAGAAAGACAGAGTGTATACCACAGGGGATACAGACAGCTTAAGGAGAGCAGACTCATTAAAATGATGTTAAACACATTAAATATTTTACTTCCAAGACTTTTGCTTTGAATCATGATTTTGTCCCTCCTTAGAAAATCTTATAGTCTGCGGCTTTATATGCAATGATGTAGGAAATGACAATCAGGGTAAAGCTGATGACCGACTTAAACAGGCCTGCTGCTGTTGCCAGCGAGAACTGTACATTTAAAAGACCCATGCGGTAAACCCATGTATCAAGGATATCTCCTGTGGAGTAAACCAACGGACTGTACAGGTTGAATATCTGATCGAAGCCTGCGTTTAGTACATTTCCAAGTCCGAGAATACTTAATACAACGATCGTACTTGCAATACCTGGAATAGTGATATTCCATACCGCTTTCCAACGACTGCAGCCGTCAATTGCCGCTGCCTCATAGAGTTCCGGGCTGATCCCGGTGAGAGCTGCTAAATAAATAACGGCATTAAATCCAAACTCTTTCCATACATCCGAACCGATGACTAACTGGCGAAAGCAGCTCTCCTCTGAGAACCATATCTTTCCCCGGATTCCAAATACACCAAGGATGGAATTGATAACACCTTTATAGCCGAACATTTCCAGCAGAACACTTGCCAGAATAACCCAGGAAAGAAAGTGCGGCAGATAAACAATTGTCTGTACTGCTTTTTTAAATTTCACCTGACGGATTTCATTTAATAAAAGTGCAAATGCCAGTGGCACAATAATATTTAGAATCAATTTGGCAACTGCGATAACCAGCGTATTAAAAATGACTCGTTTACAGTCACTCATGGAAAATAAATATGTAAAATTTTCCATTCCTACAAAGTCTGAATGCCACAGTCCGGACATCGGACTGTAATCCTCAAATGCAATGACAATTCCGAACATTGGAACAATATTAAAGAAGAACAGCCAGACCATTCCTATCAGAATCATAATATGATAGTTCCAGATGGTTCTGGAATTTCTTGTTTTTTTCAGAACTCCCTTTTTCTTTGACGCAGAAGCTGCTTTCATACAGATCCTCCCTCCTGTCATTTCCGTATTTTCCTTTTGTTTCCGATGGACAGAACGTATTCTGTGAAAAAGGGGAAAGCTGACTGCTCTCCCCTTTTCGCAAAGCAGGTGATCTTTCAGTATCTGAAAATCACATTGAAACGGTCTGCCTTTTTCCTGTTTTAGTATTCTTCTACTTCTTCCAGAATTGTATCGCCGCCTTCAGACTTCCAGTTCTTCACGAACTCATCGTATGCGCTGATATCCGATTTTCCGGTGATGACTTTCATAACCATCTCATTTTCCATGGACTGCAGGTTTGCCCATTTTTTCTCCATGGTAGCTGTCTGGCTGAAGATGCAGCTTCTGACTTTGTTGTTTACTTCTGTCGTAGCGTACGGACGGTCGCCGACCAGCAGAGAATACATTCTCTGGAAGTTACCGAAGTTTTCAGTGCTGAATCTTCGATAGAGAGCTGTTTGTCTTTTTCGTATCCAGGAACGGTATCCTTAATAACCGAAACATCGTTTGCCAGCAGTTTGTATGCACTGGATACACCTGCATAATCTTCCGGCTTGGTTTCGCCGTTTAATACTTTGATCAGTTCATGATAAGTGTATTCACACTCATCAGCCGGAGCCATCAGTGTTCTGACTGGCCAGAAGCTGAGCGGCTGCTCGGAAACATCAAATTTGCTCTCATCTCTCAACAGAACGTTGGCCATGATGATAACTGCTTTGGCAACATCTTCGGAAACATTTTTGTTGATGACACAGTAACCTGTTGTTGCAGATCCAAGTCTTACATTCCATTCACCGTCATCGGTGTAGATCGGATAGGTCTGCCAGTTTGCATCCGGCTCGTTACGGTATGCATCACCGATTCCATAACCGGAAACCCACCATGCGCCGAAGAACATACCAACTTTTCCGGCATTGATCTGCTCGATTGTGGAATCTCTTGTTCCCATCTCAGGATCAATATAGCCTTTTGCGTACCAGTCCGCCAGACGCTCCAGTGTACTTCTGGTTGCATCGGAGTCGGTTCCATATGTTACGTTTCCGTCATCATCTTTCAGGAACAGTCCCGGATATGCGCCGTTTGCGGTAAATACTGCGTCAAATCCGCCTGTTGTTGTGCCGGTATCCAGAAAACTGGTATAGCATTTTGTATTTTTATCCGGACCAGCCAGCGGAATGGTATCTTCGCCTGCCGGTTTTTTCTCCGCAAATACTTTGGCAATATTTTCTACATCGTCCAGAGTTTTCGGTGCATCGAGACCATACTCATCGAGCCAGTCCTGACGAACGTTTAATACCTGAACGCTTCCTGTTTCTACCTCAACTGCCGGGATTGCATACTGTCTGCCGTCCACGCTCGCTTCTGCGATAGCCTGTCCATCGGTCGAATCCATAACTTCTTTTACCTGATCAGACTGTACTTTCTGGAACAGATCGGTCAGATCGTATAACTGACCTGCTTTTGCGGCTTTCAGCATATACTCTCTCGATACCGTCATCGCATCCGGAAGGGTATTGCTTGCGATACAGAGCGCTACTTTCTGTGTGTAATCATTTCCAGATGCTGCGGTCCAGTCTACAACGACTTTGATGTTGAAGTTTCCAGAAGATAGTCGGTGTACTGGTTATTATCCACGCTTAGTCCGTCCGGCAGAGTATCGGTTGCGCTGACACCCTGTCCTACGTGTACCTCGACAACTTCCGGAAATTTTTTGAACGCCAGATCCTCTCCCTCTTCCTCAGAAGAATTATCAGCCGTTCCGGAAGATGCTGTGCTCTCAGATGATGCTTTACTGTCCGATGTGCTCCTGTGCTGCCGCCGCTGCTTCCACATCCGACCAGCATGCCTGCGGTCATCGCTGCTGTGAGTAAGATTGCAACAAGTTTTTTCCTTTTCATGTGTTTTCCCCTTTCCTCGTTCGTCATTTTGTTTCTTTCGTTTTCTTATAAGTCTATTTTATGATATATTTTGACGAATTAAAACAGCCTTGTGTTCTATTTTTTACGAACATTTATACAAAACCAGGATCCATTTCATCCAAAAAGCAGACATTTGTTCTCTGTCCTTCAAACAAATGTCTGCTTTTTCGTTCCCACACTCCGGCATTCTGCTAAAACTCCTGCCGTTTTAACTGTTTTTTATATTCGGCAAAGCCAATACCCATACTCTGCTGAAACAGTTTTACAAAATATTTTTCATCATGATACCCGACAGCATCCGCCATCTGTTCTGCCGAAATCTGCGGATTTTCCCGCAGCAGACGGCAGGCCAGCGCAATCCGTTCTTTTCGGATATAACTGTTGACCGAATAGCCTGTGCATTTCTTGAAACAGACGGAAAAATAACTTCTCGACATTCCAACAGCATCTGCAATCTGCTCCGCTTTCACTTCAGAATCCACCAGATGATCTTCGATAAAAAGTACCGCTTTTAAAATCAATATCTCCGTAACAGCCTGTCCTTCTCCGTTCTGTACCCGCTGCCACAGATCCTGTCGTATTTTTTCTGTCAGTTTTTCCGGCTCCTGCAGATTTTCATATTCCTGCTCCTCCATGAAAATGCCAAAGGCATTCTGAATTTCCTGCAATGTCTGCATTGTGTACCGGTATTCCTGTTTCTGACTGGTCGGAATTGCCTTCCAGAGATTACAGAGTTTTTGTGTTTCCTCTATATTATAAATCCAGGTCAGCGAAGCCGTCTCCTCCCAGAGTTTTCTCCACTGTTCCTTCTCTTCCTGATCTGCCACAGTCTCTGTCTTTTTCCGATTTATTCTTCCCCCCGTCTGCATCTGCTGCTCTTTTTCTTTCCGTTTTCGAATATGCTCCGCCGCACGCAGGAACACCTCACCGCATTCTTCCGGTTCAAGCTGAAGCTTCGAAATATAATCAATTACCCCGAGCCGCAATGCTTTCTGCACATACGTAAAATCCTCATGTGCGGAAAGCACAATATAGTCCATGGAAATTTCCCGCGCCCTGCACTCGCAGATAAACTCCAACCCGGAGAGCACCGGCATCGTCAGATCCACCACAGCCAGATCCACCGGATGTGTTTCAATAAACTGCAGTGCTAACGCTCCGTTCGCCACATCTCCGGCGACCTCCATTCCGTATTTTTCCCACGGAATCAGTGAAATCAGTCCCTTTCTTGCCAGCTTATCATCGTCAATCACCAATACCTGATACATTTGTTCCACCCCATTTTATCTTTTTCTCTTTTCCTTCTCGTAGTTCTTTTTTTATGCCGGAAGCACCGGAAAATGCAGGGTAACCTCCGTTCCTTTTCCCAGTTCACTCTCTATTTTGATCTCTGCTTCTTCTCCATAGAATGATTTCAGTGTCATCTGCACATAACGCAGACCGATCCCCTTTCGTTCGTCTTTTGCATTCTGCTCCATCTTCTCCGATATTTCAAAGCCCTTTCCATCGTCCCGGATTCGAATGGTAATTATCCCATCCTGTTCCGACGCTTCTACCCACAGGTTCCAAATTCGTCCATATTATGGCAGACCGCATTTTCTGCAATCGGCTGCAGCAGAAAGCGGGCACACCGCGTATTCAGGTACTCTCCCTCCGCAATATCAAATTCACTGGAAAAATCATGCGTCATCTGCTGCAGTTCCAGATAATACTGCAGGTATTTCAATTCGGTACGCAGTGTCGTGTTCTGCTCCGCCTTCCCGAGGGAATAACTCAAAATAAAGCCGAGATGCTTCACGTAATCATCGATCTCTTTCTGATGATTTGTCAGCGCCATCCAATGAATAGAATTCAGCGCATTCATCAGAAAATGCGGATTGATCTGATACATCAGCTTTTCCAGCTCCAGATCCGCTTTTTCTTTTTCCTTCCGCTGCTCACTCTCAATCAGCTCCTGAATCTGCGCTTTCATCTGATTGAACGTTGCAAAAAGCTGATTGTATTCCGCAAGCTGAACCGGTGTCTCTGCCTCAGAAAAATCTCCTTTTCCAAAATGACGCATTTCTTTTTCCAGTACTTTGATCGGATGCGATACCAGCCAGATCTGTGAAATTGCGACTACGGCAAGAATGGCCAGTGAAATAAAAATCACGCTTCCTGTCAGCAGGGTCCATTGATAAATTTCGCTCTGGTATTCATAAGTTGGAAGCAGCAAAACCGTATAAAATCCATAGATATTCTTTTTGGCAACTCCCTCATATCCGTTCTGCTCTATTCTGCCATCCTCATCCAGTTCAAGGATATCTCCTTTTGCAAATGCTTTCTCGCTGGAATACTCTACTTTCTTTTCCGGATTCAGCTGCAGCAGCACATATGGTATTTTTTCTAATTCGGAACGTTTCTGCAGCATCAGTGCTTCATCTGATTTTGCTTCTAAATAAATCCAGGCATCTGTGCCATCTGAAAATGATGTTCTGCGTCCCATTGAAACAACATTATCATTTCTCACACTGTTGTAGCTTTGATGAATGGAATGATATGTAACTTCTCCCGTATCAACCAGCTTCGACAGTGTTTCCGGCTGGAATGTCTCCTTCTTTGTGCTGTACGTGGAAAACAGAACCTCCGGTGTCATTTCCCGGCTCTCCCCCTGAATCAGATAAGCGCCCAGCATAACATCTTCCATCTCCCAGGTTGCGACATTCAGGGTCTGATAAAAATCCTGATACTCCAGAATTTTATCATACTGCTCTTCTGCCGTTCGATAAGCATCATATTTTTCCCCGACCAGTCCATTCGATGCCATCGTCTGTGACAGACGCAGCAGCACATTGTACTCTGACTCAAAGCCCTGATTCACTTCCTCCAGTGTTGCTTTCAGCGATGTTTCCATTTTAGATTCCCGCATGGCTTTCATGGAAATCCGCGTGACAAAAATAATCAGCAGAAGACAGAGCAGACTGCTGCATGCAAATACCATTAAAACAATTTTCTTCAGGGAATATTCTTTTCTCTTTTTTGGCTTCCCCATTTTTTCTCCATCCCCCATCTGCACATTCGTTTTTAAACATTTTCTGCAAAATGAAACCTCATTAACACCATTTTAACAACCAATTGCTGTTCCGTCCAGTCACAAGTTGCTCTGATTTTCTCTTTTTTATGGTCTGTGTTTTTCAGAAATCATGTTTTACACTTTACAAACTTGTCTTCCTAAAGTATACTTGAAGCAGTTGATTTTTCATTATTTCAAGGAGGTTTTTCCATGGAACAGCAGACCTACACCATTCGTGAAATGTCCGAGCGTTTTGGACTTCCGGCCTCTACGCTTCGTTATTATGAGGAGATCGGGCTTTTGACAGATGTCATTCATACCGAAAGCAAGAAACGAATTTACACCCAGCAGCACATTAACTGCATGACCGCAATTCTCTGCTTCAAGCGCACCGGTCTTCCGATTGCGGGGATTCAGGAGTTTTTCCGGCTTGAGGATGATATCCCGGGAAATATTGACCAGATGGTTGCCATTCTCGAGGAACATGAGCAGAATACACGCGAGAAAATCGAGCGCATGGAATCTGATCTCGAGCATATTCAGCAGAAAGTGCGGTATTACAGCGCGGTTCGCGATGCGATTAAAAATGGGGATGAAATGCCGTCGTGGGATTCCTGCGGCTGTGAGGAGAAGGCGCAGTAGATATCTCTCCAGGCTTTTCCGCCGCAGACACACACAAGTTTCAAAAGAGCAGGTAAGAAAAGGGACCAACATCCACTTTTCTTACCTGCTCTTCTTATTTTTTCTATCACCTTTTCCCTTCATACCCGGAATTTTTTCTGCATTTCCCGCATAAAATCTTCCGCGGAAAAAAACAGCCCGATCAGATACAGCACACTAAGGCCCACGCAGATCACGGACGGCCAGGTAATGCGGACAGTTCCTGTCAGCCACAAAATCGCCGGAACGATTCCTGCTGCTCCGGACTGCATCAGATAAAAAAGATATTCACTGACCTCCATTTTGTACGCTCTTGCCAGAATCTGCATCGTCGCGCCATTCAGAAGAACGGCGAGCGGAATTGCGAAATCGACAGACCAGCCGATCCAGCCCGTCGCATAATCCCACAGAATCGCACCGATCATAATAAAGATCAATTGCCACATACTGTTTTTGAGTGGATTTTTCCGTTTCTGATATCCCACCCGGATCAGAAGCCAGGCGCAGAACACACCCGCTGTCGCATAACCTGCCCACCACATCTGCGGCGTTGCAAGGAAATTCATCATCCAGCAGAGTACGACAGCCGCGATGCAGGTGAAAGAAAAAATTTTCAATCCCAGTTTGGCCGTCCCGTGCGGCTGTTCTTTCTGTCCCGGAAAATCATTTTCCTCCTGTTCACAGGCGATGCCCTCTTTCTGCAGCAGATGCATCAGGTTCCGTTCAATATTGGAATCAGCGATTTTAGATGTGATTCCAAGCACCATGCTGTCACCGTAGGAACAGGAACACATCTGTACTTTGTCGGTGCTGGTGAAAAATCCGAACCGCTCAATATATGTTTCATACTCCGGCGGCATCTGAATCCGGCCGATATTGGAATAGACGGTCGTAATGCTTCGTCCGCCGAGCGTCGTGCCCGCCATCAGCGCCAGATTTTTGATTTCCAGCGGCACGGCGCGCAGCACCGGATTCCGCTCAATCCGCACCAGATCGTTCATACGTGTGGAAATCTCCTGCTTCAGCGCCTCTTTCTGCATCGCGGCTCCCGTGATCTGCAGGGCATCCTCAAACGATGCCTCCGGCCCAAGATCACAGGCAATCTCGATCCAGCTCCAGAAATTCGTCATCGATGCGGATGGGAAAAAGTTGCGGAGATTGGCTGGAACCATCAGAGAAACCGGCTTTTTCAGCCTGCTTTTCGGGATTTCTTCATATACCGCATATACCAGCGCCGCCGCAAGGTACGCCGTCACCGACACGCCATGTGCTTTTGCGCACTTATGAACTGCTTCCGCGGAAAGCAGAATCTCAGTAATTTCCATCTCCTCCTGCTCCAGATACTCGCCTTTGATCTGGTATGCCGGGCGGCTTTTTTCTTTTTCACTTTTCTTTCCGGTGTAATACTGGGAAAAGCTGTCCTCTCGAAATCTGTCTCTGTCAGCATGTCTTCGCTGACCTTTGAAAAGATTTCCTCGGGATGACACAAGATCAGATAATTGCTCACCAGTCTTTCAGAAACAGCATCGCACCGGTGCCGTCTGTCAGGGCATGGAATACTTCGAAATTGATTCTGGTTTTATAGTAAGAAACCTGGAAAAGAAGCGTTTTGTGGTCGGGTACGTAAATCTCACTGCACGGCGGACGCTTTTCCTCTTCTACTTTTGCTGGCAGATCGCGCTGCTCCAGATAAAACCAGAAAAGACCTTTCCGCAGTACCATGGAAAACACCGGGTAATGCTCCATTGTCTGCTCCAGCGCTTTCTGCAGCAGATCCGCCTGGATGTCCTCTTTCAGCTGGCAGTAAAACCGGAAGACTCTCGTATCCTTTTTTCCGGTGGCCGCCGGAAATGCCTGTGCCGCGTTGTCCAGCTTTCTCCAGCGCGAAGAATGTTCTTTCTTCATTTTCTATGCCTCCTTACGCCTTCCCGTGTGTCAATTGTTTCTTCACTGCTGCTATGTTTTCCAGTTCTTCGTCTGCATTTTTCTGCTGTTTTTCTTTCCTTAAAAATGCATTCATATACTGAAAACTTTCCTGCACATATAGGTGTTCAATGCCAAGCGCAAAATAGCCGTGCAATGCGCCCTTGATCCGATGATGTTCAACCAGATTGCCAGCCCTTTTCAGCTTTTTCGCATAATCCTCGCCCTCATCGCGCAGCGATCGTACTGCGCCGTCAGTACCAGCGTGTCCGGCAGTCCCTGCAGATTTTCTGCCAGTACCGGTGCAAAGTACGGATTTTTGCGGTCTTCTGCGGTCCGCTGATACAGAATTACATAATCTTCCATTTTGACACTGGTCAGAAGGTATCCGGTTCCATTGGTTTTCACGGATTTGTACGGTGATTTCTCTGTGTAACAGGAATTCACCGCCGGATAAATCAAAATCTGTTTCCCCGGCAGCAGTTCTTTTTTGTCCCTCGCCATCAGGCAGACCGCAGCCGCAAGATTTCCTCCTGCGCTGTCGCCCATGATCGTGACATTTTCCGGCGTTACCTCCGGCAGAATCTCCCCGCGCAGCATTGCCTGGGCGGCGGCGTAGCAGTCTTCTAAGCCTGTCGGGAAACGATGCTCCGGTGCAAGACGGTATTCTACCGATACAACAATCTGCCCCGTCGACTGCGCCATGCGCGCGCAGACACGGTCGTATGTCTCCACACTCTCGGTTGTCCAGCCGCCGCCATGGAAGAACAGAATCGCTTCTTTTGCACCATGCTCCTCCATTTTTTCATCCTGGAAGAACAGCCGAATCGGAACCTTGTAGTCCCCATTATATATTTCCATATCCAATTTCCGCAGAAAAATACGGATCGGATCCAGCTTCTTGATATCGGCAAGCCGACGGGCGGATTCTACTTCAATTCCGCCGTAGGACAATACATTTAAAATGGCTTTGACTGCTTTTTTCATTCGCTCTCTCCTCTGTTGCTATTTTTCTGCTTCTGTTTTTCGTCTAGTTGCAATGTACTGCTTCAAAAATTCATACATCTGCTCATCCGTTGGCGGACAGCCTTTCAGATTGCATGCGAACCCGGAAGTACAACTTCCCACACCAAGCGCCCCGCTCTTTCCCCGGTATCCCTGCCCGATGCAGATTTTTTCGTGGAGTTCCTGCAGCAGTCCTTCCTCCTTCAGCCGGTCAAGCGCCGGGATCAGATAGCCGTAGCAGGCACTGCAGGACTCAACTTCCTCTACGGCATCCTGCAGTTCTACGATCTTCCGTTTTTCCGGAATCACTCTTTTTTCACCAATTTCGCCAATTTGGCGGATTGAAAGCCGTGTGAGATCAGCGCTGCCCACGCCCAACTCTTCTGCCATTTTGACATACGGGACATCTTCTGGCTTATAATGCAGTTCCGCGCAGACATATGCATCGATCAACACCGGATCTAACCCAGCGAAAAGGCGATTCATGATAAACGGATTACCGCCATCCTCAAAGTCAAGGTCTCCGCAGATATTATCCACCAAAATAAAATCCTGATGAATCCCCAGCCCCAGATGCGCAATTGGCCGATGAAGTCCCATGGCATGAAAATGACGTTTTTCTTTATTCGGCAAGAGACCTTTCATGTTTTTCAGTGCGCAGGTAATTTTAGTCTGGCAATGGCCTTTCATGACTGGGACATTGATCATAAAATCCACCTTTTTCGCACATTCGCAAATCTGAAGTTCCATATCACCACACTGCACCGGCATGCTTTTTTCCTTCTGCGCATCGATAAGCGGAACGCCGTACTGTTCCGAAAGCATACGGTATCCACAGACCTCAAACGATTCCTCCGTCTTATCTCCCACCCAGGAGCCTTCCATGATTTGAAGGTTAGTAAATCCGTTTTCCTGAAGATATTCGATGATCCCCGCAACCACCTCCGGATGTGTCGTCCCTCCAAACTCCGCCGGGACAGGTGCTACCAGATTTGGCTTAATACCGATGAGACTGACCTTCGAAGGAATGAGCGTAGCTAAGGCACATTCGTTCAAAAGCTGTTTTGTCATTTCTTTATATTCCATTCCCTGTATCTGGATAATTTCGTTTTTATTCATTTAGTATTGCGGCCCCTTTATTCTGATTTGATTTTTTCTGACATTCGATATTCTTTAGTATATAATAGTTACTGCTTTCTTTCAACTCATCCAAAAACAAAATCATTTCCTGTGAACTGTAACCATTCCCGTCAGCTCCAGCTTCATAGAAAATTAAGCACTGTATGCTTGTAAGATTTCCAATCGCATTGTATAATAAATGGAAAACGGTACACAGAAAAAGTACCTCATCAGAAAGGAACTGTCATGAGTTTTGAAGATGATTTAAAGGATGTCGGCGACAGTATTGGAAAGCTTGTGGATAACGCTGTAAATTCTCAGGATTTTCAGGAATTAAACCGGAAGATTTCAGACACCATCAACCAGTTTGTCTACCCAAACCGGAAGGGACCATTCCGTGCAAATGGCACACAGGAGCCGTCCCGCGGCTATTCCGCAGATACTTCCTACAGCAGCCAGCATTCTTCCCATAATAATACAGCGCAGCAGACCGGACCGCATCACTATTCCTACGGGCCGGGAGGCACGATGCCGGGTAAGAGCGCGAACCCGGTTCCCAAACCTTCCCATACCTGGCAGCCCTCCCAGAATACGGAATGGAACAGCCGCATACAAGAACGCCGTGTACTGCGCGAGCGCTTTATGCCATCCACCGATCTTGCACTTGTCGGCGGATTTCAGACGGCCGCCGGCTGGGGTGTCACCGGACTGTTCGGCTGCTGCACAGCGCTTAGTCTGTATTCCTTATTTGCAGGTCCAGACAACAGCGCGCTGATTCCTTCTCTTATTTTTGCCGCATTTACCATCGGCGGCGGCATTCTTCTGAAAAAGGGAAGTAAAAACCGGCGTCTGGTCCGCCATTTCCGCCAGATCTGTACGCTGATCGGCACAAAGGAATATATTTCCACGAAAGAACTCTGCGACAGTATGCACTGTGAGAAAGGTGAGCTTCTGACCGATATTACGACCATGATTGATAAATCCATGCTGCGCCAGGGCCACCTCGACGAGAATGGTACCTGTCTGATGGTGACAAATGACTGCTACGACCAGTACCGCGCAATGCTCGCCAGCCAGAAGGAACAGCAGATTGCTGAGCAGAAAGCACGTGAACAGCTGGAGGCCTCCGGTGTAACGCCGGAATACCAGCAGATGCTGGAAGAATGTGAATCTTATATTCAGAAGATCCATCAGTGCAACCTGGATCTGCCGGGTGAAGTCATCACAGCCAAGCTGAGCCGTCTCGAAACGGTTGTTACCCGGATTCTCGAGGAGGCAAAAAAGCGCCCAAAAGAAGCCGCCGCCCTGCGGAAATTTATGGATTACTATATGCCGACAACCTGGAAGCTGCTCGACGCTTACCGTTCCTTTGAGAACGAACCAATTCAAAGCGACAATATCCTCCGAACCAAGAAGGAAATCGAGGACACACTGGATACCATCAATGCCGCATTCGAAAAGCTGCTTGATGATCTGTTCCAGACAACGGCATGGGATATTTCTTCTGATATCTCTGTTCTGCAGACGATGCTGGCGCAGGAGGGACTGACAAATCAGGCAGGTCCGTCAAAGCAGGATATTGAGCCGCTTCACATGTAACTATTCAAAGCTATACAATTGAAATCAAATCACCGGTTACGTTTCCGTACCGAAGAAAAGGAGAATAGAAAACATGAATGATTTTGTAAAGGACACCACTGAAATTCCAAGCTTAAGTTTCGGCGCTCCGGAGCCGGAACCGGAACTTCCGGTACAGCAGCCGGAAGAAAAGAAAGAGGTCATGGATGATTCTGTTCTGTCCGACGAACAGAAAGCCATGGTGAATGCCTTTGTTTCCCAGATTGATCTTGCCAATACAAACGGCATTCTGCAGTACGGTGCCGGTGCACAGAAGAAAATGGCAGACTTTTCCGAGAAAACGCTGGAGAACGTCAGAAGCAAAGATCTCGGGGAAATCGGCGATCTGCTCACCTCTGTTGTGACAGAGCTGAAAACGTTTGACGCAGAAGAAGAAAAGGGACCATTCTCTTTCTTTAAGAAAAGCACGAACAAAATCAATGCAATGAAAGCGAAGTATGACAAGGCAGAGGTGAATGTCAATAAAATCTGTGACGTGCTCGACGGCCACCAGCGGCAGCTTCTGAAAGACATTGCCATTCTGGATCAGATGTATGCACAGAACCTGAATTATTTTAAAGAGCTGACCATGTACATTCTCGCTGGAAAGAAAAAGCTGGAGCTGGTACGTTCCACAGAACTCCGTGATCTGCAGAATAAAGCGCAGATGACCGGAAAGGCCGAAGATGCACAGGCTGCCAAGGATCTCGAAGATCTCTGCAACCGATTTGAGAAGAAACTGTATGATCTGGAACTGACCCGTATGGTTTCGATCCAGACAGCGCCGCAGATCCGCATGATTCAGAACAGCGATTCTGTAATGGCCGAAAAGATCCAATCCACACTCGTCAACACCATTCCGCTCTGGAAAAACCAGATGATCATTGCACTCGGCGTTCATCACTCGACTGAGCTGCCAAAGCACAGCGCCAGGTTTCGGATATGACAAATGAGCTTCTGAAAAAGAATGCGGAGAATCTGAAGATGGCAACGATCGAGACTGCAAAAGAATCTGAGCGCGGTATCGTCGATATGGAAACCTTAAAACAGACGAACCAGAGCCTGATCTCTACCCTCGATGAAGTGATGAAGATTCAGGAGGACGGCCGCCAGAAACGTGCCGCCGCTGAAGTTGAGCTGGTACAGCTCGAAAATGATATTAAGAAAAAAATGCTGGAGCTTTCTGCAGGCGGACAGCACTGATACTTTTTGTATCCTATATGAAAAAAAACGGAGAAGCCGCTTTTTCTGTGGTTTCTCCGTTTTTTACGTCCTGTCTTACCCTTATCTCTGGCGTTCTGCCTTTTCATTCTTTCTTCGGTATTCCGTGAAATAAAATTCAATATCAAAGCAGGTCTGCTCATCGCCCTCTTCTACCATCTCCCAATCCGGTGATTCGTCAAGATCCTCAAAGAATGTATCCGCCTGATACGTCATGTCAATTCGTGTGACGTATGCCGTATCACAGTATGGGAGAAGCTGACGGTAAATTTCTCCGCCGCCCGCAACATAAATATCGTCGTCCTCATACGGCTTTAACACTTCCATCAGCTCTTTAATACTGTGGACAACGGTTGCGCCGCGGACAGTCCATTCCGGATCACGGCTTAAAATAATATTCGTTCTGCCTTTTAACGGCTGGCCTGCGGGAGTGTAGCAAGTGTCTTTCTTCCCATCACGACAACGTGTCCCATCGTAGTTTCACGGAAGAACCGCAGATCAGACGGAATACTTACCAGCAGCCGTCCCTGATATCCCAGACCCCATTTGCGGTCCGCACTTAAAATTGCTTTCATTTTGTTTCCTCTTTCTGTGTTATTTTCTCATCCATACTGCCGGAACGGAACCCTTCCAGATCCATCGTCAGGTAAGAAAAGCCGATCTTTTTCAGATATGCAATCATTTCTTCTCTCTTCTCAAGCACTTCCCCCATACGCTCCGGTGCAATTTCAAGACGCACCACATCGCCATGTACACGCAGGCGGAGATTCTCTTCCGCACCGAACAGCGTATGAAGCCATGCTTCGCCGTCCGCAATCCGATCCAGAACGTCATAGTTAATTTCTGCCCCGTAGGGAAGGCGTGTCGCCATACATGGAGTGGATGGACGGTGTGCTACGGAAACGCCGTACTTTGCAGCAAGTGCTTTTACCTCTGTTTTTGTCACATGACACGCTGCAAGCGGGCTGATAACACCATATTCTCTCAGCGCTTTTCGCCCCGGCCGGTAGACATGAAGGTCATCCTCATTTGTTCCGTCGAGTACCTGGGTGACACCGTGATCGCGGGCAAATTCCAGAAGTTTCCCAAATAGATAGTGCTTACAGAGATAGCAGCGGTTTTCCGGATTGTAACGGATTGCCTCCTGCTCCAGCTCATCAACAAAAAGGACCTCATGAACAGCGCCAACCTCCTTTGCTACTCTTGTCGCTGTCTCCAGGTCGCAGGGCGGATGCAGCCGTGTCTGAAAGGTTACTGCATAAACCTTTGTTCCATATTTTGCAGATGCATCCATGACAAGCTTCAGCAGCAGACTGCTGTCCACACCGCCGGAGAATGCCAGACAGAGATCCTGTTTTGCAATCTCGTCAAGTTGGGTAAGCAATGCTTTTTCCTTATTCTGCATATCTGTTTTCTGTTCTGTCCGGTTCTTTTTCTTTTCCTGTAATTCCATCGTATCTGTCTTCCTTTCCTGTAAAATGGCCGATGTCTTCTTATCAGAAAATCCATCGGCGGCACTGCTGCCCCGATGGATTTTCTCATACAGGTATTCCTATTCTATTTTTTATCGATATGTCGGATCGCTTCCGAAAGCACCGCCTGTCCAGGTATAACGGGTCGGGTTTGTCAGCGGATAATCCAGATTGTCGCCAATGCGGACCGTTGTTCCGCTGCTGACGTTATCATAAATCCATTTTGCATCGATTGCAGTCAGTCTGACACAACCATGTGACATCGGTGATCCCAGGGAATTGAAGTCTACGGCAGAGATCATATTCAGATCCGGTGTGCTGCTTGCTACGCCATGGAAGTAAACAGCGCCATAAATCTGTGATACATATGGTGCCCAGCACACATAATCTTCACCTCTCATTTGCTTCTTTTTCAACTGCCAGCCGATTTTATATGTTCCTGCTGCGGTGTACTGATTGGATTTCCTACGGAGCAGATCATGGATTTGATCGGGGTATCGTAAGAACCGGTTGCACTGTTATAGCCGTAAATGGTGACACGTCCGCGGGTTCTGTCTACTGTGATGTATTTGGATGACGGATTGAAGATGCTTGTCACATCCTCCATCAGAGAACCGTCTGCTTTGCGGTAACGGCGGTATTTTCCGATGTACTCCCATCCTTCCGTGATTCTGCGTCCGGAAGCATCGAATTTGTACTGTTTTCCATTGATCGTAGCGGTGCAGTTCTGATATCTTCCGCCCCAGCTGCGGAAATAATACTGAGAACCGTTCAGTGTCAGCCACTGATCATGGTACATGCCGCCCCAGCTCTTGAAGTAGTACCAGTTCTTATCATGAAGAATCCACTCGTCATGTGCCATGCCGCCCCAGCTCTTCATGTAATAATAGTTACCGTCATGGTAAACCCAGCCGGTCAGCATTTTTCCATCTTTATCCAGATAATAATAATTTTTATCATAGAGGAACCAGCCTTTTTGCGTCCGTTTGGTTCCATCTGCATTAAACCAGTACCAGGTATCGCCGGACTTGCCCCATTCGTTTTTATACATACCACCCCAGCTCTTGAAGTAGTATTTTCCATCGAGCCATTCATTGGCAAGCATGGTTCCATCGGATTTCAGATAATACTTATTTCCTTTGTAGGTCAGCCAGCCGCTGGTATATTTCTTTCCATTTCCGTCAAAATAATACCATACATTGTTGACTTTTGCCCATGCGTTTTTGTAGGCCGCACCCCAGCTGCGGAAGTAATAGGTGTTATCCAGCCACTCATTAAAAGCCATTTTTCCATCGGCTTTCAGATAATAGCTGTTTCCATTGTAATCCAGCCAGGAATTCGTCAGCAGTTTTCCACTGTCTGCCGTCGTCCAGTACCAGATCGTCTGAGTTGCGGTTTTAATTTTTTTCCAGCCAGTTGTGGTCGAAACGGTTCCGTCAGCTCCGACATAGTAATAATTGCCTTCATATTCAGCAACATCATTGACGCGCATACCGCCCCAGCTTCGGAAGAAGTACAAGGTTCCATTCAGATTCAGTGCATTGTCTTCCATATGGCCGTCTTCGTGGAGATAATATTTATTTCCATCGTAATTGAACCAGCCGGTTCGTACGCCGCCCCAGCTTCGGAAGCTGTACCATTTTCCATCAATTTCAGCCCAGCCGGATTTATTTTTCTGATTGCCGGTCTCCATCTCGAAGCTTCCGTCTTTCATGTCTCCGTTCGCATCAAAGGAACCTGGTTTCATATAGTAGGTTGCTGTATCTACCTTTTGCCAGCCGGAAAGGAGTTCTCCAGTTTCTGCATCTACCAGATACCAGGTAGAACCTACTGTCAGCCAGCTTACGGTACGGTCTTCCTGCTGATATACGGTGTGGTTTCCAAGAGATACGGTGCTGTCTGCATTCAGATAGTAGGTATGCGTTACCCCTTTTTCATCGACAACAGTCTGGAAACCTGCCTCTTTTACGCGGGTGCCGTCATCGCCAAACAGATATGTTTTATCTCCTACCTTCTGGGTCTTGCTCCAGATGGCATAGCCGTTTTCATCCGCATAGTAATCGTCTACGCTTCCATCATTAAATTCGAGTGTAACAAGTTCATTTCTTTTCAGTTCCGGTGCAAATACTTTTCCTTCACAGATACCCTGCTGCATCGAACCAAGTCCGTCTTTTGCAGGATCTTCCCCTTCTGTATCCAAGTAGTAGGTTCCGGTTTTTCCATCTTTATCCGTAAGTTCTACTTCACCGGTCAGCATGTAGCCGTTTTCATCAAACACATAACCGACACCGTCGATTTCTATTGGTCCGGTAGCAGCTACCACCTTATTATTCTCATCCAGAACTCCGTACTGAAACTGTTTCTTTCCATCTCTTTCAACGCTGTTCCAGCCTTCCTTCAGATTACTTACTTCCGGAGCCGGAGTTGCGCTCGGCGTCGGTGTCTCGGAAGGGGTCTCAGTTGGTGTTACGGTTGGTGTTGCGGTCGGTGCTTCGGTTGGAGCCGGAGTCTCACTCGGTGTAACCTCTGGGGTCTCAGTTGGCGCCGGAGTCGGAGTCGTTTCTTCGTCTTCGGCCTGAGCTACAGTATCACTTTCCGAATTTACCGGTAATGGACTGGTTTCTGTAGAAGCTGCATATGCACCGGCTGGTGTAACACTTACCATGACGCCAAGTACGGCTGCGGCCAGAAACTTTCTTTTCATTCTTATTCATCCTCCCATTTTTTTACTCTTATACAATTTATAGCTTACTACATTTTTCCATCTATTTCAAGTTATCCGCCGGTAAAATACCTTACAAATTTCTTATGGTTTTTTCCGGTTTTTCGGGCAGAAAAAACCTCCCGGCTCCGGTTTTCTTGCCGGATACAGGAGGTTTTTCATTTGTTTCTTTTTTATTCGTTTACGGTAGTAGATCCGTAGATTTCTGTCTGAAGTCTGGAAATGGTTGCCGAGAAATCCGGAACAAGCATCTCACCCTTGCTGGAGTACAGATCATCGTATGGTACACGGCTCTGTACAATCTCATAGGAGAGGATCGTCGGCAGCTCGCCGATCAGCGTCATCAGTGTAGACTGATCGATGTTATGGGTGACACTCGGAAGAATGGTATCTGCCAGCGCGCTCAGTTCTGTTACGCTGGAAGATTTCATCTCCTGCATCATTTTGCTTAATACCTCTCTCTGGCGCTCGGTTCTCTGATAATCCGAGTTTCCGACGTAACGAATTCGTGCATATGCAACCGCCTGATAACCGTCCACGTGCTGATCGCCGCTTGACGTATACTGATGTGCGGATGCATCTGCATTGCGAAGCTTGCACATTTCGTTGATATAGTTGTTTGCCACACGTACCTCATCATCACTCGGGGAAAGCTCGATTCCGCCGACGGCATCAATGATATCGATCATGGAATCAAAGTCAACGCTTGCGTAGTTATCAATCGGCAGCTTGTAGTTGTCTTCAATGGTACGGACAACCAGCGGGCCGCCGCCGTATGCGCAGGCTGCGTTCAGCTTCTTTACACCGACATCCGGAATATTTGCATACAGGTCACGCATAAAGGATGTCATGTGAATCTGCTTTGTATCTTTGTTGACGGATAACAGAATCATGGAATCTGAGTTCCATACCACGTTTTGTCACGACGGTCAACACCGATCAGCAGAATGTTGTACACGTTATTGTTGTTTGGAAGTTCAATGTCCTGTGTCTCATTTAAAATCTCAGACTGCAGGGCATCCGTCTCCTCATCGGTCAGCCCGGTACTTTCGGTCTCAACCTCTGTGGATTTATTGATCGTGATTTTATCATCGCTTACGTAGTTACTCTTGCTGTAATAGTGATTGATTACAGCATAGACACCGACGAGCACAACCAGTACAACTACGAGAAGGATGGTGAGCACATTAACCCAGCCGAATTTCTTCTTTTTCTTTCCTGAGGAATGGCGTCTTTCCGGGATTTCATCCTCGTCATCATATTCTTTTCTCATAACGACCTCTTTCATTTTCTTATTTTCCGGTATTTTTCAGCCGGATATCGTTTATAATATAGTCAAAAAACGGACTGCTGTCAAGTGTGCAGTCCGTTTTGATTGATTTCCGTTTGCAGTTCTTTTTCCTACCGCTGCATTTTCTCCCACTGGTTCAGTGCAGCCTCAATGACTTTGTCCATATCGTAATACTTGTATTCTCCAAGTCTTCCGCCAAAGATAACCTTCTCTTCTTTTTCCGCAAGTGCGGCATATTTCTGATAAAGTTCCTGGTTTCTGGCATCATTCACCGGGTAGTACGGCTCCATCCCCTCTTTCCAGTCGGTGGAATACTCTCTGGAAATGACGGTCTTTTTCTGGGTTCCGAATTCGAAATGCTTGTGTTCGATCACACGCGTATACGGTGTCTCCCGATCGGTGTAGTTTACTACAGCTACGCCCTGATAATTGTCGGTATCCAGCACTTCTGTTTCAAAGCGCACCGTACGGTATTCCAGCTTGCCAAGTGCATAATCGTAAAACGCATCAATCGCTCCGGTGTAAATCACCGTCTCACCCATCGCCAGGTACTTTTCTTTATTTTCCAGAAAATCAACACCTATCTGTACATCCGCTTTTTCAAAAAGCCGCTCTGTCAGAACGTTATAGCCTCCAATTGGAATTCCCTGATAAAGGTCATTGAAATAGTTGTTGTCATACGTAAAGCGCACCGGAAGCCGTTTGATGATAAAGCTCGGCAGCTTCACTGCAGTCTCTTCCCCACTGCTTTTCTGTATAACCCTTAACCAGCTTTTCATAAATATCTTTTCCAACCAGTTTGATCGCCTGCTCTTCCAGATTTTTCGGCTCTCCCGGAACAGCTTTTCTCTGCTCTTCGATGATTGTTTTCGCCTCTTCCGGTGTGCGGATTCCCCACATTTTACTGAAGGTATTCATATTGAACGGCATATTATAAATTTCGCCTTTGTAGTTGGCAATCGGCGAGTTTGTATAACGGTTGAATTCTGCCAGCGAATTGACAAACTGCCACACCTCTTTATTCGAAGTATGGAAAATATGCGCTCCATACTTGTGTACATGAATTCCCTCGATTTCTTCGCAGTAAATATTTCCGCCTGTATGATCTCTTCGTTCCAGTACAAGACAGCTTTTCCCTGCCTGACCGGCAAGATAAGCAATCACTCCGGAATACAGACCGGCGCCAACCAGAACATAATCATATTTCTTCATTGTTCTTTCTCCTTACAGTTCTTCCCCAAGTCCCGTCCGGATGGAATTGACAAGGAACTGCAGAGCTTCCTCCTCGTCCTCTCCCTCGCAGAACAGCTCAATTTCGTCTCCGCATTTGACGCATGCGCCAAGGACGCTTAAGACGCTCTTTGCATTTGCTGTATTTCCATCTCCGTAGTGGAATGTAATAGATGATTTAAACTGCATCGCCTGTTTGCACAGGGTTCCGGCCGGGCGAAGATGAAGGCCGGTTGGATTTTTCACGGTCACTTTTCCGCTTACCATTGGTTTCCCTCCTAATTTGTTCCTGTCGTTTTATTTGCTACTGCTTTTTCTTTGATATGAATCGTTGTCTTGACACTGTCTACGAGCTCATAGCCATCCGGCAGTGTGATTTTTACCGGTACCTCGTAATCCCCGACACCCATTCCATTCAGATCTATGGATGCGTTGATCTGGGAAGTATCTAATTTGGCCAGATTTTTGTCCGATGCTTTAATGCGGATTGCAAGCTGTGTCTGATCATACAGAACGGTATAAGTGGACTGAAGATTGCCCGTCTCGATCTGATCGACATCAAGTTCAAATTCCCTGCTCTCATTCGGCATAACCGTTACGTGAACGGTAACGGATGCAGACGAACTGGAGGATACTTTCAGATCTGTCACATCGGCGAGAACATCGCTTAAGTCAACCGTCGTCTCCACATCGGAGCGCTGTCCTGCAACGGAGGTATAGTCTTCCGGAATTTCAATCGTATTGCCTTCATCCGCCAGCTTTGCAAGTGCCTCCTCGGATCCGACAACGGTGATTTCCTCCGGTGTGGTATAGATATTTTTAATCTGATAGCCGTCTGCCGGAGTTCCGCTGTACAGTGCACTCAGCTTAATACCGGATACACGGCGCCACAGTTCAATATCCACATCCACCTGCGGGGAGCCGCTGTCGAAATTCAAAAATTCCATCTGGGATTCCGGCATCTCATCCTGGTTTTTATCAATAATCATCAGATCCGCCGTGACGGTTCCGGAATTCCGCATATTGGTTACATCTACTTTTGCCACCACACTGCTGATCTTATTGATCAGGGACGTCGGGCCGGAAATGGTGATGCTCTCCGGATCGGAAGTCATCGTTCCCACTTCGTAATCTTTTGCCGGTTTCGTATTTCCTGCGTCAATTGTGATCGGGAATTTTTCGCTGTCCACATCCTCGATTTCCACAGGGATCGTTGCTGTCACTGTGCTCAGTTTTTCCTGTTTTACCATGGAGCACGCTGCCTTGATCGGCACATAAACCGGGTTTGTATCCATCGTCACAATCTGGGTCAGATCGGCCGTGACGGTGATATCCGATGCCTTCAGCCGGCTGACAACCGAGTTGTTGTCCGTGACAGTAACCGTGACCGTCTGGTATTCCTCCGCAATCTGGTATGTTTTCTTTCCGGCTGCGATGTAGGCTTCATTGGTCACCTGCACGGGGACATCAAAGCGCTCTTTCACAATCGGGTCATTCACACTGACCACAACGTACCAGATTACAATGGCAATCAGGATAGAAAGAATTTTTAAAGGGAGATTGTTCAGAAGCTTTTTCAGAATTTTCTTTTTCATTTCTTCTCTCCCTCCACTTTCTGACGCATTCCGCGGATATGCCATCCTTTCTTCTCTTCCGGTTTTTTCGCGAGCTTCTGGATTTTGTGAAGCTGGTCCCGAAGGTCGCTCGGTGTTACTGCCGTGTGGAGTTCTCCGCCGGAAGCATACGACACATTTCCGGTTTCCTCGGAGACAATAATCGTAAAGGAATCCGTCACCTCACTGATGCCGACACCTGCACGGTGGCGTGTTCCAAGATTCTTGTTCAGATCCATGTTGTCGGACAGCGGCAGGTAACATGTTGCTGCCGTGACACGGTTGTTCCGTACAATCACGGCTCCGTCGTGCAGCGGCGTATTGTGTTCGAAAATATTGATCAGCAGCTGGCTGGTCAGAACGCCGTCAATCGGGATTCCGGTCTTTTCATATTCCTCCAGGGTGATGGTCTTTTCGATGACGATCAGCGCTCCAGTCTTTACTTCTCCCATTTCAAAACTGGCCCTTACCAGTTCATTGATGGTTTTGTCACTGAACCGTTCATTTTCCTCCTGCCCGCTCGCAAAAGAAATGGCAGACAGCGGATTCTTTTCTCCAATCTGCTCGACCACTCTTCGAAGCTCCGGCTGAAAGATAATTACAACCGCTGTGATCGCCGCCCCGCCGATGTTTCCGAACAGCCACAGAATCGTCTGCATTTTCAGCACGTTTGCAATGATGACAAAGACACCAATCAGAAAAATACCTTTCATCAGCGTATAGGCCTTTGTATTCTGCAGCCAGCGGATCAGGTGATAGACGAAAAATGCAATGAGCAGAATCTGCACAATATCAATCAGTTCAATTTGTTTTGGCAGCCCGTAGTCTGCCGTTCTTGTGACAATCCAGTTCCACACGCCACGCACACTGTCACTTCCTTTCTTTTTCCCCCGGCCGGTTTTCTTCTGATTTTCAAAATTCTTTTAAAGATCCTTTAAGGTGTCCTCCAGCATGCTCTTATAATCCACATCCTGATAATCGCCCTCGTCCAGCGGCGGAATTTCTTCTTCCTGAATTTCTTCTGTTTCGTTTATTTCTTCTGTTTCGTTTATTTCTTCTATTTCTTCTTTTTCCTCGATCTCATCAAGATCCCTGCTGTTCCCGGATTCTTCTGTATGTCCAAGATTTGCCAGCGCATCGAGTTCCTCGTCTGTCAGATCCGGTTCTTTTTTCTTTTCATTCCGAATATAAGTCACACGGCGCTGTGCCTTTGTCACATTGAATTTTGGAACGGCTTTTACGTAGTAATAATAATCGTCGTCATCATATTCCAGGTATTCTGTCCGGGTGTAGTCTGCACCGAACAGGAAAAACTCCAGAACAAATCCAACCAGACAGCCGGCCGCCGCCCCGATCAGAACCATCGGGAGTGCAATCTGTACATCCAGTGCCAGGCTTCCGGCAATCATAATAACCGCATAGGCAACCGAACCTGCCACAATGGAAATCTGCCATGCATAGTCCGCACTGCTGTGGCGGATTGCATTGACAAGAAGTACGGTCAGTGCGCAGGCGATCAGAACCAGCAGCATTTCCTCATTGCGGAAGAGGCCGTTGAAAAATTCCTGTACGACTGCCGTGATCTCCGGTGCTTCCGCCGCATGAAGCAGCGGCTCCATTTTTCCGTGAATCATGTCGCACATATAGTAGACAACGACACCGCAGGCTGCTGAAAATGCAGAGAGCGGCGTGCCGGCAAGACCATAGGCAACCGGAACGGCAGATGGCACGTGAAGCCAGAATGCGAGCGGTGTCAAAAGGAGTGCCGGCGCATCCTTCGGCACAAAGCGAAGATATAGAAACCAGAGCACCAGCAGAACCAGCGCCGCAAGACCCGCGATTACCATGTGAAGTGCAAAGCAGTGACCGATGATTACCAGCATTGCAAGGAAAACCATTCCATTCAATGGCAGGATGGCGCAGATCAGCGACAGAATCAATACCACATACATGCTGTTCAGCATCTTCAGATAGCCGAGATTGGAATTAATACCACGAAATACAGCAAGAGCGAGCAGAAATTTCACAATCGGAAGTACGATTCCGCTGCAGGAGCCGTAAAACTCTTTTAATTTTTCTTTCAGTTCGATCAATACTGTCATGTTTCCTTCCTCCTGCGCCCGGATTTCTTCCCGCTTTTTTCCTGTTCCTCATACATGTTCTGCAGGTCATCCAGCTCTTTTCCATACCATTTCAGCTTTTTCTGTGCTCCCTGGTAACGGATCGTGCTGATCACATACACGGCAATGGAATAGACTGCCAGAAAACACAGATAGGACGCGATCAGACACCCTGCTGCAAACTGCAGATCGATTGTGTCTATCTCGTCCACCAACCATTCAATATGATATAAGACTGCAACCGCAAGTACCAGAATGTATCCGATGGAAGCCAGAAAAAAATTTTTCAGAAGCTCTTTTCCGATGTAATCACTCCGAAAATAGCGGCCGATTCGTAAGGTCATTTTTTTCATTCTTTTTTTTTCGAAAAGCAAGTTTTGTTCATCTGACGAATCCTTTTTCGTCCAACATGCCTCTTGGTCTCCTCTTCCCGTTCTAAATTATGTTTATTTTACCATATGTTTCCGATATTGGAAAGCTATTCTCAAAATATTCACACACTATTTTACAATTGCCGCACAAACAAAATCCACCTGTTCTGCTCCATTCACTTTCAACAGTGACGCAATGGCATCAACCGTGCTTCCCGTTGTGTAAATGTCATCTACCAGAAGAATCCGGCAGTATTTCATCTGTCCCGGCTTTGCCAATGCAAAAGCTCCCTCCAGGTTTTTCCGCCGCTCGGCGGGACCAAGCTCTTTCTGGCGTTTTGTTTTTTTCACACGGCGGATCAGGCGGGCATTCATGGGAAGTTCCATTTCTTCTGCCAGCTTTTCTGCAAATACCTCCGCCTGATTGTAGCCGCGCTGCCGCTGTCTTGCCGGATGAAGCGGCACCGGAACGAGCACCTCCGGATTTCTTCTCTGGATCTGCTTTCCCACATAGAAAAACGCCGCGTGAGCATAAAATCCGGCGTATTCCTGCCGTTCATGATATTTGAACCGCATCAGGGAAGCCTCAAGTTCCCCGTGGTAACCGTACGGCGCAAAACCGCGGTCGAAGCTGTGCCTCGTTCTGCTGCAGTCCCGGCAGAACTCTTCCTCACTGCCCACGGGTTTCCCGCATTTTTTGCACCGCGCGCCCAGAATCGGATGGATCTTTTCCACACAATTCCGGCATAGATACAGCTCCTCACGTGACAGCAGTCCGTCACAGATGGGACATCGTCTCGGATAAACTGCGTTTAAGAGCCAGTTTCCTGTTTTATTTTTTTCTTTCATGTAACCTGCGCTTTCCCTTATCCACTCTACCGGATGCAGCCGCATCCATGCCCCGGAAAAACGTGTTTACGCGTTTTCTTCCTGCATTTCCCAGATTCTTCTGGCGAGCGTTGTATACCGGTTCGCCTCGATATGATTTCCGATCATTGCCTGGAATGTCACATCACTTCCGACGATGGTGACGCACTTTCTGGCTCTCGTCACGGCCGTATACAAAAGATTCCGCGTCATCAGCATGCGCGGGCCGCCGAGCAGCGGAATCACAACCGCCGGGTACTCGCTTCCCTGCGCTTTATGTATCGTTGTGGCGTAGGCGAGCTCCAGCTCGTCCGCCTGTTTGAACGTATAGTCTGCGAATTTTCCTTCCTCAAACTCCACAGTGATCACCTCGGTATACGGGTTGATGCTCCGGATCATGCCGAGGTCTCCGTTGAATACACCCATACCGCGCTCCGCCACGATTCCGTTGATGCCGCGGATTTCCCACTCCATCTGGTAATTGTTGCGGATCTGCATGACCTTGTCGCCCTCGCGGAGGATATTACCTCCATTTTCCCGCTCGGCTTTGTCCGGTGCGGGCGGGTTCAGGTATTTCTGCAGAATCTGATTCAGATTTTCCACGCCGAGTGCGCCTTTCCGCATCGGAGTTAGAATCTGGATATCCTGCGGGCGGGCATCCACATAACGCGGCAGTTTCTGGGACACCAGCGTCACCAGCACTTTCCAGATCACGTTGACATCGTACCGTTTCAAAAAGAAGAAATCTTTGCTCTTATTGTCCAGTATAACCTCTTCCCCATTATGGATCTTATGTGCATTGACAACAATATCGCTCTGGGATGCCTGCCGGAAAATGTGCGTCAGGCAGACAATCGGAAAGCATTCCGAACGGATCAGATCCCGGAGGACACTGCCCGGGCCGACACTTGGAAGCTGGTTCTGGTCTCCCACCAGGATCAGCCTTGTTCCCGGCACAATCGCGGAAAGAAGGGCATGCATCAGGTGGATATCAACCATCGACATCTCATCAATGATGATGACATCCGCGTCGAGCGGATTATCTGCGTTCCGCTCAAAATGCACATTTGCCGAGGAGTCATCCACATTTCCCGTCAGTTCCAGAAGACGATGGATCGTGCATGCCTCACAGCCAGTTGCCTCTGTCATTCGTTTCGCCGCTCTTCCGGTCGCGCTGCCAGGAAAATGTCGAGGCCTTCTGCCTCAAAATAATGGATCATCGCATTGATGGTCGTCGTTTTTCCGGTTCCGGGACCTCCGGTCAGGATCATAAGACCGCTGTATGCCGCCTCAACGACTGCCGTCTTCTGCATCTCATCCAGCTCGATCTGATATTTTTTCTCGATCTTTCCGATCCGCTTTTCGATTGCCTCACGGTCTTCCTCGCATGTAATATTCAGCTCATGCAGCATGCGCGCCGTACTCAGTTCCAGATAATAATACTGGCTGGCGTACACAATCCGCAGCGGCTCATCCCCTTCCCGTTCGGCCGGGAGCTCGCGGATGACCGCTTTTTTGTCGATTGCCATATCCTGTAGAGATTTCTGCATCCGCTCCGGTTCTACGCCGAGAAGTTCCTGCCCTCTCCGAAGCAGCACCGGTTCCGGCAGATAGACATGGCCTTCTGCCGTCGCCTGATTCAGCACATACGAAAGACCGCTCTTGATGCGGAATTCGCTGTCCACGGCAATCCCGATTTTTCCGGCAATCTCATCCGCCGTCCGAAATCCCACGCCTGCGATATCTTCCGCCATTTTATACGGGTTTTCCTTTAAAATTCGGTACACATTGTCCCCGTACTGCTGATAAATCTTTGCACCGAGATTCAGTGCAATGCCATATCCCGAGAGGAAAATCATCGCATTCTGCATTTCGGCTTTTTCTGCCACCTGCTGTGCAATTTCACGCGCTTTCCGCTCGCTGATTCCCTTTACCTCCGCGAGGCGCTCCGGCTCTTCCTCGATGATCCGAAGCGTATCGTCACCGAAGCGGCGCACAATTCTTGCCGCCAGCGCCGCACCGACTCCTTTGATCGCACCGGAACCGAGATACCGCTCCAATGCAACAGAATCCTGTGGAACTTTCGTCTCATAGGATTCAATGCGGAACTGCTTTCCATAGGCAGCATGTTCAATATAATCTCCGGAAGCCTCGATCAGCTCGCCCTCTCCGATCATCGGAAGCGTGCCGACGCATGTCAGCTCGCGCCCCTTCATGCTCAGATTCAGGACGGTATAGCCGTTCTCCTCATTTCGGAAAATAATGTGTTCTACGTAGCCTTCTACTTTTTCTTTTTCACTCATCTTTTATCAAAACTGGCTTTCAAATTCATTCATCACTTCGCGGTACTGGCCGGTTCCAAGCGCAACGACGCTCGCCGGATTTTCTGCTGTCACGGTATTGATGCCGGTCCGCTCCTGGATCAGCTCGTCCATTCCGGCAAGGAGACTGCCGCCTCCGGTCAGGATAATGCCGCGGTCGGAAACATCGGATGCCAGTTCCGGCGGCGTTTTTTCCAGCACGGCACAGATCGCGTCCGCAATCTGGTTTGTCGTCTGGACAAGGGCACCTCGGATTTCGTCGGAGGAAACCGTAATCGTCGCCGGAAGTCCGGTGATGACGTTTCTTCCCTTGATCTCCATCGTTTTCTCCTCGGCCCGCGGATAAGCGGAACCAATCCGGATTTTCACTGCCTCTGCGGTCTGTTCTCCGATAAATACGTTGTATGTTTTCCGTACATAGCGGATGATATCCTGGTCAAATGTCTCACTGGAAATCTTGACCGAATTAGAAACAACGGTTCCCGCAAGCGAGATCACAGCGATATCCGTCGTGCCTCCGCCGATGTCCACGATCATATTTCCGCATGGTTTCGTAATGTCAATTCCGGATCCGATTGCCGCTGCCACCGGCTCCGGCACGATCAGCACTTCCCGGCTCCCGCCTGGTACGTTGCCTCCTCCACAGCCTTCCGCTCTACTTCCGTCACACCGGACGGCACACAGATGCTGATTCTCGGTTTCCGGAATGCTCTTCTTCCCATTGCCTTCTGGATAAAGTAGCGCAGCATGCGCTCGGTGATCAGAAAGTCCGTGATCACGCCCTGCCGCATGGGCCGGACCGCCATAATATTGCCCGGTGTCCGTCCAATCATCTGACGCGCTTCTTCTCCAATTGCCCGTACTTTATCTGCATCTTTATCATACGCAACTACGGACGGCTCCTTTAATACAATGCCTTTTCCCTTGGCATAGACCAGGATGCTGGACGTCCCCAGATCAATTCCGATATCGGTCGTTGCAGCCATAGTAATCCCCTTTCCTGTTCTCTTTTATTTTTCTTTATTTTAATCTGTTTGAAATTTGTATAGAATAAGTTCGGGTTCAAAACACCCGAAACACAAAAGGATCGAATGTGTTCTGAACCCAACCCGCTTCTTATTATATACAATCCCTTTTAAAATGGAAAGGATTTTTTAGAGATATTTTTCGACATATTTTCCGGTGTAGGATACCGGGCTCTTGGCCACTTCCTCCGGCGTTCCGCACGCAATCACGGTTCCGCCGCCGTCTCCGCCCTCCGGTCCGATATCAATAATATAGTCCGCCGTCTTGATGACATCCAGATTGTGTTCGATGACAACGACGGTATTTCCGCCCTCGGACAGGCGGTGCAGAATCTCCACCAGTTTGTGGACATCCGCAAAATGAAGTCCCGTCGTCGGCTCGTCGAGAATGTAGATCGTTTTTCCCGTGCCGCGGCGGCTCAGCTCTGCTGCGAGCTTGATACGCTGCGCTTCTCCACCGGACAGCGTGGTGGACGGCTGGCCGAGGCGGATGTAGGAAAGGCCGACATCGTACAGGGTCTGTAATTTCCGGAAAATCGATGGTACCGGCCTGAAGAATTCCAGTGCCTCCTCGACCGTCATATTCAGCACATCGTAGATGCTCTTTCCTTTGTATTTGACTTCCAGTGTCTCACGGTTGTACCGTTTTCCATGGCAGACCTCACACGGCACATAGACATCCGGCAGGAAGTGCATTTCGATCTTCAGGATACCGTCGCCGCCGCAGGCCTCGCATCGGCCGCCCTTCACATTAAAGCTGAATCTTCCCTTCTTGTAGCCGCGCGCCTTGGCATCCTGCGTTGCCGCAAACAGATCGCGGATCTGATCGAACAGACCTGTGTACGTTGCCGGATTGGAACGCGGTGTTCTTCCGATCGGGGACTGGTCGATGTCGATGACCTTATCGAGCTGTTCCATACCGATGATGTCTTTGTGTGCACCCGGAATCGTCCGCGCACGGTTCAGATCTCTTGCCAGCCGTTTGTACAGAATTTCATTGACAAGGGAACTCTTTCCCGATCCGGAGACTCCGGTCACGCAGGTCATGACACCGAGCGGGAAATTCACGTTGATATTTTTCAGATTGTGCTCTTTTGCTCCGACTACCTTCAGCCAGCCCGTCGGCTTTCTGCGCTCGGACGGAACCGGAATTTTCAGCTCTCCGCTTAAGTATTTTCCGGTGATGGAATTCGGATTTTTCATCAGATCTTCCGCTGTTCCGATCGCCACCAGCTCTCCGCCGTGCTCACCGGCTCCCGGGCCGATATCGACAACGCAGTCAGCGGCGCGCATCGTATCCTCGTCGTGCTCCACGACGATCAGGCTGTTTCCGAGGTCACGCAGATGTTTCAGCGTCGCGAGAAGTTTGTCGTTGTCTCTCTGGTGAAGACCGATGCTCGGCTCGTCGAGAATATAGGCGACACCGACAAGGCCGGAGCCGATCTGCGTTGCCAGACGGATTCTCTGCGCCTCGCCGCCGGACAGCGATGCCGTTCCGCGCGCCAGGGTCAGATAGTTTAATCCGACATCCGCAAGGAAGCTCACACGCGCACGGATCTCTTTTAAAATCTGCTTTCCGATCAGCAGCTGCTGTTCGGAGAGTTCGAGGTTCTGCATAAACTTCTGCAGATTGTCGATGGAAAGGGATGTTACTTCAAAAATATTTTTATCTCCGACCGTCACACCAAGCGACGTCGGTTTCAGACGCTGGCCATGGCACGCCTGGCACGGGGTCACACGCATGAAGGTTTCGTATTCCTGTTTTGTAGAATCCGATCCGGTCTCACGGTAGCGGCGCTCTACATTTTGATCAGCCCCTCAAAAGCCACATCGTACACACCGACGCCGCGCTGACCGCGGTAATGCACCTTGACGGATTTTCCGTTCGTTCCGTAAATCAGGATATCGTGGATTTTTTTCGGATATTCACAGAACGGAGTGGAAAGGGAAAAATCGTACTCCTCTGCGAGCGCATCGAGAACGGCTCTCGTATAGCTCGATTTGTCCGTGCAGGACTGCCAGCCGAGCACGGTGATGGCTCCGTCTGCGATGGATACGGTCTTGTCCGGAATCATCAGATCCTCGTCGAACTCCATCTTGTAGCCAAGGCCGGCACAGCTCGGGCAGGCGCCGAACGGGTTGTTGAAGGAAAAGCTTCTCGGCTCAATCTCCTCCATGCTGATGCCGCAGTCCGGGCAGGAAAAGCTCTGGCTGAAGTTGAGCTGATTTCCGTCCATCGTGTCGACCACCAGAAGGCCGTCCGCCAGATCCAGTACGTTCTCGACGGAATCCGTCAGACGTTTCTCAATGTCCGGTTTGACTACAAGGCGGTCCACAATAATGGAAATGTTGTGTTTCAGGTTCTTATCCAGCGTGATCTCCTCGGACAGCTCATACTGGCTGCCGTCGATCATCACGCGGACATAGCCGCTGCGTTTTGCCTGTTCGAGCACCTTTTCGTGTCTTCCCTTGCGGCCGCGCACAACCGGCGCGAGAAGCTGGATTTTCGTCCGCTCCGGGAGTGCCATGATCTGATCGACCATCTGGTCCACCGACTGGCGGCTGATGACTTTTCCGCACTTCGGACAGTGCGGAATACCGATTCTCGCGTACAGAAGACGGAAGTAATCATAAATCTCCGTCACGGTTCCGACGGTGGAACGCGGGTTCCGGTTCGTCGATTTCTGATCGATCGAAATAGCAGGCGGCAGGCCTTCGATGCTGTCCACATTCGGTTTTTCCATCTGTCCTAAGAACTGGCGCGCGTAGGAGGAAAGGCTCTCCATGTACCGCCGCTGGCCCTCCGCATAGATCGTGTCAAACGCAAGCGAACTCTTTCCTGAACCGCTGAGGCCCGTAAATACAACAAACTGGTTTCTGGGGATATCGACATTCAGTGCTTTCAGGTTGTTCTCCCTGGCTCCCCGTATTCTGATAAACTCTTTTTTCTCTGCCATAACTGTTCCTCTTATTAATTGGAATCCCTGTCCGGACAGGGACAGGAATCTTGTCTCGTTTTCTCCCATTATAGCACACCGCCGTACGTTATGCAAACATTTGTTCTATTTCTTTATCATCTTTTTACAGCAGAAAATCTGCCAGAATCACATTGCTGACGGAAATCCCATCGCGTGTCAGAGCCAGACGCCCGCTGTGTTCCTGTAAAAGATGCATCGCTTCGTATTTCTTCAGAACCCCGCCGTATACGGCATGGATCTCCTTTCCAAACTGCTCCTCAAACCCCGCCGTCGAGATCCCTTGTGTCATTCGAAGGCCGAGAAACATAAATTCTTCCATGGCATCCTGCTGGGAAAGAATTTCCTCATCCTCACGGATCTTTTCCAGTGCTCCGCACGCTTTCAGATACAAAGATCGATCTGCCGTGTTCGTCCACCGGCGGTTTCCGAATAACGATGCCGCGGAAGGCCCGAACCCCAGATAATCCGTCCTTTTCCAGTAGCCGATATTGTGGCGGCATGCGAAGCCCGGCTTTGCATAATTGGAAATCTCATACTGGAAAAAGCCGTATTCTGCGAGGATTTCCGCCGTTCTGGCATACATTTCGCGTTCTGTGTCCTCATCCGGCAGATCCAGTTTCTGCTCCGCAAACGGGGTTCCCGGCTCCACGATCAGGCTGTAGGCGGAAATGTGCTCCGGAGAAAGCTCCGCGATCGTCCGAAGACTCTCTTCCCATTTCTCTTCACTCTGCTCCGGCAGACCTGACATCAGATCCACGTTGATATTCGCAAACCCGGCATCCCGTGCCAGTGCAAAACTCTCCTGAAATTCCGCAAACGTGTGGATTCTTCCCAGCCGTTTCAGCTCCTCATCGTGAACCGACTGACAGCCGATACTGATCCGGTTGAAGCCGCTCTTCCTGTAACATTTCAGTTTTTCCGCATCCAGCGTTCCCGGATTGGCCTCCAGCGTAATCTCAGCATCCTCTGAAAAAATGTACTTGCTCCGCAGTTTTTCCATCACACGGGCGAGCATTCCAGCATCCACTGCGGATGGTGTTCCGCCGCCGAAAAAGACGGAAATCACTTCACTTTCTGCCGTCTCTTCCGCTGCATCGATTTCTGCCAGCAGAGCCTCTTCATACTCCTTCTGCATTGCTTTCGTGCCCGGTCCCGAGACAAAATCACAGTAGGCGCATTTCCGGATGCAGAACGGGATATGCACATAGAGTTCCAGTGGTTTTCTTTTTTTATTCATTCTGCTTTTCCTCCGTACGATCGAAAGACCGGCCCCTGCGCTCCCGCAACAGCAGGCGGCGCCGACAGGCCGGTCTCATTTTTATTTCTTAATTTTCATCCAGTTTCAGCACGCTCATAAAGGCTTTCTGCGGAATCTCCACGTTTCCTACCTGGCGCATCCGCTTCTTACCTTCCTTCTGCTTCTCCAGCAGCTTCTTCTTTCGGGAAATATCGCCGCCGTAGCACTTGGCGAGGACGTCTTTGCGCATCGCGCGGACGGTTTCTCTGGCGATAATCTTCGATCCGACAGCCGCCTGGATCGGGATTTCGAAGAGCTGCCGCGGAATCTCTTCTTTGAGCTTCTCGCACATCTTTCTTCCGCGCTCGTAGGCAGATCCCTCGAATACGATGAATGACAGCGCATCCACTTCTTCTTTATTGACGAGGATATCGAGTTTTACAAGCTCGCTTCTCTCATAGCCGAGCAGCTCGTAGTCGAATGACGCGTAACCTTTGGAGCGGGATTTTAAGGCATCAAAGAAATCGTAGATAATCTCATTCAGCGGGAGATGGTAATGAAGCATCGCACGCGTCGTCTCCATGTATTCCATTCCCTGATACTGGCCTCGTCTCTGCTGGCAGAGCTCCATGATCGGTCCGATGTAGTCGGTCGTCACCATAATCTCTGCTTTTACCAGCGGCTCTTCCATATAATCAATCTCGGACGGGTCCGGCAGATTCGACGGGTTGGTCAGGTCAATGACGGTTCCGTCGGTTTTGTGAACCTTATAGATAACGCTCGGTGCGGTCGTCACGAGATCCAGATTGTACTCACGCTCCAGGCGCTCCTGAATAATTTCCAGGTGAAGCAGTCCAAGGAAACCGCAACGGAAGCCAAAGCCCAGTGCTGCCGATGTCTCCGGCTCGTAGAAGAGGGATGCATCGTTTAACTGCAGTTTTTCCAGCGCGTCGCGCAAATCGCCGTACTGTGCGCCGTCGGCCGGGTACATGCCGCAGTATACCATCGGGTTGACTTTTTTGTAGCCCGGCAGTGCTTCTGCACACGGACGGTCGGCATCGGTCACGGTATCACCCACGCGGGTGTCGCGCACGTTTTTGATGCTGGCGGTGATATAGCCTACCATTCCGGCGGAGAGCTCGTCGCACGGGATCAGACGGCCTGCGCCGAAGTAGCCGACCTCGACAACTTCCTCGACAGCGCCTGTCGCCATCATGCGGATTCTCGTTCCTTTTTTCACGCTTCCTTCCATCACACGGCAGGAAATGATGACGCCGCGGTATGCATCGTAGACGGAGTCGAAAATCAGTGCTTTTAACGGTTCCGTCGGATCACCTTCCGGCGCCGGAATTTTCTGTACGATCTGCTCGAGCACCTCGTCCACATTCAGGCCGGTTTTTGCGGAAATCCGCGGAGCATTCTGCGCTTCCAGTCCGATGACATCCTCGATCTCTGCAATTACACGGTCCGGCTCGGCGCTTGGAAGGTCTACTTTGTTGATGACCGGGAACACATCCAGGTCATGGTCAAGGGCGAGGTAAACGTTGGCAAGAGTCTGCGCCTCGATACCCTGCGATGCATCGACAACGAGCAGCGCGCCGTCGCATGCGGCAAGGCTTCGGGAAACCTCATAGTTGAAGTCAACATGGCCCGGGGTGTCAATCATGTTTAAAATGTACTCCTCGCCGTCGGCCGCTTTGTATACGGTACGGACTGCCTGTGCCTTGATCGTGATGCCGCGCTCACGCTCCAGATCCATATTGTCCAGCACCTGATCCTGCATCTCACGCTCGGTCAAAAGGCCTGTTTTCTGAATAATACGGTCCGCAAGGGTTGATTTTCCATGGTCGATATGGGCAATAATACAAAAAATTACGAATTTTACTCTGATCTATTCCTGACAAGTTTTTTTCCTCCTGCTTTTTCACGGGTTAAATATCAATTTTATCTCATGTCTATTTTGTATGATACGAAATTCCACTCAAAAAAGCAAGATAAATTTATCCGCCTGATGCCGGACTTTTGCCCGACAGAACCTTATGCAGGATATCCGCAAACGGCCCCATTGCATTTTTCACCTCCTCGACCGTATTCGTCTGCGCACCAACCTCGAGAAGAACAGATCTCGGGCGGAGATGGAGGTTGTAGCGGTAGCCTTTTAAATAGATACAGCGTGAAAAGCCGGGATAATACTGTTCTGCCTCATATTCCATCTGAAAGGAAAATGCAAGGTTTTCCGCCTGATACGGATTGGGCAGGCTTGTCAGTTCGCCGCTTTCTTTCGTGCGGGAAAGGCCGTTGAAAAACATGATCTGCGCGGTCGGCTTTCCGTTGATTTCTGTCACAAGACGTTTTGAACCATTGACCCCGTCCCGGTGCAGGTCGATCACGACCTGAATGGACGGGTGTTCTTCCAGCGCCGCTGCGATGACCGGCTCCGCGTAGTTGTAGGCGCGGCTCCGCTCGAGACAGCCTTCTTTCATGTCAAATGCCTCTGTAATATGAAGCACTTCGTATCCATACTGCTTTTCCAGAAGCTCCTGCAGATCATCACCGAGGCCGATTACCGTGTCCGCTCTTTCTCCCGGACGGGAATCGGCGAAGGTTTCCTGCGAATGGGTATGATAGATCAGAATCTGCGGGCCTTCGGCATTTTCCGGCAGGGTCAGGTCTTTTCCGAGCAGGGTGCTGCCGTCGATCTCGCCCGGCAGGACCGAAGTGTTGGGATCGACAACGAAGAAGCGGTTCAGGAGCGCCTGCGGGTCAGCAAGAAGGTCAGGGGAAATTGTCTCCTGAATCGTGTCGGCCTCCGGGTAGAGAATCTCACGCGGTGCGCCGCCGGTTTCGATGGTCTCCTCCGGGACAGACTGCGGCGCTTCGGGTTCTGCCGTTGATGCCGACTCTCCGGCTGCCGGTTCTGTGATTCCTGTTTCCGTCTGCTCCGCCTCCGTGATTTCCATTCCATCTTTTTGAGTTTCATCTTTTTGAGTTCCATCCTTTTGATCTTCCTCAGTTCCCTGCTCCTTCGGTTCTGTCTGCCCTCTTTCTGCTCCCGGTCCCGGATTCGAATCCTGCTTCGCCGTATCCGTTTCCGCTGTTTCTGTCCCGGCAGACAGCGTATTTTCTGCCGTGCTTCCCTCCCGAAGCGCCGGTATCTGATCCCGCACTGCCGCGAGGAGATTTTCCATCCATCCCCTTCCGTCCTCTTTTCCGTCATAAAAAAAGAAGCGGCATCATCACATCCACGGATAACTGCTCCGCCTGTGCTGCCGCCCGCTGCAGCAGAACTTTCCCCTCTAAGAAATGATTTTTCCGGAGAACCGCTGCACTGCGGAACAGCAGTATACTGCAGGACAGGAAAAGACATCCCCATCCGAACCATCGTCCATTTCGCCTGGCATTCCACATATTATCACCATATTCATGATATGTTACAGTTCCCCGGAAAATGCCTGATTCATACCTGCCGCAAGAACCCCGGCCAGGCGGCGGACCATCTCGTCGATCTCTTTTGTCGTCACGTAAAGGCTTTCGAGCGCCGGTGAAATGACTTCTCCCAGAAATTCATCCATCTCGGACTCCTCCAGCGATTCCAGAACGCCTGCGACGGCATCGTGGACGATCGTTCCTGCCCCTACAACGGTCGGCACACCGATTCCGATGACCGGCACGCCGAGCGTCTCCTGATTTAAGGCATTGCGGTGGTTTCCGACGCCCGAGCCCGGCCAGATTCCGGTGTCGGCAAGCTGGATCGTACAGTTCAGCCGGTGAATACTGCATGCTGCAAGGGCATCCACGGCGAGAATCACATCTGGATGGGTCTGTTCTGCCGTTCCGCGCAGGATTTCCACTGCCTCCATGCCCGTCTGTGCCATAACGCCGGGAGCAAGGGCACTCACTTCCCGGCCCTTCTTTCCGTAGGTGCGCACCAGATGGCGCGTAACGTTAAGCTGCTCCACCGTCTCCGGCCCGAGCGCATCCGGCGTGATGCCGCGGTTGCCGAGCCGGCCACAAGAACGGATCCGCACGCTTCCGGCACCATTTCCATCAGACAGTGAGAAAACTCCTCCGCCGCTTTCCGGTTCTCCTCCTCGTCTGCCGTCAAAAGCAGCGGCGCTTCGATCGTCACATACGTCCCTTTCGGCTTTCCCATCATTTTTGCACCCTGCTCCGATGTGATTTTCACAACGGTTGTCTGAATTTCCGCCTTTCTTTTCTTCTTCTCAATCTCGACCCCGGAGATCTCCACATGGTCCCTCTCAAATTTTTCCTGATTCTCCATCGCCAGGTCTGTCCGCATCCTATACTTTCCTATCATACTTTTCTCCTTCTCCTGTATTTTTGTTGTAGTTTTTGCAATTTTTTCAAAAATATGTATTGACAAACCATGCGAAATATTATAGGATAATAAAGCATGTTTCAGTGGAGCGCCCGTGTCTGTTCCATTGAATAACATCCCTTAAATCACATTAATTTTAAAAATATTGGAGGTGTACAGTTTGGCTAACATTAAATCCGCAAAGAAAAGAATCCTGGTAAATCAGACAAAGGCAGACCGCAACAAAGCAATCCGTTCTGCAGTTAAGACTTCTATGAAAAAAGTAGATGCTGCTGTTGCTGCAAACGATAAAGAGGCTGCTGCTGCTGCATTAGTAAATGCGATCTCTACCATCGACAAGGCTGCTTCTAAAGGCGTTTATCATAAAAACAACGCTGCCAGAAAAGTATCCAATCTGAGCAAAGCTGTAAACTCAATCGCATAATAAAGATATAAAACAAAGAGAACTTAGTCATACCGTCATGTGGCTGGGTTCTTTTTTTATGCTTACCAAAAGAGTGCGCCGCGACAGATCTTTTGATAAACACAGAACAAGGCGTACCGGTACAGGAAAACTGGCCGATACGCCTTGTTCTTTTTAGAAAACTCTGCTCTTACGCCGCCCTGCTGTATTTCGTAATCAGCAGCTCCACGCTCAGCAGATCGGAAATTTTTCCCGTCTTCACGTCCTCTTCCATCTGCACGCAGTCATTGACCGCCGCTTTTAATTCCTCCGCCGCATACTGGCGCGACATGGGAATATAGTTCCGCACAACGAAGCTCTGCAGTCCCGTCCGTTTTGCGATCGTCGCCTGATCGCAGTGCTCTGCCAGCAGCTCTTTGACCTGCAGCAGCAGATTGAACTGGCGTGCCAGCAGAAAGAGAATCCGCATCGGCGGCTCCTTTAAAGCCAGCAGATCCTGATACAGATCGAGCGCTTTCCGCTGCTTCTTCTCCGTTACCGCGCGGATCATCTCGAAAATCCGGTTCGTAATCTGCGTTGTGCAGACTGCCTCGATATCCGCCCGCGTGATCACATCTCTTCCCATCGTATAGCTGAGCAGTTTTTCCAGCTCCTGCGAGATATTTCCCATATCCGTGCCCGTCTTTTCCAGAAAATCTTCCATATCCTGGCGCGTGATCTTTTTTCCCTCTTTTTTCATCATGCCGAGTACCCAGGTCATCAGCGTCTTTTCGTCCTGACGAGCAAATTCCACTGCTCTTCCCTGCTTCTGCACCGCCTTGTACATACGGTTCCGCTTATCGACTTCCTCCTCCACGAAGATCAGCACCAGATAATCCGGCAGGGATCCCATGTAGTCTGCCAGCGCGTCGGCTTTGTTTTTGAAAAATCCTGTATTTTCCAGCAGAATCACACGGCGGTCCGCAAAAAACGGCATCGTCTCCGCAAGGTCAATCACTTTGGGAATCTCGGTTCCTTTTCCCTCAAAGCGGGAGAAATTCATCGTGTCGTCCTCCGGCAGCAGTGCATTTTTCAGCTTGTTTTTATACTGATGCTTCAGATAGGCTTCTTCTCCGTAGAGCAGGTAGGCCTGCTTAAAATTCTGCGTTTTGATATCTTCTAAAATGCTTTTCATTCCATCCTCTTTCTTTCGTTCCGGCAGAAGCACGTTTGCGCAGTGCCGCAGCAGCCGGAGCTTTTGACCATTCAGGAGACGGGAAATTCCACATCCGACCGGTATCCGTGAACCGCCAGGCGGTCACGCTTCAGCTGTACTGTCACGGCTCCATCCACCGGTGTTCCGTAGATATGGCTTTTGCAGGCACGAAGCCGCTCCAGCAGCTCCCGGTGCGGATGGCCGTACCGTCCCGGCCACGCGCAGGAAATCAGGCTGATCTGCGGCTGTATGCGGTTCAGAAATGCCTCGCTCGTTGAATTTCTCGAGCCGTGGTGCGCCACCTTTAAAATCTGGCACCGCTCTGCCGCCCCCAGGACCTCTTCTTCTCCGCTTCCCTCCAGATCTCCCGTCAGAAGTGCGCGGCAGGCACCGCAGGAAAGCTGTAATACAACACTTCCGGCGTTTTCCTCTCCCGTATAGTCTTCGCCCGCTCCCGGATGAAGTACCGATACGGTGAGTTCTCCTGCACGGATCTCGTCTCCCTTTTTTAGATATTCTACCATAATTCCCGCTTTTTGTGCGGCTAAAATAAAAGGATTTTCTTTTTCGCTTCCTTTCATCCACACAGGCAGGAACAGATGGCGGATGCGAAGCGCCGTTTTCTGCTCCCCGATCATCTCCAGCAGTTCGAGGATTCCGTTCGTGTGATCTGCGTCCGGGTGCGTGATAACAACGGCATCAAGAGCGGCAATGCCGCGCTGTTTCAGATATGGGAGAATCCTTTTTTCCCCGACCGCAGACGCACTGCTGCTCCCGCCGTCATTCAGCATCACAAAACGGCCGCTCTCCACCACCAGCGAATCGCCCTGGCCGACGTCCAGCGCTGTAATGGAAAACGTTTCCCGGGGACGGTAAAAAAGCAGAACACAGGCAAAAAACATGGTAATACCAAAGAGCATCCGCTCCCGCCTTCGTGCCTGCGCACCTTTTCGTTTTGCCCCATCCGGATTCATCTCCCGTTTTCGTTTTCGCACATACAGTATCACCAGCAGACCGGTCAGAATGATTCCATATCCTGCCATCTGCCATTTTTCCGGCTGACCGCAGATCCACACATTTCCCGGAATCTGTGCGACCGCCGCTGTCATCTGCCGCAGAAGTGTGAGCAGGAACCGCGCCGGAAGCAAAACAACACTTCCCGCTTTCACGCTTGCCAGTCCCGCCAGAAGCCCCACAGCACCCGTCAGCAGCACCGCCGTCATGACAGCTCCTGCAAACAGATTCGGCAGAAACGCAAAGAGCGGAATCTCATAAAAATACCACGCCTGCAGCGGATCATGACAAGCTGCAGGGAAAGGTACACCATCGCAGCCTCTTTTCCTTTCACCGCAAGCTTTTCCAACCCCGTTTTTTCCCCGCGTCTCTTCCGTTCCGCCTTCTCCCCCGCCAGAACCGGATAAACCCCGGAAATGGCTGTTACTGCTCCAAACGAAAGCCAGAACCCGCTCTGCTCCAGATACGAGGGGTTTTCTGCCAGCATCAGAATTGCCGCAAAAGAGAGCGCACTTAAGGAATCATACGTCCTTCCCACTGCGACAGCTCCCATCCGCACCGCAAACATCACCACTGCACGCACGGTCGCCGTTCCGCTGCCGGTAAACATGCCATACAGCACCATACCGGCGGCCGCTGCCAGAGACGCGGAAGTTTTCGGCAGATGCAGCGCCATCAGCAGCCGTCGGAGTGCCATGCCGAGCAGCATCAGATGCATGCCGGAAACGGAAACCAGGTGCAGCAGACCGCTCTGCTGATACGCCAGATACGTCTCCTCCGTGAGTTCCGACCGTTCCCCGAGCAGCATCGCAGAAAGCACACCTGCCTCCTCCTCCGGCATCATTTCTTTTAAAACGGCACAGCACCGCTCCCGCTCCAGCCGGAGCGCTTCGCGAGATTCCACCGCCCGGCATCCACAACTTCCTCCCGCTCCGAAATCACGTAAAACGCACAGCCTTTTCCCTCATAATATGTTTTCTCATCAAACATCCCCGGATTGCGCGGGCTTTCCGGCTTTTTTACAGTTCCGTACACCCGCACAGCGGCTCCGACCGGCAGATCTCCCGCTTTGCGAGCAGATAAATTTTCCCTTTGCTTCCCTCCCCGCGCAGCACATACCCGTTGTTGCTGCTCTTTTTCTCATACGTTTCAATCGTCCCTGCAATCCACACCCTGCTGCCCTGCTGCGCCTGTTTTTCGTATTTCGGGTCAGAAAAAGGCGTGCCAAGAGGCACGCCCGCAATCCGCAGCAGCACAAGCACCAGCATGAATCCAAGACACGCCAGGCACATGGGCCGTTTTCTCATGTATCTTTTTCCTCCAGATAAGACAGGTCTTCCTCGTAGAACTGATTGAGTTTCATCGTTTCACGGAAGGTTACATCGCTCTCTCCGTTGATGGAAAACTGCACCTTATCCACCTTACAGTTCGCCGTGATGGAATCCACCACCGCATAAATCGGAATCTGCTCCGCCACACTCAAAAGTGCAGAATCCTTAAAAGATTTGTCAAAATTCACATAGGCAATCCGGTCAGACGTTGTAACGCTTAGGACATTCATCGTCTCAGGAAATACTGCGTAGTGGCCGTCTTCTTTCGGCCCCTTCATCAGCTGCTCCACCACGACACGCTCCAGCGGAATGTTCGTGCTGTACGGAACCCGCCGTGTCTCCTTCACCAGCCGGTCGCCCGCTTCATTTGCAAAATACAGTGTCAGCGTCGCATACTGATACTGATAAATTTCCCTTCCGGAATTTTCCAGAAAGCTGTCCGCCGTCATCGTTCCGATCTCGCGTCCTTTGGAATCCTTTAACGGATCCCCGTCGATCAGAAGCGTCACGCGCTCCACCTCCGGAACCTGCACAAAGGTACGCACCAGTCCTGCACGCACCAAAACCTCCTGCGGCCGCGCAAGCTCTCCGTACTCTCCGCTTAAGTTCAGCGTAAGGAGCCCGTTCTCCAGCGTATACGTCTTGATGGAAATCCCATTGGAAAGAAGTGCCTGGTTTCCGTCCTTGGCAGGTTTCTCCTGCAGCGCGTCAACCAGCTCCTTGATCAGTTTCTGATCCGTTCCTTCTTTTGGTTCATACGGCTCCTGCACCAGTGTTGTGCCGGTTTTGTCCAGGCAGTACAGGTGATACGCCGACTCCTTCTGGCTCTTCTGCCACTGCCCGCAGCCACTAAGAAGCAGCACGCCGGCCAGCAGTACGCCAAGTATCCGTTTCATGTGCGCCACCTCCTACATCACGTAATTCAGAGGAATCCGCACGGAAAATGTCGTTCCCTCGTTTTCTTTGCTGTATACACGGATCGCTCCCCGGTGCATGACAATCGCGCTCCGCGCAATCGCAAGGCCAAGGCCGGTTCCGCCGATTTCCCGCGAGTGGGACTTGTCCACGCGGTAGAAACGCTCGAAGATATGCGCAATCGACTCCTCCGGGATGCCGATGCCGGAGTCTGCCACCGTCACGTAGAAATATTTGTGATCCGCATTTAAGGATACACGCACCCATCCATTCTCGTTGTTGTACTTGATGCCGTTTTCGATCAGGTTCGAGAACGCCAGCGAGAGCTTCGTCGCATCCACCTCCGCATTGACCGGGCGGAAGCTGTCGAGAATGAGCTCCACATTTTTCTGTGCGGCAATCGGATGAAGCCGCTTCAGCAGCTGCTCTAACAGCTCGTTGATATTGACCTGGGTGATATTGAGGTCTGCCACCTTTTTATCCATCTTGACCAGCGACAAAAGGTCGGTAATAATCTGGTTTTCGCGGTCGATCTCCGAGGTAATATCCTGCATGAACTCCTGATAAAGTTCCACCGGAACGCCCTCCTGCCCGTTCAGCGAATCCGCCAGAACCTTCATGGACGCAAGCGGCGTCTTTAACTCATGCGAGACGTTCGAAACAAATTCCTGGCGGGAATCGTCGAGCGTGCGGACGCGGGTCAGCATCTTGTTGAATGCGTCCGTGATCAGCTCTGTCTCGAGGTAATCCGGAACAGAAATGCTTTCGTCGAGATAGCCGTCGGTGATGTCCTCGATGGAACGGGTGACCTTCTGGAACGGCTTCATCAGAATGCCCGCGAGCAGATAGCCAAAAACCAGCACGAGAAGCGCAATGATCGAAAGAATCGTCATTCCCTTCGTCTCCAGAATTTTCATATTCGCACGGATCTCATCCGCCGAAATGCTGACGAGCATAACGCCGAGCGTCTCCTTCGTCTCGGTATTCTGAATCCGCACCGTCATTTCCAGATAGCTGTTTTTCCGGTCGTACTGGCTCGTCTCCTTGCCCTGAAAGCTCTGGATGACCTCCTGCGAGATAATCGTCTTTCCGCGGTCCATATCGTACGTATCTTTGATGACGCGGAAATCCTGGTCGATAATCAGGATTCTGCCGCCGTAGATATTCGTCAGCATACTGAGCTGTCCGTTGATGACATCCGATCCAGGATCTTCCATGTAATTCTGCTGGATGAGCTGGTTGCAGATAATATCGCACTGATTTTTTACGGTAATGCTGCGCACCGATACCGCACGGTCCTCATAGCTGTTTACGATGCTCTTCTCAAGGATCACACACGGTACAATGCCGATGATCGCAAGAATCACCGTGATGCGGAAGCGCAGACTCCGCAGAAACTTCCATTTTTCTTTGTTTTTAAGCCTGGAAATAGTAACCAACTCCCCACTTTGTGTGAACGTACTTCGGTTCACTTGGATTTTTCTCAATCTTTTCGCGCAGACGGCGGATATGTACATCTACGGTGCGCACGTCGCCCGGGTACTCATAGCCCCAGACAATGTTCAGCAGGTTCTCTCTGCTGTACACCTTGTTCGGATTGAAGACGAGAAGCTCGAGCACATCGAACTCCTTCGCAGTCAGATTGATCTCGCGGTCTCCGATGAAGACTCTTCTGCTCTCGCAGTCGATCCGCAGGTCTTTCACCTGTACGACTTTTGCTTTCTCTTCTTTTGGCTCCTGGCGGGCCGCACGGCGCATGATGGCTTGATGCGTGCTTTTACTTCCAGAATGTTGAACGGCTTTGTGATGTAATCATCTGCGCCGTATTCCAGTCCCAGGATTTTGTCCATGTCCTCGCCCTTTGCGGTCAGCATAACGATCGGAACGTTGGAAAATTCACGGATCTGCTGGCAGACGGACAATCCGTCCAGCTTTGGCAGCATCAGATCCAGAAGGATCATATCGTATTCTTTTTCTTTTGCCATGGAGAGTGCTTCCTCGCCGTCGTATGCGCAGTCAACCTCCATGCCGTCCTGCTCCAGGCTGAAGCGGATTCCTTTTACGATCAGTTTTTCATCATCAACTACAAGAACTTTCTTTGCCATTTCTTCTCCTTCTTGTTCTAAACCTCGATAGAACCCCTTATCTTTTCAAACATCTTTTCCTTGATGCCCTCAATGTTCATAATCTCCTCAATCGAACCAAACGGGCCGTTTGCTTCGCGGTAGGCGATGATGGCATCCGCACGGCTCTCTCCGATGCCGGAGAGTGTCATCAGTTCTTCTTTTCCGGCCGTGTTCAGGTTGACTTTGCCGGAACCGGAAGCCTGCTCCGTGCCGCCCGTATTCTGCTGCGGCGTTTCCGTGATTTCCATGTTTTCTGCCTCCTCGCGCGTCCAGACGGTGATCTGCTCTCCGTCTTCGATTTTCCGTGCAAGATTGAGGATTTTTTCTTCAGCATCCGGCAGAAATCCGCCTGCCGCTTCCACAGCCTGCACTACGCGGCTTCCGCCCGGCAGCGTGTAGACACCGGGGGAAGCGACCGCACCGCAGATATAAACCTGCACCGTTTCTTCCGGTGCTGCCTCCTGTGCCTCACGTTTTTCCGGAATGCCTGTGGTTTCTCCGGCGCTTTTTTCGGAAACCGTCTGCTCCTCATCCACTTCCTTCTGATTCCCGAAAACGGTTTCCGCCGTGCTCCCGCCTGTGCTATCTGACAGTTTGTATTCTGTATCCCTGTGGTTGCATCCGCAGAGCAAAAAAACCAGCATCGCCGCCAGTATTTTTGCATGTTTTCTGCCTCTGTTCTGCTGTTTTTTCAATTTCATGCTGTGTACTCCCTTCCGCTTCGCATCTGACGCGCAAGGGTCCCTTGTGTACGCATAACTACGTTTCTATTGTATCGAAGAAACCATAAAAATACAAGTAGAAATCTTAATCGTTATTCCCACTGAAACACTACAATTCCCACAACTGCCACTGCCATGCCGAGCAGCTTGCGCACGGTGAAATCCGTTTTTTCCATACCGAAAAGGCCGAACAGTTCAATCAGCCACGCCGCTGCGAGCTGGGAAATGACGATCAGCATCGCCGCCTTCGCCGGGCCGAGCCCTGCCATACTCCAGATAACCGTGATCGTGATAAACGCGCCAATTGCCCCGCCGAGCAGCAGATACCACGGCTTTACGCGGAACAGATCCCCGATCGGCTCCCTCCCGGTAATGCACCATGCCGCAAGACAGACGACAAACGCACTGATCTGCACCCAGCCGGCCGCCAGCCATGTACTCGTCTGTTTCGTCACCTCCGTGTTGAAAACACCCTGAATACTCATCAGCGCTCCGGAGAGCAGCGCTGTTAAAATTCCCGCCATTGATTTTTCCTCCTGCTGTTTTTTTATGTACTCTCGGAGTCTTTCTGCGCTTGATTTTACGAGAAGATTTTTTGTCAGCTGTGCCCAAATTTCTGAGGCGTACGCGGTGCGTACGTTGATGAAATTTGGGTGCAGCTGGCGGAAAATCGGCCGTAAAAGCAAGTGCAGAAAGGCTCCGAGAGTACATTTTATACTATTCCTTTTTTCCCCGTTTTTATACAGAACTCAGGGACAGCAGGAAAACAGCCGACCGGTCTCCTGCATAGGAAACCAGACGGCTGTCTATTTCACATTACTGTAATGCTTTCTCCAGTTTTTCAATCATCTCATCGATGTCATCTTTCGTAATCACAAGCGGCGGTACCATACGAAGAACGTCGCTTCCGGCGGAAATCACAAGAAGTCCGTTCTCAATCGCGCGGTTGATGACTTCTCCGACCGGACGGCCCGTTACGACAAGGCCCTGCATAAAGCCTTTTCCACGGCGTGCTGCGAGGCAGTCATATTTTTCCACCAGCTCGTCCAGCTTTTTCTCCAGATACGGAGCCGTCTCTGCTACATGCTCTACGACATGCTGTTTCTCATAGCATTCAAATACAGCATTGACAGCCGCGCAGGCCAGCGGGTTTCCGCCGTATGTCGTTCCGTGGTCTCCCGGAACGAGCGAATGCTCTGCCGTCTTTTTATTCAGCACGAAGGCGCCGACCGGAACGCCGCAGCCAAGTGCTTTTGCACACGTCATGACATCCGGCTGTACGCCGTAATCCTGCCATGCGAACAGTTTTCCCGTTCTTCCCATGCCGCACTGGATCTCATCGAGGATCAGCAGAATGTCGTGCTCGTCACACAGATCGCGCACGCCCTGTAAAAATTCTTTCGTTGCCGGATAGATACCGCCCTCGCCCTGTACAGTCTCCATGATGATCGCACATGTCTTGTCGGTAATCTGTGCCTTTACGCTCTCCAGATCATTAAAATCCGCAAATTTAATGCCGCCGATCAGCGGTTTGAACGGATCCTGATAATGCGTATTTCCTGTTACAGAAAGCGCTCCAAGGCTTCTTCCATGGAAAGAATGGTTCATCGCGATGATCTCGTGATCGTTGCTGCCGTCTTTTAAGTAAGCGTATTTTCTCGCTACTTTGATGGCTCCCTCGATCGACTCCGTACCGCTGTTCGTAAAGAATACTTTATCCATGCCGGATGCCTTCGCCAGCTTTTCTGCCGCGGAGCCCATCGGCACATTGTAGAACAGGTTGGAAACATGGATGACTTTGTCCACCTGGTCTTTCACTGCTTTTTTATAATCGTCATTGCTGTAGCCGAGCGCATATACCGCGATACCTGCTGCAAAGTCCAGATATGCTTTTCCGTCGGTGTCATACAGATGAACGCCCTCGCCGTGGTCGATCACGAGCGGGAACCGGTTATAGGTGTGGAGCACGTACTGCTCGGTCTGTTCCATATACTCATTTGTCTTCATGATTGAATTTCTCCTTGTTTTCCCCTAAAATCGCCGTACCAATTCCTTTGTTCGTAAAGATCTCAAGCAGCAGGCAGTGCTGGATTCTTCCGTCCATGATGTGGACTCTTGAAACACCGTTCTCAATCGCGTCGATACAGCCCTGGAGCTTTGGAATCATACCGCCGCCGACATTTCCGTTGGTGATGAGATCTCTTGCTTCCTGTACGTGGAGCTCGGAAATCAGGCTCTCCGGGTCCTTCGGATCTTTGTAGACACCCTCGATATCGGTCAGGAATGCCAGTTTTTCTGCATTTAACGCCTCAGCGATGGCGCATGCCGCGTCGTCTGCGTTGATATTGTAAGTATTGAAATCATCATCCATGCCTACCGGGCAGACAACCGGAAGGAAGTCGTTCTCCAGAAGATCGTACAGCACCTTCGGATTTACATTTTTGATATTTCCAACGAAGCCGATGTCCTCTCCCTTGGACAGCTTTTTCTCTACGTTTAAGAGACCGCCGTCTTTTCCGCTGATGCCGACTGCGTTGACACCGAGCGACTGAATCATGGTGACAAGCTCTTTGTTGACCTTATTCAGCACCATCTCTGCCACTTCCATCGTATCCGCATCCGTTACACGAAGGCCGTTGACAAACTTCGGTTCCATGCCGACCTTTCCGACCCAGCGGCTGATTTCCTTTCCACCGCCGTGTACGATGATCGGTTTGAAGCCGACCAGTTTCAGAAGAACTACGTCCTGGATGACGTTTCTCTTTAACTCTTCATCCACCATTGCGCTTCCGCCGTATTTGATGACAATGATTTTGCGGTTGAACCGCTGAATATAAGGAAGTGCCTCGATCAGCACATTTGCTTTGTCCAGATACATCTGATTTACCATGATTTTTTCTCCTCTTATGCTCTTTTCCCGTGCCTGTTCCGGATCCGGTCAGGAACGATAATCTGCGTTGATTTTTACGTAATCGTAGGTCAGGTCGCAGCCCCATGCCGTTGCTGTCGCCTCTCCCATGTGGATGTCGGCGGTCGCAGTTACTTTCGGCTCGGAGAGGATCTTCGTTGCCTCCTCCTCGCTGTAGTCAACGGCAACACCTTTCGTGATAATCTGCAGTTTTCCGGCTGCGCTCTCAAAGTAGAGATCTACATTTTCCGGATCGAATTTTGCTCCGGAGTAACCCATCGCGCAGAGGATTCTTCCCCAGTTGGCGTCATGGCCGAAGATTGCCGCTTTCGTCAGACTCGATGTGATGACGGATTTTGCCAGTGTCACGGCCTGCTCTTTGCTCTCGGCTCCCTGAATCGTCACTTCGAACAGTGCGGTTGCGCCCTCGCCGTCGCCTGCGATGTGCATCGCCTGTGTTTTATTGACTTCAAAGAGTGCTTCTTTGAAAATCTTGTAATCCTCGTTTTCTTCCGTAATTTCCGGGTTTCCGGCAAGACCGTTTGCCAGAAGGAGAACGGTATCGTTTGTGGAAGTATCACCGTCTACGGAAACCATGTTGTAGGTGTCCGGTACGACTTCGCTCAGTGCTTTCTGCAGCATCTCTTTCGAAATATTGGCATCGGTTGCCACAAAGCTCAGCATGGTGCACATATTCGGATGGATCATGCCGGAGCCCTTGCACATGCCGCCGATCGTTACGGTTTTTCCGCCGATTTCGATCTGAACAGCAACTTCCTTCGGCTCGGTGTCGGTTGTCATGATCGCCTGTGCTGCTGTAGCTGCGGCTTCTCTTGTAGCTGCAAGCTGCGGTTTCAGCATTTCCACGCCGGCTGCGATCTTATCGATCGGGATCTGTTTTCCGATAACACCGGTCGATGCAACGAGAACGAAGTCCTCTGGAATGGAAAGTGCAGCCGATGCTGCCTCTGCGGTTTTTCTGCAGTAGCCATAGCCCTCCTCGCCGGTGCATGCATTGGCGATTCCGCTGTTGCAGACGATTGCCTGTGCGGTTGGATGGTTGTATACAATCTCCTGGTCCCATTTGACCGGAGCTGCTTTTACGATGTTTGTAGTAAAGGTTCCTGCTGCTACGCACGGTACCTCGCTGTAGACAAGTGCCATATCCTTTACGCCCTGTTTTTTAATTCCTGCTGCGCCGCCTGCTGCCTGAAAACCTTTTGCAGCAGTGATGCCTCCTTCAATCTTTTTCATTCTTTTATCCTCACTTTTCGTAAATTCCGTCTGTTGTCTGCTTCTGTCTTTTTTACGGGAACATCGGCGGCATGCACAGGCCTTCGTTTTCCGGCAGGCCGAACATCAGGTTCATATTCTGTACCGCCTGTCCTGCTGCGCCTTTGACCAGGTTGTCCATCGCACCCATCATGATGATTCGTTTCGTTCTCGGATCGATCTTGAAGTTGACATCCACATAGTTGCTTCCCTCGACCCATTTCGTCTGCGGGCAGACATCCTTATCGAGAACACGTACAAACTGCTCGTTGGCATAATACTTATCATAAACGGCTTTAACCTCTTCGTAAGTCACATCTTTTTTCAGGGATGCATATGCCGTTACGAGAATGCCGCGGTTCATCGGAACAAGATGCGGGGTGAAGTTCAGGGTGATCGGGTAGCCGGCTGCATAGGAAAGCTGCTCCTCGATCTCCGGTGTGTGGCGGTGGCCGGCAACGCCGTATGCCTTGATGTTTTCATTAACCTCGCAGTAGAGGTTGTCCACTTTCGCTCCTCTTCCTGCTCCGGAAGTTCCTGATTTTGCATCGATGATGATGGTGTTTCCATCAATCAGATCTTCCTTTAATAAAGGATAAATCGAAAGAGTTGAGCAGGTCGGATAGCATCCCGGGTTTGCCACGATGCGCGCTTGTTTTACTTTCTCACGGTTGATCTCGCACAGTCCGTAAACCGCCTCGTCGATATACTGCGGGGATTTATGCTCGATCTTGTACCACTCTTCATACGTTTTTACATCTTTAATACGGAAATCGGCGCTCAGGTCGATGACCTTTACTTTCGAAAGAATTTCATCATTTACCAGGGAAGCACAGAGGCCCTGCGGAGTTGCTGTAAAAATGACGTCTACTTCCTTTGCAAGCTGCTCCATGTTGTCGTCCTTGCAGACATCGTCTACTAACTGAAACATATTCTGGTAAACCGACGCATATTTCTTATCGATATAGCTTCTGGAACCATACCATTTAATCTCCACATCTTTGTGTCCCAGGAGAATACGCACCAGCTCGCCTCCTGCATATCCTGTAGAACCGATAATTCCTGCTCTGATCATACCTTTTTCTCCTTTTTTTCTTTCGCCCGTTTTCTTGTCTTGCCGGACATTTTTTTCTTTTTCTCTTTATGATAGCTCAATTATTTTCTTTTTTCAATGAAAAATCTTTGTTTTCTGCTGTCATATACTGTCGATTGCATAAGTATACACCTCAAATGTATATTATGCAAGTTTTTTTTTGAATTTCTGAAAAAAAGCTTGCATAATCCTGTCGTATGATGTATATTTTAGTCATTGACGATGCACCGCGCATATAGGTGCACGAGAAATCCAAGGAGGATCTTACATTATGAAAGAAAAAGTTGTACTTGCCTATTCCGGCGGACTTGATACTACTGCCATTATTCCGTGGCTGAAAGAGACCTTTGACTACGAAGTAATCTGCTGCTGCATCGACTGCGGCCAGGGAAACGAGCTGGTTGGCCTCGATGAGAGAGCAAAACTTTCCGGCGCTTCCAAATTATATATCGAAAACGTTATCGACGAGTTCAGTGAAGACTTCATCATGCCGTGCGTAAAAGCAGGCGCTGTTTATGAGAACAAATACCTGCTCGGTACTTCCATGGCACGTCCGGTTATCGCAAAGAAACTCGTTGAGATCGCAAGAAAAGAAGGTGCTGTTGCCATCTGCCACGGCGCTACCGGTAAAGGAAATGACCAGATCCGTTTCGAGCTCGGCATCAAAGCCCTTGCTCCGGATATCAAAGTAATCGCTCCTTGGAGAATGACCGATGTATGGACCATGCAGTCCCGTGAAGACGAGCTGGCTTACTGTAAAGCACACGGCATCGACCTTCCGTTTGATGCAAACCACAGCTACAGCCGTGACCGTAACCTGTGGCACATCAGCCATGAGGGACTTGAGCTTGAGGATCCGTCCAACGAGCCGAACTACGACGATCTTCTCGTACTGACCACTCCTCCGGAAAAAGCTCCGGACGAAGGCGAGTACGTAACCATGACCTTTGAGGCCGGCGTTCCGAAGACCTTAAACGGAAAAGAAATGAAAGTTTCTGAAATCATCACCGAGCTGAACAAGCTGGGCGGAAAACACGGCATCGGTATTGTTGATATCGTTGAGAACCGTGTTGTCGGCATGAAATCCCGCGGTGTTTATGAGACTCCTGGCGGAACCATCCTGATGGCTGCACATGAGCAGTTAGAGGAGCTGATTCTCGACCGTGAGACCCTGAAAACAAAGAAAGATCTCGGAAACCTGCTTGCTGAGGTTGTTTACGAAGGAAAATGGTACACTCCTCTGCGCGAGGCAATCCAGGCATTCGTTGATGTAACCCAGAAATACGTAACAGGCGAAGTAAAATTCAAACTGTTCAAAGGCAACATCATCAAAGCCGGCGAGTCTTCTCCGTACAGCCTGTACAATGAGTCTCTTGCTTCCTTCACCACCGGCGATCTCTACGATCACCACGATGCAGACGGATTCATCACCCTGTTCGGTCTGCCGCTGAAGGTTCGTGCGATGAAAATGCAGGAGCTGGAGAAAAACAACAACAAATAAGATCTGATCCTATGGATTCCCAAAAGAAAGCGGACTCGCTCCGCTTTCTTTTTTTGCATGCAAAAAGGACCCGCCCATTTCAGGCAGGTCCCTTTGTTGCCAGGCATATCAATAATTGGTCCAGTGGACCAATTTTGATTATTCGTAATATGCGTCGATTCCGTCCGCAATTCCCTGTGCCATCTTGTTTCGGTAATCCTCGGTTGCCATCAAACGGTCCTCGGAAGGATTGCTCATGAAGCCAAGCTCAATGATCGTGACCGGAATGGTACTCCAGTTGATGCCGCTCATGGAATCGGTGTAAATCACATCGCGGTTCTTCGCACCGGTGTCTTTGCAGAATGCTGCGATCATCTTCTGGGAGAGCTTCTGGCTCTTGCTGATCACATCACCGGAAAGATACGTATTTCTGCTGCTCGGTGCCATCGTGAGTGCTCCGTAAACCGACTGGTTCGAATCGCCGTTCGCGTGTACACGCACGAGAATGTCTGCTCCGTTCTGCGCGGCAAGTTTTGCACGCTCGGAGTTGCTGATATTGACGTCGTGCGTCTCGCGGATCATGTAAACATCGTAGCCGCGCTCCTCAAGGATATCGCGTACCTTTAAGGATACCGCAAGGTTCAGCTCATACTCATTGATGCCGGTTGCCACACCGCATGTTCCGGAAGCAACCTTCGCCTTATAGGTCGATGATCCCGGTCCGATCGGCTCTTTCTCGCTGTTTCCTCTTCTCTGGTGTCCTGCGTCGATTGCCACGCAGATATTTTTGCTGTTCCGGCGGACACCGTTTTTATCAACGTAATAGCCGTCGATGTAGGTATCCTTATAGATGCCTCCCCAGCTTCGGAAGTAATACGTTTTTCCGTCCACTTCCTGCCAGCCGTTCTTGTAAATACCGCCCCAGCTCCTGAAGTAATACGTTGCGCCTTTGATCGTTACCCATTGGCTCTTATAGATGCCGCCCCAGCTCTGCAGGTAATACCAGTTATTATCATACCACAGCCATTCACTGTGCATCATTTTGCCGTCCTGCCTCAGATAATACCAGTTCTTGTCATACAGCAGCCAGCCTTCCCCTTTTGGGGTTCCGTTGCTGTCCATGTAATACCAGTCACTGCCCTTGGCCGCCCAGGCGTTCACGCGCATGCCGCCCCAGCTTTCAAAGTAATAATCAACGCCGTCAATCGTCTGCCAGCCGGTACTCATCACACCGTCTGCGTCTACATGGTACGTTCTCTTATCATGCACAAACCACTGATTCGTTCTGAGGCTTCCGTCCTCATTCAGATAGTACCATGTTCCGCCGACTTTTTTCCAGCCCTGGAATCCGGCTCCGCCCCAGCTCTCGAAGTAGTAGAGCGTTCCGTCAATCTTCTGCAGTCCGGTGCTCATCACACCGTTTTCATCTACATGGTATGTTCTCTTGTCGTGAACGAACCATTCATTCGTTTTGACGCTTCCGTCCTCGTTCAGATAGTACCATGCCCCGCCGACTTTTTTCCAGCCCTGGAATCCGGCTCCGCCCCAGCTCTCAAAATAATAGAGCTTTCCGTTGACCATCGAAAGACCCGTGCACATGATTTCGTCTGCATTCAGATAATATCTCCGGTTCAGATGGGTGATCCACTCGCTGGCGGCCATCGTGCCGTCCTCTTTTCTGTATTTCCAGCTTCCGTCCTCCTGTTTCACCCAGCCGGCAGGAAGTTTCTCTTCCGGCTCCTGTTCGTTGTCCTCACCTGGAATCGTAACAGCCGGCGTCTCGTTTTCCGAAGTACCGCTCTGCTCCTGCGCTGCCGCTTCCTCATCCGAATTCTGCTCGGAACTTTCCGTCTCATCCTGCTGCCAGGTTACGGCCGTGCCGTCATTTTCTGCTGCGCTTACCCTTGCCGGAAGCGCCCAGCCTCCCGCCGCAACGGCCGCTGCGATCAGCAGTGCTGCGATTTTCTTTTTTGCCATCTGGTTTTCCTCCTTTTATCGCGCCATCTGGTAAATCTCATATACTTCCTGTGCGCCCAGCTTGCGGATGCGGGACAGTTTTACAGTGTCCTGCTGTGTTGCATCCATGGAAAGGGCACGCAGATCCTCATCCGACGGGTTCGGGATATCAAGCTCATGCAGGGAGGTCGCATGCCGAGCGAATGGAAGAACGCTACTGTGCGCTCAATGCCTTCCGTTGCCCGTTTGTGATCGCTTCCCTCTGTGATGCCCCAGACTTTTTCTGCAAACCGTGCAAACCGCCAGAGAACCGTCTCCTCATCGTACTGGTATTTCGCCCAGGCACCCCAGACTGCCGCCAGGGATGCGCCGTGTGCTACATCGTATTTTGCACTTAACGCATGGCCGAATTTATGTACCGAAAAATCTTTGCCGCGTCCGCACTCCGTCAGTCCATTGTGTGACAGGCTTCCGCACCACATGATTTCCGCCATCGCATTGTAATCGGATGGGTTTTCCAGAACCTTCGGTCCGTTTTTGATTACGGTACGGAGGAGTCCCTCTGCGATCTCGTCCGTCATCTCGCACTGGCTCTCCGGAATGAAATAGCGCTCCATCGTGTGCATCATGATGTCGGTTACGCCGCAGGCAATCTGGTATTTCGGCAGGGTTGCTGCCAGCTCCGGATTCATGATGGCAAATTTGCAGCGGTTGAACGGCGTGTTGATGCCGGCCTTTTTGCCGATTGCCTCGTTTGTCAGAACGGCTGAATCGCTCATCTCGCTTCCGGCTGCCGGTATCGTCAGAACCGCTCCTACCGGGAGAGATTTTGTCAGCGGTACTTTTTTCGTCCAGATATCCCAGAGTGCCTCCGCCGGATTTGCAGCTCCATGCGCAACGGCTTTTGCGGTGTCAATCGAGCTTCCGCCGCCGACGGCAAGAATAAAGTCTGCCTGCATTTCCACTGCTTTTTTCACACCCTCCTCGGCAAGGGCAAGTCTCGGGTTTGGTTTTACGCCGCCAAGCTCTTCAAAGGCAAGGCCTTCTTTTGCAAGAGATGCTTCCACTCGGTTCAGAAGACCGCTCCGTTTCGCACTTCCGCCTCCGTAAACGACGAGCACCTTTGTGCCGCCCCATTTCTTTACCTCAGCGCCTGCCTGGTTTTCGGTCTCTTTTCCGAACACGACTTCCGTCGGGGTATACTGTATAAACTGATCCATCTTCTTATTTCCTCCCTGCATTTTTATTCTTCATAAATCCGTACGTTTCCCGAGCTTACACGGTAAAGATCGTCTCTCCTGTTTTCCAGAGACGGGATTTCATTTCTTGTCCGCTCCAGCCCTTCCGGATCCAGCTCTGCGATGAGTACCTGCGGGGTATCATCTGCCTCCGCAAGAATTTCGCCGTCCGGCGCAATGATCATGGAATGGCCGTACGCCTCAAACCGCGCTTTCTGGCCGCACTGGTTGGCGGCGAGCACGTAGCATCCGTTTTCAATGGCGCGCGTGCGCAGCAGTACTTCCCAGTGGCGCTCTCCCGTTGCTTTCGTAAAATCCGCCGCTATCAGAAATGCATCTGCTCCGGAGGATGCCATCAGCCGGTACTGTTCCGGAAAGCGGATATCGTAGCAGATGCTCATGCCGAACAGGCCAAGCGCCGTGTCCGCAAGAACAATTTCATTTCCCGGGCAGATCTCGTGTGATTCTTCGTAGGAGACACTGCCCGGAATATTTACGTCAAACATATGTATTTTGCTGTATTCTGCAATCGTTTCTCCATCTGGTCCGAACAGAAACGACGTGTTGGACGGACGCCCCGGATGGCGCCGTACCGTCATGCTGCCGCAGTGCAGATAGACACCGTACCGTTTGGCAAGGCTGGAAAACCGGCGGCTGACGTAGCCCGGCACTGCACTTGCGTGCCCCGGCATGTCTGCTCCCGTGTATTCTGCGGTCTCCGGGAAAAGAATCAGCTTCGCTCCCTGTTCCGCCGCCTCCCGCACATACTGCTCGGCCATGCGCATATTTTCATTCATATCCGGCCCGGAATCCATCTGCACCAGGCCTGCAATTATTTTTTCCATCTTTTTGTCCCCTCGTTTCACATGTTAGCTTGTGATTTTTCCGCTTATACTCTCGTTTATTATATCGCATATTCCCCAAAACAGCTACCCAAATTCGCAATTTTCATACCTTTTGCAGCTTTTAATTTTTTTAATTTTTGAAAATAACAATTGACAAATCTGGAAAACAGGAGTAGCTTAGAACCATAAGCTGTCGTGTTCGATCAGATGCGGCAGAAAAAATCATGAAAGGAGAACACCACTTATGATCAATCTTATTTATGCATCCAGCGTAAAACAGAATAAACTTCGTATGGCGATCAAACCAGGTGGCTGCCCTTCTTTCGAAATTCTTTGTAAGCATTAACTCTGCATAACAAATCTCTATGCATTCTTTATGCCTGCTATTTCGCACAGAAGGCGCGGTACGTCGATACTGCGGCTTTTTTTATTGCTATAAACAGTACGAAACCGTTCTTTCCGGCTTCGCTCCGTTTCCGGCAGGCAGATTCCGCGGTCTTCTTACCGCATCGATTCCCTTCTTTTATATACAAACGCAGCCTTCGCTTTCGTTTCCCGTTGTTCCGTTCCCACACTTACGGAGCTTTTGAAAGCCTATGTTCTGCCAGACACCCAAACGACATCAATGAGGAGGTTTTAACATTCATGAAGAAAAATCCAATCGGTAAGTACCTGCTCCAGAACTGGTACTACTACGTTTTCGCTTTTGGTTCCATGGCCTTAAGTGTCTTTCTCGATATGCTCGCGCCGCTTGTCACGCTGCACATCGTGGATGACGTGCTGGTCAGTCACAAAATGGAACTGCTCTGGAAATACCTTGCCGCCTTTCTTCTGATCGGTGCCGCAAAAGCCCTGTTTCAGTACATCAAAGAATTTTTATTCGATGTCAGCAGCGTCCGCGTCGCCAGCCAGATGAGGGACAACCTGTTCCGCCACGTCCAGCGGCTTTCGGTGGAATACTTTGACAAAAACAATACCGGCGAACTCCTCGCCCGCGTGCGCGATGACGTCGACCGGATCTGGGATATCCTCGCTTTGCCGGCATGCTGATCTTAGAAGGCCTGATCTGTATCATGATGGCAATGGTCAGTATGGTCAAACTGGATCTGCCGCTGACACTCGTCTCCGTGGCGATCCTTCCTTTCGTCGCAGGCATCGCAATCCGCCTCGAAAAAGAACTCGACCGTGTCTACGATGCGATCAGCGAGGAAAACGCCGTCATGAATACCGTTGCACAGGAAAATCTCGCCGGTGTCCGCACCGTCAAATCCTTTGCACGGGAACCGTATGAGATCAAAAAATTCCGGAAACACAATCAGAAATACTGCGATCTCAACATGGATCAGGCGCGCTCTGATGAAATACGATCCCGCCATCTCGTTTCTTACGAAGCTGATGCGCGTGCTCGTCCTTCTCGCGGGCGGCTACGGTGTCATCCACGGACGCATTACGCTCGGTGTTTTAACGGCCTTTATGGAGTACACCTCCAAGATCACCTGGCCGATCGAAAACGTCGGCTGGCTCGGCAACTGCTTCGCTTCTGCGATTGCTTCCAACAAGAAGCTGAACAAAATTCTCGCAGAGGAGCCGCAGATCGCAGAACCGGAAAATCCGGTGGAGCTTTCAAAACTTCCGGGTGACCTGGAATTCCATCACGTCGATTTCTCCCTGCATGACACACCGATTCTGCAGGATATCGACTTTACCTTAAAGCAGGGCCACACACTCGGCATCATGGGTATGACGGGTTCCGGAAAAACAACCATCGTCAATCTGCTCGAGCGTTTTTACGATGTCACCAACGGTTCCATCTGTCTCGACGGCCACGATATCCGCACCCTGCCGCTGCGCACCGTGCGCGATACTTCTTCCGTCGTCATGCAGGACGTCTTCCTGTTCTCAGATACCATTTCTGAGAATGTCCGCCTCGGCAGCCGCAACACGATGAAATCCGAGGAGGTACATAACGCTGTCTCCGCTGCATGTGCTTCCGAGTTCGTCGACCATCTTTCGGATCAGTACGAAACCGTCATCGGCGAACGCGGCATGGGACTTTCCGGCGGTCAGAAGCAGCGTCTTTCCATCGCACGCGCCCTGGCAAAACCGGCTCCGATCCTCGTACTGGATGATTCCACCTCGGCGCTCGATATGGAGACCGAATACGAAATCCAGAGCCATCTCGCCGAGAAAAAAGATGTTTCCAAGATCATCATTGCCCACCGCATTTCTTCGGTGCAGAGTGCCGATGAGATCCTGTATCTCGATCACGGACGCATCGCCGAGCGCGGCACGCATGAGAGTCTGATGGCACAGAAAGGCCTGTACTACTCCACCTGGGAGGCTCAGTACGGTGATTACCATAAAGCAAAGACAGCCCTCGAGCAGGCACTTCCTGCCAATGCTTAATTCAATTTAATCTGTTACCCGACAACTTCTGTATTTACTTACCCGTTAAGAGAGGAACAATACGATTATGGCTATCAATTCCAGTAAAGTAGATGAAGAGCAGAAAGAGGTCTTAAAGAGCGCGACCATCCGCCGCCTCTTCTCCTACTTAAAAAATTATAAACGCCAGGTTGCCGTCGTTCTCGTGGTTCTCGCCGTTACCATCGCGATTTCCACTGTGAACCCGCTGCTCCTGGAGTACGCCATCGACGTCAATATTGCGCAGAAAGACTGGCGCGGGCTTATTGCCCTCTGCGTATTCATGGTTGTGATCAACCTGGTTTACGCGGCCGGTGTCCGCCTGCGGATGCTTCTGATGGCGCGTATTACCAACAACATTCTTCTGGAAATCCGTGACGAGCTCTACACGCATATCCAGACCTTAAGCTTCAGCTTTTTCGATACCCGCCCGGCCGGAAAGATTCTGGCGCGCATCATCGGCGATGTCAACTCGTTAAAGGATGTGCTGAACGACGGTGTCACAAAGCTGATTCCGAACATTCTCACGATCATCGCCATTCTGGTGATCATGATGATCAAAAACATCTGGCTCTCCTTAAGTGCGATTCTCGTGCTACCGCTGATCGCTGTCGGCATGTATTTTATTCAGATCGTCGCACATAAGAGATGGCAGACGTTCCGGAAAAAATCTTCCAATGTTACGGCGTATATCCACGAGGACTTCTCCGGTATCCGCATCATCAAGAGCTTTACCGCAGAGCAGGAATCGCAGGGCGAGTTTGACCGGCTTCTTCTTGAGCATCAGAACTCCTTCATCCATGCGGTCCGCCTGGCGGATGGTTTTTCCGCTGTGATCGAGGTGACCTGGGGCATCGGAACGTTTCTTCTGTATTTTATCGGTATTTCCGTGCTCGGCGTGGATGCCGTTCCGATCGGTACGTTCACGGCGTTTGCGATGTATCTGACGATGTTCTGGGATCCGATCCAGAACCTGGCCGGTTTTTACAACAAGCTGATCACGAACCTTTCCGCTGCGGAGCGAATCTTTGAGATCCTCGACACACCGGCGGAGGTTGCCGACAAGCCTGGCGTCACAGAACTGCCGCCGATCAAAGGAGAAGTAACGTTCGACCACGTCAGCTTTGCCTACTCCGATGATCCGGACACGCTGGTTTTAAAAGATGTCAGCTTTACAGCGGCTCCCGGTGAGACGATCGCACTCGTCGGCCCGACCGGCGCTGGAAAGACGACCATTGTCAATCTGATCAGCCGTTTCTACAATATTACTTCGGGAACGGTCCGCGTCGACGGCCACAGCCTGACGGATGTCTCCATCAACAGCCTGCGTGCCAGATGGGCGTGATGACACAGGACAACTTCTCTTCTCCGGCACGATCCGCGACAACATTGCGTATGGAAAGCTCGATGCCACGGAGGAAGAAATCATTGCCGCCGCAAAGGCCGTGCATGCCCATGACTTTATCATAGAGCTGCCGGACGGCTATGACACCGAGATCAGCGAGCGCGGCGCCCGTCTTTCCAACGGCCAGCGCCAGCTTCTCGCCTTTGCCAGAACGATGGTGTCCGATCCGCGGATTCTGATTCTCGACGAGGCGACGTCCAGCATCGACACACAGACAGAAATTCAGGTGCAGCAGGGAATCGAAAGCCTGTTGAAGGGCCGTACCTCGTTCATCATTGCGCACCGTCTTTCTACTATTAAAAATGCGGACCGGATTTTCGTGATCGACCACGGAAAGATTTTCGAGCAGGGAACCCACGACGAACTGATGGCAAAGCAGGGCGCGTACTACCAGCTCTACCAGGCACAGTTCCGCCGGGTATCCTAAAATCAAGAAATTTTCTCAAAACTGCCTTTCTTTTTTACAGGGAAAGGCAGTTTTTTTCCCTCTTTTCTATAACTGGTTTTCCTTTCCTTGACAAATGAATCCTCCCTGCTATATGATGATAACTGATCTTTTTTCGGGGACATTTGTTCCCGTCTGCCGCTTCCCACTCCTGCGGCATTTGTCACGAAACAGTCTGATACGGAGCTTTTTCGAATGCCTCCGTGTTTTCTTTCAGAAAGGAGTATCATGACATTTTTTTCAAAAAAAACGTTACGCCTTCTCCTCCTTCCTGCCCTCCTTCTTCTGACGGGCTGTGCGGGATCCTCAAAAGAGACGGCGGATTCCCAGGAGAACACGAAACTCTCCGCCGTGGCGACCATTTTTCCGCAGTACGATTTTCTGCGTGCCATCGGCGGCGATCACCTCGATCTCCACATGCTGCTTTCCCCGGGCGCAGAAAGCCACTCATTTGAGCCGACACCGGGCGATATGATCACAGTTTCCGAATGCGATCTCTTCGTCTACGTCGGCGGCGATTCCGATGCCTGGGTGGAAACGATTCTCGATTCCGTCGATACCTCGAACAAAGAAGTCGTCACGCTGATGGACTGCGTCGACACCGTTGCCGAGGAAACGGTCGAGGGAATGGAGACCCACGGCCACGCACACGATCATGAGGACGAGGATACGGACCACGACGAGGATTCCCACGATCACGAAGACGAATCCCACGGCGAACAGGACGAGCACGTCTGGACTTCACCGAAAAATGCAATGCGGATTGTCCAGAAGCTCTGCGATGCGCTCTGCCGCCTCGACCCGGAAAACGCGGACGATTATCAGGCAAACACTGCTTCATACCTCGCTTCGCTTACCTCCCTCGATGAGGAATTTTCCGATGTCACAGCGAATGCCAGCCGCCACACCATCGTTTTCGGCGACCGTTTTCCGTTCCGCTATTTCGCAGACGCCTACGGCCTCGACTATTACGCGGCATTCCCCGGCTGCTCCTCGGAATCCGAGGCGAGTGCCAAAACACTTTCTTTTTTAATTGACAAGATCAACGAAGAGCAGATTCCTGTCGTCTTCCACACCGAGCTGTCCAACGAAAAAATGACGGACTGCATCTGTGAGGCGACCGGCGCGAAAAAGCTGCTGCTTCACTCCTGTCACAACGTATCCAAAGATGATTTCGAAAACGGCGCCACGTATCTTTCCCTGATGGAACAGAATGTCGCCGCACTAAAGGAGGCTCTGAACTAATGGCTCTACTTACCTGCAGTGATGTCACCTTCTCCTACGAGGGCATCCCGGTCCTGACCGATGTCAACTTTGCCCTGGAAGCCGGCTCCTACCTCTGTATTGTGGGCGAGAACGGTTCCGGAAAAAGTACTCTGGTCAAGGGACTGCTTCACTTAAAAAATCCGTCCACCGGCTCGATCACAACCGGCGACGGGCTTCATCCAAGCGAGATCGGCTATCTGCCGCAGCAGACCGCCGCACAAAAGGATTTCCCGGCGAGCGTCTGGGAAGTCGTGCTGTCCGGCCGGCAGAACCACCCGCATTTCCCGCCGTTTTACACAAAGGCAGACAAAGAGGACGCGCTCCGCAATATGGAGCTTCTCGACCTCCTTCCATTAAAGAAACGATGCTACCGTGATCTCTCCGGCGGCCAGCAGCAGCGTGTGCTTCTCGCTCGTGCGCTTTGCGCCACAAAGAAACTGCTGCTCCTCGATGAGCCGGTCACTGGCCTTGACCCGGTCATGACAAACGAAATGTACCAGCTCATCCGCCGCATCAACCGCGAGCAGAACGTTACGATCATCATGTTTCCCACGATATCCGCAATATTCTGCCGGACGCAACGCACATTCTCCAGCTCGACCAGAAGCAGGTCTTCTTCGGTCCGATGGACGAGTATCTGAAAACCGAGGCGGGAAAACAGTTTTTAGGAGGTGCTGACTTATGATTTCAAATCTGCTGAAAATGCTTTCTTATCCGTTTATGCAGCGTGCCCTTGTGGTCGGCATTCTCGTCTCTTTGTGTGCCGCACTGCTTGGCGTCAGCTCGTGTTAAAGCGCTACTCCATGATCGGCGACGGCCTCTCCCATGTCGGATTCGGCTCTCTTGCAATTGCAGCGGCACTCGGTTTTGCTCCGCTTGCCTTCACAATCCCTGTCGTCGTGCTTGCCGCCTTTCTGCTGCTCCGCATGAACGAATCCAGCAAGATCAAAGGCGACGCCGCCATCGGCCTGATTTCAAGCTCTGCGCTTGCGATCGGTGTCATCACGGTTTCGTGGTCGAGCGGCATGAACACCGATGTCAACAACTACATGTTCGGAAGCATCCTTGCGATGAGTGATGAGGACGTTGTTCTCTCCGTGGTGCTCTCCATCGTCGTGCTGATCCTGTTCGTCCTGTATTACAACCGTATTTTTGCCGTCACTTTCGACGAGACATTTGCCAAAGCAACCGGTGTCCGCGCAGAGGTTTACAACATGCTGCTGGCATTCTTAACCGCCATCACCACCGTCCTCGGCATGCGCATGATGGGCGCGCTTCTGATCTCCAGCCTGCTGATTTTCCCGGCACTGACCTCGATGCGTCTCTGCCATACCTTCCAGAGCGTGGTGATCTGCTCCGCGGTTCTCTCGGTGGTGTGCTTCCTTCTTGGCATGTCCCTCTCGTTTTTCCTGTCCTCCCCTGCCGGAGCGACGGTCGTAATCGTGAACCTGCTGGCATTCCTGATCTTTTCTGCGATTGCCAGAATCCGCGAGCATACCGCATAAAAAGTTTCCGATCTGACCTGCTTTGTTTTACCGGAGGTATTTTATGAATCGAATTGTAATTGCACTGTTAAAACCGTTTTCCTTCATCCCGGCGATTCTGATGATGTCGATGATTTTCTCCTTCTCTTCCCAGAACGGAACGGAATCCTCACAGCTCAGTGAAAAAGTGGCGCGCGGCATTTTCATCACGATCGACCACGTCATGGACCGCGGATGGGATGATGAAAAGATCCAGGAACTGCTGACGAGTATCAGTACCCGGTGCGGAAGCTGGCTCATATGACAGAGTACTGTCTGCTTGCAATCTGTGTTTCGCTTCCGCTCTACGTCTACGGCCTGCGCGGCTTCGCGCTCACGTTTCTTGCCGGCATCCTCTGTGTCGCCTTTGCCGCGAGCGATGAGTTCCACCAGACGATGGTCGCCAACCGCGGCCCGTCGGTAAAGGACGTCGGCATCGACAGCATCGGCGTTCTCTTCGGCATCACGTTTGTACGGCTGTTCTGCTGGATTGCACTCGGCGGAAATACGAAAAAAAGAAAGCGGCGCAGACGGCGTTACTATTACTAAAAATATTGGATAACAGAAAAATCCCCGTTGGAAAAATCATTTCTCCTGAAACTGATTTTCCCAACGGGGATTTTTTCATTTTTCTTAAAAACAGCTCTTAGGAAAGTGAATCCGCATACGCCTGAATATCTGCCTTCATCTGAATCCAGGCATCCTCATGCTCCACGTAGTACAGAGGGCAGAGCTTTTCGGTTACATCATAGTGACGGATCACATCGTCCGAAGTCAGATTGAACCGCTTGCATAAGAAACCGGCGAGCTGGACCACAGAATTGTATGTCTCATCGGTAAATTCACCGCTGTCATCCGGGTGGCAGCATTCAATCGAGATCGTATCGAAATTACGCTGGTTCGATGCATACGACCATTCACTCGTCGGGATACACTGAACGACTTCTCCCTCGATGCCGACGACGAAATGGCTGCTGGCCTGCGCCTCCTGCGTCTCAGGCAGGTTTTCAAAGTAATCACGGTTCTGCATCGCCGTGCTTCCCGGGTTTGCGGTGTAGTGAATAACGATACCGTCCACCTTTTTCAGCCTCGTCTGCGGTCTTGACCAGCTGTTCGGCGTCAGAAGCTCCACATCAATCGGCGGAGCGCCGGTCCAGTCGGTGATATCGTTGTCCTCATAATCAGAACCGGAATAGTCAACGGCCGTGATATCACTTGCCGTTTTTGCCACACGGCGGATGCCGCTGTAAATGCCGACGCAGATCAGCATCACCAGAACTCCCGTCAGAAACATTCTGCGGTGAAGCTGGCGCTGCCTCTGTTTTCTTGTCATTTTTCCCCGTCTCTTCTGTGCCATATGTTCTCTCCCCGCTGCAAATAAGCGCCCCCTCATTTGAAAAGGCAGAAGCTGAAAAGTTTCTGCCCTTTCCCCCTTCTGCCTTTTGCGACTTTTTATTCTTATTTATCGTCCACGCTGTAGTTCGGAGCCTCTTTGGTGATGTGGATATCATGCGGATGGGACTCTTTTAAGGATGCTGCGGAAATCTTCACAAATTTTCCGGTCTCCTTTAAGGTCTCAACATCTTTCGCTCCGCAGTATCCCATACCGGAACGAAGTCCGCCGATCAGCTGGAATACAGTGTCCTCTACGAGGCCTTTGTATGCTACACGGCCTTCCACACCTTCCGGAACCAGTTTCTTGGCGCCGGTCTGGAAGTAACGGTCTTTGCTTCCGTTCTCCATGGCTGCGATGGATCCCATTCCACGGTATACTTTGTATTTTCTTCCCTGGAACAGTTCGAAATCTCCCGGGCTCTCATCGCATCCTGCGAAGATGCTTCCCATCATGCAGACATTGGCACCGGCTGCGATAGCCTTTGTCATGTCTCCGGAGTACTTGATACCGCCGTCGGCGATGATCGGAGTTCCGGTCTTCTTTGCTTCCTCATAGCAGTCCATAACGGCTGTGATCTGCGGTACACCGATACCTGCAACGACACGGGTCGTACAGATAGAACCAGGTCCGATACCGACTTTAACAGCGTCTGCTCCGGCTGCGATCAGGTCTCTTGTTGCCTCTGCGGTTGCCACGTTTCCGGCGATTACCTGCAGATCCGGATAATGCTCTTTGATGAGACGAAGTGTTTTGAAGATATTTGCGGAATGTCCGTGAGCGGAGTCGATGACGATCACGTCTACGTGTGCTTTTACCAGCGCATCGACACGATCGAGCACGTTTGCCGTGATGCCGACTGCGGCACCGCAGAGCAGACGTCCCTGCTCATCCTTGGCGGACAATGGGTACTTGATGGTTTTCTCGATATCTTTGATGGTGATCAGACCTTTGAGGTTGAAATCGTCATCGACAATCGGAAGTTTTTCTTTTCTGGATTTTGCAAGGATTGCTTTTGCCTCGTCCAGCGTAACGCCTACTTTTGCAGTGATCAGGTTTTCGCTGGTCATGGACTCTTTGATTTTCTTGGTGAAATCAGTTTCAAACTTCAAATCACGGTTTGTAATAATACCAACCAGTTTTCCGTTCTCGGTAATCGGGACACCGGAAATACGGAATTTTGCCATCAGATTATTGGCATCTTCCAGGGTGTGCTCCGGAGACAGATAGAACGGATCGGTGATAACACCGTTCTCAGAACGTTTTACTTTGTCTACTTCTTCTGCCTGCTGCTCAATCGACATATTCTTGTGAATAATACCGATTCCTCTGACGTGCCATGCAATTGCCATACGGTGTTCTGTAACCGTATCCATGCCGCGCTCATCATCGGGATGTTCAGCTTGATCTTCTTGGTCAGATGCGTAGTCAGATCTACCATGTTTGGGGTTACTTCAGAATACTGCGGAACCAGAAGCACATCATCGAAGGTAATACCATCACCAATAATTGTACCCATTTTCTTATCTTCCTTTCTTCTTAAGTCTTTTTGATTTATCACCTAATTTAACACAAAACAAAAAAGCTGTCAATCCATAAATACTTTTCTTGGTGCGCGGTTGCGGATATCTTTTAACATCACTTCATCCGGTTCGAAGATCACCATCTGCATTGTGTTGTCCTTGGAGATCACAAATGCATACGGTTTGTGGCCCTGTCCTTCGATTCCGGATGAATAGTTGTAACGTTTGATACTCTGGTTTTTTTTGTAGGAATCAAGCTGATGGGACTGGTACGGAGCCAGGATTTCCATGTTGGAAAGCTCATAGCTTGCGGCTCTTTTTCTTCTTGACTGCGAATAGATACGGTCGATGTCGAGCTCGCCGTTGACGTACAGATACTCAAACTCTACCGAAAGCTTCGGGATAAAAATATAGTCTACGATTCCAAGTACCAGCGCAAGAAGCAGAATCAGCGGATTCATCATAATTCCTGCGGCTGCAAAAAGAACGGTAAAGAAGATCAGAACTCCTTTGATCACCTTGTCTTTTCCTGTCTGCTGTTTTTTCACCAGCACTTCTGTGTAAAGATCACTCATTTACTCCATCCTCCTCAAGATATTCGATCAGTTTTGCTACATTGTCCGCGTTCTTTGTATTGACCAACACGGTCAGATAACACGGCTCATAGTACGTAAGGCCATATCCTGGTACTTTTTCAATTTGGAAATGTCGAGGCAGGTATCTCCCGCCTTTATCCCGTACTTCTCACACGTCGCTTCGTCAAACAGTGTGGACAGATCCAGAAAATAATCGTCTTTGCTGTAGTTGTCGTACACGGCCTGTGAACAGATCAGAGCATCCATGCTCTGTGCGGCAATCACGGCTGTGAATTTCATCAGCGTGTTGTAATCCGCGTTTTCCAGGTTTTCACCGAAGCTGTAGCTCGTATCGATGCTTACCTTTTCGTACTTATCTCCGGTTCCGAGCGCTTCTTTTAGGTCCTCCTCGATCGGACTTACATCCTGCAGTCCTGCGTAATCCACTACGGCAATGCTCACGAGGTCATAATACTTCGCATTTTCATGGATATTCACAATCGTGCCGATGATGAAGATAACAGCGATGATGCCGAAAATGACAGCCTTGTAGTATTCCCAGATATAGGCCAGTTTCTCTTTAAAATTCATTTTCGACAGCTTCTCTTTTTCGAGCTGCATCTTCTCCTTCCTTGTCATGTCGGATTCATAACGACTTGCCATGTGTGTTTCTTCTCCTTTGTTGTATTTCCCCCAACATCCTACAAATCAGTATAGCATAAAACGCCGGAAGCGTCCATATACGCCGCCCGGCGAAAGCATGAAAACTTTCTGAAATTTTTTGTAACGATTCAGAGCCATGCGAAATGGAAGAAAAACTTTCCACTAAAAAACCGGCCGGCAAAGACAGGACTTCGGAACCCATGTTCCGCTACGGTCTTTGCCAGCCGGTTTTCTTATTTTGTTTTACCAGACATTTTTATCCCGGAAATTACATCATTCCCATTCCGCCGTCTGCGCCTGCCGGCATAGCCGGAGCCGGCTCTTTGATGGTGGAAACTACGGACTCGGTGGTCAGCAGGGTTGCGGAAACGCTGGTAGCGTTCTGCAGTGCGCTTCTGGTAACCTTAACCGGATCAAGGATACCAGCCTGGATCATGTCTACATACTCTTCGTTGTATGCATCAAATCCAACACCTACTTTGGACTCTTTTACTTTGTTGATCACAACAGCGCCTTCCAGACCTGCGTTTGTTACGATGTGGAACAGAGGAGCCTCGAGTGCTTTCTGTACGATTCTTGCACCGATCTTCTCGTCGCCGTCCAGGCTGTCAATCAGCTCTGCAAGCTGTGTTGTTACATGAATGTATGCAGAACCGCCGCCTGCGATGATACCCTCTTCTACGGCTGCTCTCGTTGCATTTAAAGCATCCTCCATACGGAGTTTTTCTTCTTTCATCTCGGTCTCGGTTGCTGCACCTACACGGATAACAGCTACGCCGCCTGCCATTTTAGCCAGTCTCTCCTGCAGTTTCTCTTTATCGAACTCAGAAGTGGTCTCCTCGATCTGGGATCTGATCTGGCCGATTCTTGCTGCGATGGCATCTTTTGCGCCGGCACCGTCAACGATAACGGTGTTCTCTTTCTGAACTTTAACAGATTTTGCACGTCCGAGCATTTCCAGAGTAGCGTCTTTTAATTCCAGACCAACTTCCTCGGAGATCACCTGGCCGCCGGTCAGGATTGCGATATCCTCGAGCATTGCTTTTCTTCTGTCGCCGTATCCCGGTGCTTTGACAGCTACTACGTTGAAGGTTCCGCGCAGTTTGTTGATCACGAGTGTCTGGAGAGCCTCGCCCTCTACGTCCTCAGCGATGATCAGCAGTCTTGCGCCGCTCTGTACGATCTGCTCCAGCAGCGGAAGAACTTCCTGAATGTTGGACAGTTTCTTATCGGTAATCAGGATATATGGATTGTCGAGAACGGCTTCCATTTTCTCCATATCGGTACACATGTAAGCAGAGATATATCCACGGTCGAACTGCATACCTTCTACCAGCTCCAGCTCGTTCTGCATGGTCTTGGACTCCTCGATGGTGATAACGCCGTCTTTGGAAACTTTTTCCATAGCGTCAGCTACCATCTGGCCTACTTCTTCGCTTCCGGAAGAAACAGCTGCAACTTTTGCAATCTGCTCTTTGCCTGCTACCGGCTGGCTCATCTCTGCAAGGATCTGAACAGCTTTATCGGTTGCTTTCTTCATTCCCTTACGAAGAACGATCGGGTTCGCACCTGCTGCCAGGTTTTTCATTCCTTCGTTTACCATAGCCTGTGCCAGAACGGTTGCGGTTGTGGTACCATCACCTGCTACGTCGTTGGTCTTTGCAGCAACTTCTTTGATGAGCTGTGCGCCCATGTTTTCAAAGCCGTCTGCCAGCTCGATCTCTTTTGCAATCGTAACACCATCGTTTGTGATGAGCGGAGCGCCGTACTGTTTGTCCAGAACAACGTTTCTTCCTTTCGGTCCAAGGGTTACACGTACGGTATCTGCAAGCTGGTTTACACCATTCTGAAGAGCGTTTCTTGCCTCTGCTCCATATTTAATCTCTTTTGCCATGATTGTCATGCCTCCTGATTTTTACTTGATTATTCTTTATTTTACAACTGCCAGAATGTCATCCTGTTTTACGATGATGTACTCTTCATCTTCCAGTTTGACGTTGGTTCCTGCATATTTGGAATAGATTACCTGATCTCCGACTGCAACTTCCATTTTTACTTCTTTGCCGTCTTCTACTTTTCCAGGTCCTACTGCGATAACCTCAGCCTGCTGCGGTTTCTCCTGTGCCTGTCCCGGAAGTACGATACCGGATTTTGTGGTTTCCTCTGCTTTTAACTCTTTTAATACAACTCTGTCACCTAAAGGTACTAACTTCATTTATGTTTCCTCCTTCAAGATTTCATTCAGTTTTATTTATTAGCACTCAGTTCATTCGAGTGCTACTTGATGGTTCTTACTATAGTGTTTTCCACCTCATTTCGCAAATGCATTGAATTTTGTAATTCTCTTTTTTTCTCTCGTGATAACTCTTAATTTCTCTTATTTCCTCGTTTTTTCTTATTTTGGCAATTTTTTCATATTTTATACTCTCTTTAGAATCTAATTATAGTTTATTCCTAAAAACGGGAATGATACCATTTTTTTCCGCTCCCCGAATGCTTTTTGCACAAAAAGAAACGGCGCCATTCTTAAACGGCTCCGATTCTTTTCTACATTCCACTTTTTTATTTTTTCGTCTCGTCCGGATGGGCATCGCCCTTTCCTTTCAGGTTCTTTCTTGCTTTGATCTCGTCGAGTTCATCAAAGATATAATCATTTAATACCTTAATATACGTTCCCTTCATACCGCTGGAACGGGACTCGATGACGCCTGCGCTCTCGAATTTGCGGAGGGCATTTACGATGACGGATCTTGTGATGCCGACGCGGTCTGCAATTTTGCTTGCAACCAGAATGCCCTCATCCCCGTTCAGTTCATCAAAGATATGGATGATGGCTTCCAGTTCGGAGAAGGACAGCGTGTTGAATGCGGATTTAACCACCTGAACCTTGCGGTTTTCCTCCACATTTTCCTCGTTGACGGAACGCATCATTTCCAGTCCGACAACGGTTGTGCCGTACTCACTGACGATGATATCGTCGATATCGTACTGCGGGGTGCAACGGTACATAAATACGGTACCAAGGCGTTCTCCGGCGATCTCGATCGGGCAGATAATTGCGGTGTAGCGCTCTACACCAGGCCGCTCAAAGCCGAGGGTCTGTAAATTGACGTTCTCTTTTGTGGAGAGTACGCCGAGGAGACGCTCGTTTAATGCGGCATCGACATAACCGCCCACCTTATCCTCGATCAGCTCCGTAATTTCTTCCACGCCCGGGCAAAGGCTGATGCCCAGCACTTTTCCTTTTTTACTGATCACCAGGATATTGGAACTTAACGTTTCCATCAGGACTTCACAGATATCGTTGAACACGACCTTCGTGGAGTGATTGTTATGAAGCAGTTTGTTGATTTTTCTGGTTTTATCCAGCAGTTGTACGCTCATGTTCTTCTCCTTTCTTTATTTTCTGCATTTTTTTGGCGTATCCGCCGAAAATGCACACTGATGCCTTTTTCAGACAACCCTTAAAACTAAGCTCATTCTATCATGTAGTTTTCCGGAAATCAATATATTTTTCAGAAAACTATAAATTTTATAAAAATTCATGCTAAATTTTTTCGGATCTTCCTGTTTTTCCGCCGCGATAAGCAAAAAAACGGCCTGCACCAGTTTTTCACCAGTGCAGACCGCTTTGTCATTCTCAGTCTTCGTCTTTCTTTTCGCGTGCTTCTACATAGCCGCACTGCTCGTCCGCGCAGACCAGCTTATTGCCTTTTTCCAGCATATAGCCGCCGCACTGCGGGCATTTCTTGGCAGACGGTTTCTGCCAGACATGAAATCGCATTCCGGATTGTTTTCGCATCCATAATATTTCCGTCCTTTTTTCGTCTTGCGCAGGATCACTTCTTTTCCGCACTTCGGACACGGAACACCGATCTTTTCCAGATACGGCTTCGTGTTCTTGCAGTCCGGGAATCCCGGGCAGGCGAGGAATTTTCCGTGCGGGCCGTATTTGACCACCATGTTGCGGCCGCAGTTCTCGCAGATGACATCTGTCACCTCATCCTCTACCTTAACTTCTTCGAGGTTCTTTTCTGCCTCTGTGACCGCCTCATAGAGATCCGGCCAGAAGTTCTCGACTACTGTCTTCCACGGAACACTTCCATCTCCAACCCTGTCGAGCAGAGCTTCCATCGTTGCCGTAAAGTTGACATCCACGATGCTCGGGAATGCCTCTTTCATCATGTTGTTGACCACCTCGCCGAGCTCTGTCATATAGAGGTTCTTGTTCTCCTTTGCCACGTAACGGCGGTTGATGATCGTTGTGATGGTCGGCGCATACGTACTTGGACGGCCGATGCCGAGTTCCTCAAGTGTTTTGACAAGGGATGCCTCGGTGTAGTGTGCCGGCGGCTGTGTGAAGTGCTGCTGCGGATCCATCTTTTCCAGTGCCAGCTTCGTTCCTGCCTCCAGGCTCCGGACAGCGGCGTTTTTCTCTTTCTTTTCCTCATCCGGATCGGTGTAAACGGACATGAAACCATCAAATGCCAGACGGGAGGAAGCTGCTGTAAAGAGATACTCTCCTGCATTGATCCGTGCGGAAATTGTCTCATAGACGGCTGGCTGCATGCGGCTTGCCACAAAGCGTTTCCAGATCAGCTGATACAGGCGGAACAGATCTCTTGGCAGGGATTCTTTTACCATTACCGGTGTATTCGTCACATCGGTCGGACGGATGGCCTCGTGCGCATCCTGTGCCTTGCTGTTTTTATTCTCCGTCGTGTCCCCGCTTGCGGTATATTTTGTGCCGTACTGCTCCTGGATAAAGGAACGTGCTGCCGCATCGGCCTCCTCGCTGATTCGTGTAGATCGGTACGCAGATAGGAAATCAGAGCGATCGTTCCCTTTCCTTTTACTTCCACGCCCTCGTAGAGCTGCTGCGCCAGACGCATCGTCTTCTGCGTGGAGAAGTTCAGCACCTTCGATGCTTCCTGCTGCAGGGTACTCGTGGTGAACGGAAGCGGCGCTTTCTTGGAACGCTCTCCTTTTTTCACTTCGGATACGGTAAAGGTCTCATTTTCCAGTCCCTTTAAGATTTCATCGAGCTGCTCTTTCGTCTCGACCGCCATCTTTTCACTGCCTTTGCCGTGGAATTTTGCGACGAGCGGTTTCTTCTCGCCCGGAATTTTCAGATCTGCTTCCAGTGTCCAGTATTCTTTCGGAATGAACGCATTGATCTCATCCTCGCGGTCGCCGATGATGCGCAGTGCAACGGACTGCACACGGCCGGCGGAAAGTCCGCGTTTGATTTTCTTCCATAACAATGGACTGATTTCATAACCTACCATACGGTCGAGGCAGCGGCGCGCCTGCTGCTCGTCCACCAGGTTCATATCGATGTCGCGTGCCTGTTTGATCGACGCTTTGACTGCTGATTTTGTGATCTCGTTGAAGGTGATGCGGCGCATCTTGTTCTCATCGAGATTCAGCGCAATCGACAGATGCCAGGAAATTGCCTCTCCCTCGCGGTCAGGGTCAGTTGCGAGATAAACTTTATCTGCTTTTTTTGCGGCTTTTCGAAGAGATGCCAGAAGCTCTCCTTTTCCGCGGATGGTGATATATTTTGGTTCAAAGTCATGTTCTACATCAATTCCAAGCCGGCTTTTCGGCAGATCGCGCACATGGCCCATAGATGCTGCAACTTCGTAATTTGCCCCGAGATACTTTTTCACCGTCTTGACTTTTGCCGGTGATTCCACTATTACAAGATATTTTGCCACCTCTGATGCCTCCTGAATACATATTTTTATAACTGTCCAGATCTATATTACGTTTTTCATATCGCATAGTTCTGCATCATTACAAATTCCAGAATAATTCCTAAATTAGTCGTAACTTCCACTGACTATACACCAAAAAGTTTTTTCTTGCAAGTGTTTTCCATTTTTAAAATGTACCATTTTTCGATGTTTCCCGACAAAATAACAGGATTTTTTCTATTTTTTAACGATTTTTCCTGATTTTTTT